>Ga0105239_10008292_pt1 | contig 11842 bp, 8 predicted proteins | sample KBSC44metaG_FD_92761 | JGI IMG/M metagenome (GOLD analysis project Ga0105239, IMG submission 92761) | Corn rhizosphere microbial communities from Kellogg Biological Station, Michigan, USA - KBS C4-4 metaG | ecosystem: Host-associated > Plants > Roots > Rhizosphere > Soil | place: Michigan, USA...
AGCGTGACGATCAGACTGTATTGCGTAGTCCGGCCGGAGGTCCTCGCCATGACGATTCCTGGGTCGTTGTTGATTTGACGTGATCTGCCAGTCGGAGGGACAGCGCGACGATGGTCAGTGACGGGTTGGCATAGCCGCCCGTCGGAAAGATCGACCCGCCGGCAATGTAGAGATTGTGCGTCTCATGGACGCGGCAGTTCTCGTCGACCACTCCTCGAGCGGGATCGGGATGCATCCGTGTCGTGCCGAGCTGGTGCCAATTGCCGAATACCACGGGCGGATGGCCGCTGGCGCCGACGGTCGAAACGACCTTGCCCACGCCCGCCTCGCGAACGGCATCAGCAAAGATTCCCATGGTTCGCTGGATGGAGTGCCAGTCCAGCCTCGTGAGCTGCCAATCGAGAACTGTCTTTGGAACGCCAAGTCGATCCCGTCGCGATGATAGTTTCACCCGCGAGGACATCGTCGGCGCCTGTTCCGCCATCACGTCGATGCCGAAGATCTTTGGCGGCCGGCCGGAATGCCATGCGGAGTAGTGGCGAAGAAGCTGCGGTGCGCCGGCAACGGCTCGGATGGCGTGCCGGGCGAGTCCCGGCGTGGCCACGCCGTAGTGGACCGATCTCCTGACGATATGGGCCGATTGAACCGCCGCCGCCATGACGGAACGATGGGTCGGCCGCAATCGCAGGACGGCATTCAGGAGCCGCTCCCTCTGCAACTCGCGATCGCTCAGCCGAAACATGGCTTCGACGGTCACGTTCTCTTCGGCCGGCTGGTGCCGGTACAGCCTGAACGCGTCCGGATCGAGCCCCGGATCGGGAAGCAGGTAGCCGACGGCGGCATCCGGGTGTTCCATGAAACAGCGGCCGACCAGGTCGGCGCCGTTGCCGATGCCCGCGGGCTCGCTGTCGCGCGAGACAAGCAGCAGGCGAGCCGTCTCGATCGCACCGACGGCGAGGATGAAAGTCTGCGCGCGGACACAGAACCGGCTGCCGGACATCGTCGCACAGTCGACGCGATCCACGCGCCTGTTGCTGTCGGCGAGGTGGATGGCGGTGGCATGCAGCACGACATTGATGTTTTCGGCTTGCGCAAGGTCGATTGCGTAGCGATCGAACTTGGCGTGCTTGCCGAACTTGAACATCACCGACTCGACCCGGTCGGGATCCAGAGGCAACGGCGACCCGTAGCCCCGAGCTTCCCAGGTCTTGGCGTCATAGGCGAACTCGCCCAGCCCGAACATTTGCTGCGCTCGCTCGTAGAACGGGCCGAGATCGTTCCTGTCGATGGGCCATCCGTGTTCCGGCAAGCCGTCGCGCGCCCAAAAGTCGATCGCGTCGAGCGGGCGGACATGAACGCCGCGATGCTCGTGCCAGGCCCGCGATGAACCGCCGAAGGCCCGCACCCTGGTGAACCGAAGGGGATAGTAGGGATGTCCTGTACTGGACCCGCTGGTCAGCGCCTGTTCGCCGAGCGTATGGCGCCGCAGCACGGCCGGCAGCCGGCGAAGCGACTTGGTGAAGTCGAGGCCGCCACCCTCGAGCATCACGACGCTTTCGCCTCGACCGATGAACTCCTTCGCAATCGAGATGCCGGCGACCCCTGCACCAATGATGCAGATGTCGGCCTGCAACGTCGCGTGCGAGGCAATGTCTCTTGCGTCAGTGAACACTCAGCGGCCTGCGGTCGTCGAGCGTGGCGGAAACCCCGGTGCCATGCTGCTTCAGCCAGGACCTGAGCATGAGCACCGGCCAAAGGTGATCCGCGCGGTCGCGCTGGCCGGTCAGATGTTCACGCCACTTCACCTGGATCGGATCCGGGTCCAGCAGCCCTTCCTGCCGGATGGTGCTGGGGTCCAGCAGGTCCTCGGCCCACTCTCGCAAAGGGCCTCTGAGCCAGGAACTCAACGGCAGATGGAACCCCATCTTCGGCCGTCGATACAGCGCCTCGGGAACATACCGGTGCAAGACTCGGCGAAGGATGTACTTTCCGGTCTCACCACGCACCTTCAGGTCACGCGGCAGGGTGAAAGCGTATTCGACTACGCGATAGTCCATGAAGGGCGCGCGCGCCTCCACGCTCACTGCCATGCTGGCGCGGTCGACCTTCTTGAGCTGCGTATTGACGAATGTCGTGACGAGCTCATGAGCGAGCATGCGTTCAAGGAGGTCGAATTCGCCATTCAGCGGCACGAATTCAAAGTCGGCCAGAGATTGGCCGGGATCGTGGTCGACGACGAGGCGGTCTCGAGGATCCCACCGTGTGGACAACAGGCGGTACATCTCCTCCTGCGATCCTGAGGCCATCCAACGAGCCAACCGATGGAGCTTGGCGCCGGGGGTGCGTTCACGCAACCGGGGCGGCACGATGGGCCCGATGGCATCGAAGATCCCATCCCAGGTTGCCGGCGGGATCGCCGTCAGTGCGCGCGCCGCTTGCCGGCGAACCCCGACCGGCAGCCAGCCGAGCTGGCGGCTGACCCTTGGCAGCCACCGATGGCGATGGTAACCGCCGAACAGCTCATCGCCTCCGTCACCGCATAACGTAACCGTTACGTTCTGGCCGGCGAGCTTGTAGGCGACGTGATTGGATACGTAGGACGGGTCCGATTGCGGCAGGTCGGACAGTTGGGCAAGGGAGGGAATCAGCTCGATGATGTCCTGCGGCGCCATATAGAGCTCGGTGTGATCGGAGCCGATATGAGCGGCGATCCTCCGTGCGTCAGGAGCCTCGTCGAGAGCCCGATCGGGGAAGCCGATCGAGAAGCTTTTTACCTTGCGCGCGCTTTCGTGCTGCAGGAGCGCAAGCACTGTAGATGAATCGATCCCCCCTGACAGCAGGACCCCGAGCGGAACGTCGCTCAAGGTCCGCAGGCGGACGGCGTCCCGCAACAAACCGTCCAGTCTTTCGATGGCTTCGTCTTCGGTTCCCGTGAAGCGCTGGTGATATCCGACCTCGGCCTTGTCGGTTGCCGACCAGTACACGCGCTCCTGGGCGTTGAGCTTCCGATCGAACGTCACGTACGTCCCCGGGCGGAGGTTGTGGATTCCGCGGTAGATCGTGTCCTCGGACTGTTGATGCACCTCGCGCAGGTACCGGTTCACCCAGTCACGGTCGATCGTCAGGGTCGCATCCGGATAGGCCGAGATCGCCCTCAACTCGGACCCGAACACCAGTGCACCGTTGACGCGACCGCAATAGAGCGGCTTCACGCCCAGCCGGTCGCGCACAAGACACAGCGTGCGCTCGCGGGTGTCCCAGAGGGCGAAGGCAAACATGCCGTTGAACGACTCGAGCGCCTTGTCGAGACCCCAAGCCTCGATCGCCGCAAGCATCACCTCGGTGTCGGAATGACCGCGCCAGCGCGGGGCCAGTCCATGCGCCTCGAGCGTGCGTGCGATCGCCGGCGAATTGTAGATCTCGCCATTGTAGGCGATCACGTACCGGCCGGACACGGAGTGCATGGGCTGGTGGCCTTGCGGCGAGAGATCGATGATCGCGAGCCTTCGATTGCCCAGGCCAACTCCGGTCGCCGGGTCGACCCAGGCGCCTTCATCGTCGGGGCCGCGGTGCGCCAGGGCGTTCGTCATTGCGATCACCCGTCGGCGCATCCCCTCGGCGACGCCAGTCCCGCCGGGATCCAGAAAACCTGCAATGCCGCACACGACCAAGCCTCTGATCTTGAATGTGGATTGGCTCCCGTATGAGGCAGTTGAGCGACGGCTGCACTACGGTCTTTGGGTTTCCTCGGCAGTATCTCGGGGTACCCCGAACGCGTGGCGGCGGGATTCCCTCGCTCTGCAAAGTCTCGCTCGGCCTCGGTGTCGACAGTCCGCCGACCCGACTCAACCGTAGTAACTCCCCTGGCCCATTGTAACACGGACACCGCATCTTGAAGGTGTCGTCATACGGCGCAGACCGAAGTGAATTTCAACCGGTTGGAACGTGTCCCTGTGTGGGGAGATCATGAAGAAATTCCAGGCCATTGAGGGCCTCCGGGGCGTGCTCGCATGGGCCGTCGTCTTTTCCCATCTCGTCTACTTTGCGGACATCTACACTCATGGTTTTGGTGGCCGAATCGCTCACCTCGGTCGGCCGGCGGTCCTTATATTCATCATTGTCAGCGGATTTGTGATCACGCACGTGATCATCGAGCGACCGGAGCCCTATCGTAGCTACCTGACGCGCCGCTTCATGAGGATCTTTCCGCTATTCACGGTTACGTCGGCGATCGGTTTTTTCGCCTGCGACCTCCAGGTCTTCACACTCACGCACGTCGCTTATTCGCGGGATCCGGATTTTGATTTCGTGCCGTTGGTGAGCGGAATCGCGACCTCCGATCACCGGAACCTGTGGCTTCACGTTCTCGCGCACTTGACGATGCTGCATGGCGCGATCAGCGACAACGTCCTGCCGTTCTCGGCATATGCCTTCAACATTCCGGCGTGGAGCATATCGCTGGAGTGGCAGTTTTATCTGCTTGCGCCCTTCATCCTGATGGTCGTGATGCAGCGCAGACTTCTTGTCCCTGCTGCGATGGTGCTGGCTGCGGCCGAAGCAGCATACCGAGCCGGCCTGTTCGGCCATTTCTATCAACCCAGCTTTCTGCTGGCGGCGTCGACCTATTTTGCCATCGGGATTGCCTGCCGCCTGGTCTACCCGTCGGTGGCAGGCACCACACGATATGCACTGGGGATCGCTGCCGTGGTCACGATCCTGCTGCTGCCGATTGCAAGCGTGCCGACGGCGTGCGTGCTCCTCTGGATGGTGGTCTACCTGGGCTTGATCGTTGGTCGAGCGGGCGCTCCAGGGTGCCTTTATGCCCGGCTTCACCGCGCGATTTGGGAGAACCCCGTTCTGCTCTATTTCGGCTCGCGGTCGTACGCGATTTATCTCGCGCACATACCCACGATCTCTCTCTGTCATTTCGTGTGGATGAACGTGAAACCCCTGGCCGCTCCCTTGGAGACCTTCGTTGCCCTGTCGATGATGACGGTGCCGGTGCTCATCGCGGCAGCCGAATTGCTGCATAGGGGCGTTGAACTGCCAGGCATCGAGCTCGGGGTCCGGATCGCACGATGGCTCAATCGGTCATCGGTTCCCGATCGCCGCCTTTCCGAAAGCCCCGTGGCGGGGGACGTCATCATACCGGCCGTGGCTGCCGTCCACTCTCCGGTGAAAATCCATTGAACGGTTGTGCCCGATAGATCATCACAGTACCGATGCCGAAGCCGAATAGGCACCAGAACCAGATACCCTGTACCGGACCCTCGAGCACGACATCGAACGATGCGTTGATGACGATGGCTGCGGCATAGCAGCCGGTGAACAGGAACAGATCGGCCCATTGTTTGTGTCCGCGGGCACGCGCGGCCAGCATCGTTCTCATCAGCATGCCGAACCACGACGCAAGCACGAGCACCCACAGCGTCAGGCCCGGAACGCCGGCGCGCGCCAACAGGGTCATCTGCGCGTTGTGAGGACTGCGCGTAAGGGCTCGATTCTGGCCATTCAACGTCACATCCGGACCAGCGAAGCCGTCTTCCTCCGCAAGATTTACGCCGAACCCCCTTCCGGTCCAGAACTTGGGTCCATGGATGGTCTCCTTGATGATGATGTCCCACCAGTTCAGGCGCCATCGCTTGGTTCCTTCGCCCTGTTCGCCTGCTTGCCCGACGATGCTTAGGGCATTATCGAGGATCTGGTGCGCGCTGACCGGACGATCCCACGACTCCGCAGCCTCGTTGTACTGACCAAACATCGATTCGAGCGCCAGGACGGCGGTGAATAGGACCACACCGATCTTCAGCGTCGTGAACATCATGCGGAACTTTCCCAGCATGATCATCGCGAACACGACGGGCACGACGACGGCGAGCGCTGCACCTCGATTGGTCGCGACGACAGGGGCCAGAGTGGCGAACCACATGAAGACCCACGCCGCCGATACCTTGCGGTAACCGATCAGGGCGAACACCATCAGGCCCGCCAGATGCGTTCCGACGCCGCTCGGGCCCACGTTCACGATCGGCGCGGGGCCGAGCAGCTGCGGCACATCATCCGGCACGTACTTGTTGAGCAACAGCCCCACGAACAGGGCCGGCAAGCTCATCATCATGAACCTGTAGAGGCCAAGCACGATGTCTATCCGGCGCGCATCCTCGAGCAGCAGACCGGTGACGATGAAGGCAAAGCCCCCATATATGATGACCGTGCTGTCGCGCAGGGAATCGAACCCGTATGTGCTCAGGAACGGCAGCGTGCGCGCCAATACCCAAATCATTGTCACGGCAAGGATGACGCTCGGCAGCGTTGCGAGTGAGGCAACCAACGCCCGGGATCTGAGAAAGACTGCGGTACCGACAAACAGCGCGATCTCGCCGATGTAGAGTGGCGGAAAACCGATATAGGCGAATCCTCTGCCCATCACGGCATAGCCGAGCAGCACGATTCCCAGGAACGTAATGTAGCGATTGCCCAGGAGAAGGGTGCGATCGAAATCGCTTCTAACTATGTCCGACATCGTCACCGCGGGTGTGAGAGACTTCGTTGCAGCGCCACCTCTTGCCTCGACAGATCGTCCAGCACGTAAAGGCTACGACCGGCCACCGATTGTTACGCCCTGAGCCTGCTTTCGCGATCTTTCAGAGCCAACCAGCATCGTGATCGCGATGGCGCCGCCGATCATGCGTACGAGATTGGCAATAACGAGGGCGAGGCACGCACCGGCTACACCCAATGGACCGATGAGGGCAAAGGCCAGTCCCGCAGCCACGGCAACCGCGAGAACATTGACGGTAGAAGCGGCCCGGCCGGCCTCCACGCCGAGCAGTGTCTTGCTGATCATTTCCGCGATGTAGTCGAGCAAACCTGCTGTGGCGAGGAACTGCAGACTAAGGGCGCCGGCGAGATAGGGAGAAGTCGGACCATATGCCAGGTGCAAGGCCAGATCCGGCATCAGGAGGATTGCTGCGCAGATGATCACGATCGGTCCCAGGCCGAAGAGAACGTAACCGGAGGCGGCGCGCCAGGCACCCGAAACGCCTTCGGTCCTGTGAGCGTGTGCTGCGACCTGTGGAATGGCGTTGCCTATCCCGAAGATGATGGGGTTCATCATGTTCGCGATATTCAGGCCGGCCTGGAGCGACGCCGTGGCCGCGGTACCTGCAGTGGCCGCCAGTATCCATGGAAAGAGCTGAACACGAATGAGGACGAGCTCGTAGCTGACGATGGACCACTTTCCGATCGAAAAATATTCTCCGGCCAGTCGGTGGGCTTCGGTGAGGTCCGGCGCCGCAAATCGAAGCTTCGATACATGCACCAAGGCGCCGAAAGCGAAGGTCACCGACATCAGATAGAGTGCCGCGGTGAGGGTAATGGTGTCGACCCAGCCGAAGAACGCAATCAGCAGCGCTTGTCCAACGTAAGCGATGCCGTCGCCGGTGACCGCCGCACGGTAGCGGAAATCGGCGAGCAGGTACCGCCGCGACGTCTCCTGCGCCTGCCAGCACAAGAAGCACAGGCACGCTGGCACAACGATGTCTTCGTCTCCCGCCAGTACGCTGCCGAGCGCCATGACCACGACGAAGACGAGGGCCAAAGCAGATGCGAGCATGCTCGTGTTACCGAGCAGCCGAGCGCGCTCGTGTTCCGGCGTGCCATGCAAACGAACCGCCACGGGATATGAGATGAGCGAGTAATCTATCGCCCGCAGCAAGAAGATGGCGCCAAGGAAGAGGGCGAATTCGCCGTAGTCGTCCTGACTGAGCTTCCGCGCAAGCAGCACGTTGAGCAGGAAGTTGCCGCCGCTGACCACGCACTGATCAACGAGTGTCCATGATGCCCGTTCGAAGAAATGCTTGCCGCTCATGGAACTGCCCTTGGCGATTGGTTACTCCGGCATGCCCGGAGTGGCCTTCAATCCGGGACCGACGATGTCGGCGTTTCAGCTGCAACGGAGTCCTTGTTGGTGCAGTTGGCTTGTCTGCTTTTGCCGAAGCGCCATCTTTGAAGGCTGAACGAAGTCCAAGCGCTTCGCATGCGGGGGAAGAGCTGTCGTGCGGCCGCCAGGTCGAATGGCTCGAGGCCGCATCGATCGCGCCATACGGCCGAACCAACGCCAGCCAACAGACCCAGGAGCCAGAATAGGCCCAGAACCACCATGCCCTTGGGACTCGTCGGCGTGTGATTCGGTACCGCCAGCTTGAGGCCTTCGTTGGTTCTCAGCGAGCCTTGGTCTCCGTCGCCGCGGACCATCAACGCCTTGACGTCGGCACGGGCGGCCTCGAGCGCGTCCACAGCCTGCAGGACCTTCGGATGCTTGTCGCCGTTGATGGCGCGTTGGCGTGCAAGCTCCACCTCGGCTGCGATCGCGGCCTCCCGGGCGCGTTGTATCCATTTGTCTCGGACGTATTCGGTCGCGACTGCATTGACGATCCGAGCAGCCTCGGTGGCGGAGGATGTCGCGAAAGAAATGGCGATGAGGTACGAACGCGTATCCTTCGTGACCTCCACATTGTTGCGCAACGTTGCGAGTTTGCGGTCAAAGCGGGACTCGCTGCGGGTCTCCGGGAAGAACATGCTCCGCAGCCAGCCCGAACCGCCTCCGGCCTCGGACTGCAATTCGGGCTCGAGCTGGTTCACGACTGCCTGCAGGATCGAGTCGGAGAGAACCAGGCGTGCCTCACCGTTGACGATCGATGTGGCGTCGACAGTGGCCAAGGCGACGATCTTGCCCTGTTCCTGCGAGTAGAGGCTGGGAAATATGAACGCTGTCGCCGAGTACTTTCGCGGCAGCAACGGTAGGACGAGGAGGGCCAGCAAGACGGCAAGGGCCATGAATGCTACGAGCAGCGCCCATTGCCGCTGGACCGAGAGGAGTGTCCGGATCGCCAGTTCCCTGTAGTGTGCCCGAAGGTCCGACGATGGCTTCGGCTGGTCCGGCTGTTGTTTCAGCGGAAAGGGGCTGCGTGTCTCCCGGTCGAGATTCAACATACTCATTGACCCTTCAATAGCCCATCGAGCCTGGGAGTGGTCGGCGCTTTCGACGTCGGAGAGCTGCAAGAAGAACTAGTCCAAAAGAGTAGGCTGCCCGTCGAGCCGATGGCTGGATCCGGGGCGTTCTTCATGCAGCCCCCGCTTCGAGCTCGAATCGCCAGCAGCCGCGGGGTCGGCATGTTCGCTTCTACTCCAGCCTGCAGCCGACACGCTTCATGGCGTAGGGCGTGAGCTCATACCGCTGCTGGAAAGCCTGGAAGGTGGCTTCGATCAAGTCGGAAGGCACGCCGGCCTTCTGCATCCAGTCTTGCCACTGGACACGGCTCTGCTCACGCGCGCGTGCGAAGTCCGTGACATTGCTCCCGGCCGGGATGTAGGGAGCGTGCAGCATCAGGCGTCCGGAGCGGGCGACGATGCAGTTCCCGGAACCGATGGCGATCATTGCGCAGCCAGAGGCGCACCAGCCGGTGACGCGGACGGAAATGCCGCGTTCCTTGAATATCTGAGCGATTGCCATGGAGAAGACCATGTTGCCGCCGGGAGAGGCGATTTCCACCGCCTCATGGGTCTGAGTAGCCTTGGTCACCATCTCGAAATCGATCGGCCCGGACAGGGACACGGCCCCAGCATTGGAAGCGAGAGCGAAGGTGCACGCAATTGCGCTATAGATCTTGGCGGTGATGGTCAGGTCCTCCTGCGGCGGGGTGTGGGGCAGGCTTCGCGTGCAGTTCGCCGTCCGCTCACGGCAGCCTTTCGCCTGGACCAACGCCTGCATTTTGAAGCCCGCTTTCCGCCTTTCTCTGCCCGGTGCGGTCGGCCGGACCGGCCGGTAGCTCCATCGAGGAAGGCAAGAGCGAACCGACCTGGATGATGTCCCCGGGCTGCAGGGGGAAATCGGGCGTAGCGTCGTAGCGCGCAGTCGCGGCGCCCTTGCTACGGATCACGACCAACGGAGGCGGCTGGTCGTGTTCCGCCGTGAGCCACCCGATCTGCCGCGCGCGCGCCATGCGGGCGCGGTGCGCAGCTGGAAGCGTGACCGAGAGCTCCAGCAGCGAGCGGTCGGCTTCCCGAAGGTCGACCATTGCGCGACGCAGATAGTTGTTGTGCAGTTCGGCGATCTTGAACTGCAGGTCGCCGATCGCGAGTTCGGCTTTCAAGCCGTCTGATTTGAAGCGCGCGATGTTCTCCTCGATGCGGGCTTCCTCGCGCTTGATCTCGATATATGTCGGCTTGCGGGCGAGCCCGGACTTGGCCAGCTGCTCGTAGTCCGCAAGCAACTGGTGATTCAGATCACGCTGTTTGAGTTCGAGCTCTTCCTGCTGCTTGGCGGCCGCTATCTCGGCGCGCAAACGAGGGAACTGCTTCTCCAGGGCTTCGGCTTCCTGCTGTTCCGCTTTTCGTTCCGCAACGAACGCAGCCTGCTCTCCGTCGCGGATCTGGGCCAGCCGGACCCCGTCTACGGGAAGCCCCGAGAGATCCGGGAAGGAGATGCGATCGTCGCCCGCCTGCTGCGCCCGGAGACGGGACTGCTTCAGGAGAAGCGCGGCACGGTTGACTTCCAGAAGGCGGACGCGCTCGTCCGCCTGGAACAAGTCCGAGCCCGTGCCGAGTTGATCCGGGGCGCCGAGGCCTCCCGCCCGCGCAATCGCCGCAAGCACGGACTCGCCGTCCCGGTAAGGATAGAGGCCGGGGGTTCGGACCATGCCGAGGACATAGATCGGGCGGTATTCCGCGATCTTCGCGCTGACTACCGGCCGGCGGACGTATCCCCGCTCGAGGAAGTGGCCGATGCTTTTCTCGAGCTCGCTGGGTGTAAGGTTGGCTGCAGGAACGTCGCCGATGACCGGAAGCCGGAGATTGCCGTTCTGGTCGACAATTGCTTCACCGGAAAGCTCGGGCTGACCGAAGACCGACACGTTGATCTTGTCGCCGGCGACAATGCGGTAGTACTGGGCGCCCGTTGTCTGCGCCCCGGCGGGACCGGCCGTTCGCGCAAGGAAGACGAGCAAGATCAGCAGGATGAGCCCGCCATTCCTGGTCGATGGCCATTGCCATCTCGGCCGGTACTTTCCGAATGTCGAGTTCATGACCGACATTCTAGACAAAGCGGGCAGCAGCGCTTGATCGCCTTGGTAGAAGGACCGTCGGGTTGACGTAAAGGAAGAGGTACTTCCTGCGACCCGCTGGACTAGCCTTGTTTCACCTCGCCGCTGAAGTACTCCTTCTTCATCCTCCGGCGCCGGAGCCTCCCTGACTACCTTGCGAGGCGACCAACGGATGCACTGACTTCAAAGGCGGCGCGAAATGTTCAAGGATGACCTAGTGGTGGTGACGGGCGCCGGTGGCTTCATCGGCGGCCATCTGGTCAAGGTTCTGCAGGAGCGCGGGCACAAGAAGCTGCGCGCGGTGGACGTGAAGCCGCTCGCCGAGTGGTACCAGAAGCATCCGGGCGTCGAGAACCAGGTGGGCGATCTGTCCCTGCTCGAGGCCTGCCGGGCGGCGGCCAAGGGCGCCAGGCAGATCTACAATCTGGCCGCCGACATGGGCGGCATGGGCTTCATCGAGACCCACAAGGCCGAGTGCATGCTGTCGGTGCTGGTCAGCACCCACATGCTGGTCGCGGCCAAGGAGGCCGGCACCGAGCGGTTCTTCTATTCGTCGTCGGCCTGCGTCTACAACGGCGACAAGCAGACCGACGCCAACGTCACGGCGCTCAAGGAGTCGGACGCCTACCCGGCCCTGCCGGAGGACGGCTACGGCTGGGAGAAGCTGTTCAGCGAGCGCATGGCGCGGCACTACCGCGAGGATTACGGCATCGCCACCCGGGTCGCCCGCTACCACAACG
>Ga0105239_10008295_pt1 | contig 11841 bp, 8 predicted proteins | sample KBSC44metaG_FD_92761 | JGI IMG/M metagenome (GOLD analysis project Ga0105239, IMG submission 92761) | Corn rhizosphere microbial communities from Kellogg Biological Station, Michigan, USA - KBS C4-4 metaG | ecosystem: Host-associated > Plants > Roots > Rhizosphere > Soil | place: Michigan, USA...
AATGTCTCCAGGCGCTTCGGCGCCGCTGCAATCGCGATAATGAATACCATCGGGATCATGGGCGGATTCGTTGGCCATTACTAATGGGTGATTGGAACAAGATTATGATCAGTGGAGTTCAACGCGCTCCTCGGCGCTCGCTTATTATTCCAGGGCTCCTCAATGTTGCATCCGATTTCCAATTTCTCCTTTTGACGTCTGCGAATGAGGTTGGACTTAGGAGCCAATCTTTGCGTGTTATGGGCGAGTGAATACTGCATCGTTGACGAAGGGCTCCGCATTCCAGCGGTAGTGGTCCCCCTCCGTATGGATGCGGCCAATACCTGGAAACGAAACATGTGCGAATGCGACCAAATAATGGTTATGCGCTGCATCGCGAAATGCGGCTTGGCGCGTTTTGATTGCCTGTGTCTGATTAATGTCGAAGCTAACTGAGGCAAAGGGCTCCGCGAATTGCACCTCCGGCGCATGAACTACATCGCCCATAAACACAAGCTTTTCTCCTTTACTCTCAAGGGAATAAAACGTGTGTCCTGGTGTGTGACCAGGCGCGGGAATGGCTCGGAGCCCCGGACACAGCTCAGTCTCTCCTTCAAACACTCTCACTTGGCGTGATAGCAAATACGGCTTGACCGTTTTCATGGCCTGCTGAAAGTAGGGTTTGTGCTGCTCCGGTGCTCTTTCCATCTCTGTTTGGCTCAGCCAGAAGTCGATCTCGCGCTTCTCCACGTGGACTGTTGCATTGGGAAAGCGGATGCGCTCTCCATCCATCAGTCCTCCGGAATGATCCGCGTGGATGTGCGTCAGTAGGATGTCGGTAATCTGCGCGGGAACGAAACCCGCCCCGAGCAGACTGGAAGGAAGTTTGTTGAGAGTCGGCCCCAGCAAATCGCCTGTGCCCGCGTCGACCAGAATCAATCTCTTGCCAAGATGAATGAGAAAAGCATTCATCGACGCCTCCAAAGGCGATCTGGCGTCGGCGGCAGAAAGCAGAGCGTCTATGTCAGCCTGATTTGTATTTCTCAGAATGTCGTATCCTGCAAACGGGACTGTACCGTCGGAAAGAGCGATCACATCCACGTCGCCAATTCTGAGACGGTAGTAACCGCTCTGAAGCTTTTCCAATTGTGGATTCAACTTCTGCGCATTGGCGTGCCCTCCTGGCTCAACACCTAGCGCGATTGCGAGCAAAGTTGAAATAAGAACTACCAAGCGGCTCGCGTCGTCAATGCGTTTGATGCAAGGCATCCGTCGAAAACAATGCGCCACAAGATTCACTCCATTACGCGAGGTCTATGCCGGTTTTATCTCGCGAACTCACTTTTTCAGATTCCTATTCATTTAAGTGCATCGGATTGAGCCGAGTCGATTACTAAGGCAAAAACTTATAGCCTGCGCCGTGCACAGTGCGCAGGTGAACCGGCCGAGAAGGATCTTGTTCCAGCTTTTTACGCAGTTTCGAGACTTGGTTGTCGACAGTGCGAGTGGAGGGGTAGTTCTGATATCCCCAAACTTCGTTCAGCAATTCGTCGCGAGAAATGACACGGCGCGCATTGTCAATCAAGTATTTCAAGGTCTTGAACTCAAGGGCAGTCAACAGCAGCGGCTCGCCCTTGCGATCCGCCTCCATTGTCGAGAAGTTCACCTTCACATCGCCAACCAGGACGTCGCGATCGGCATGGTTGTTCTTGGCCTGGCCTGTCGCCTTATGGAAGAGTTCGACGACGTTCAAGGGTGTTGACCATCCGGCATGAAAATCGCTCCCCATGATTTGTGAAAGAGCAAATCCGTCTTCTCCCTTCGGCGCAGGAAACAGAACGAGAAACTTCGCAACTTGCGAGAGTTGTTGCATCTCACTCAGGTCCATGGTTCGAACGAGTGTCGGCGAATCTTCCACACTCTGTGCCTGGGCTGGTAGCAGTTCTGGTGTCGTACTTCTTGGAATGGCACTCATCATCTCAACCTCCTACTTTCATTCTTCGAAAATCGTGAGAAGCCGTCATTCGCGCGGGGGCTCAAGACGGCCATTTTTCTGACGAGAATTCTTTTTTCTGCACGGAACTGGTTTGCCGCCCTCCGTTCGACTCCCGCTGGCCGACCGAGTAGCCGAATCAAAGCAATGCCCCAGAAAACCCAGCAACTCGGCCGTCGAGTGGAACCTCCGCTCCGTGCAGGAATCGACCTCCTCGACCCACCCTTCGAAAAGGCCGTCCGATGGTCGAGAGCCCGGTCCAAGTCGAATAACAAATGCAAGTCTCATAGTCGTGGCCGTCGTTCCTATAGATTCCAACTAGGCTTTGCAGCACGGACCCACCGCTCCACCGGCTTATGTTTGCGAGATTAGGCAATTGAGCGATTGCGCGGGTGACGTGACGGTGACGTTTCGGTCTAGTTTTGGTGCCAAATGCTAAATTGCCACTGAACCGAGGTCAGCTCGAAGGCACCCAGTCTTTCGATATTGATGATTAAAAATCATGGGCTTTGGCGTAGACTTGGGTGTGTCCCCGGCCCCAATTTCATTTGACCGAACTGGAAAGGTAGACCCTCTTCTGCAACATGAAGGTCTTTCACCCATTTCGCCTCGACGCCGCCAATCATTGCCTGTGGCAAGGGCCAGAACGCGTCCCACTTGCACCTAAGGCGTTCGATGTCCTGCGTTATCTTGTCGAACACGCCGATCGGCTCGTAACGCAGGAAGAGATACTGGAGGCCCTTTGGCCTCAAACCTATGTGAATCCCGAGGTTGTCAAGAAGTACGTGTTGGGTGTTCGCAAAGCATTGGGTGACCAGACCACCAAGCCTGCTTTCATTGCGACGTTCCCACGTCGGGGATATCGCTTCATCGCGCCTATTCTCGACGAGGCAGCAACACCGATGAAAGGTGTCGGGGCAAAGTCGACCATGGTCCGTGTCCTTGGGCGTGAAGCCGAACTAGCACAAATGCATGGCTGGCTCGATCAGGCACTCGATGGAGAGCGCCAGACTATTTTCATAACTGGGGAGCCAGGAATCGGAAAGACAACGATCGTACAGGCGTTTCTCGAAGAAACGTGTCAGGCCTCGGTTCTCACTGTGCGCGGGCAATGCCTCGAACACTATGGAGCAGCAGAGCCATATCTTCCGGTGCTTGACGGATTCTCCAGACTCCTTCGATCGGCCGGCGGAACTCAGGCTTTGGACTTGCTGCGACATCAGGCGCCGATGTGGCTCGCGCAGATGCCTTCCGTGATTTCGCAATCTGAGAGAGAAAGCCTGCAATCTCATGTTGCAGGCTCATCGCGTGAGCGGTTGCTTCGCGAAATGGCCTGTGCAATTGAATCTCTCACATCGCTCTCGCCGTTGCTGCTTGTGCTTGAGGACCTGCATTGGAGCGACTATTCGACGCTTGATTTGGTGTCATACCTGGCCAGGCGCAGCGACCCGGCGCGGCTCATGATCGTAGGCACTTATCGGCCCGTCGACGTGATACTGAATGACCATCCGCTGAAGAGCGTGAAGAGAGAACTGCAGGCGCACAACCTGTGCCACGAACTTCCACTCGAGTATCTTGCAGAGGACGTAATTACTCAGTATTTGGCCGTGAGATTCCCCAAACATAGGCTTCCCAGCTCCTTAAGACGAAAGATCTACCAGAGAACCGAGGGAAATCCTCTTTTCATGGTTACCTTATTGGAATATCTATGTACCGAAAAGATGATCGTCGAAGATCAGGGGACATGGAAGCTTCGTGTGGACTTGGCCGAAGTTGAGCAAGGCGTGCCTGGGAACTTGCGCCAGTTGATCGAAAAACAGATCGAACGGCTGAGCCCAGACGAACGCACGGTCCTCGAGGCGGCCAGCGTGGCTGGAATGGAATGTTCGTCAGTGGCTATAGCTTCAGGGCTTGACAAGCCAACAGAATGGGTGGAGAAACACTGCGAAGAATTGGCTCGAAGGCATCAGTTTCTATCGCCGGCGTGGTTGGTTCAACTACCGGACGGAACCATCACTCCACGGCAACGTTTCATTCACGTCCTTTATCGGGAAGTTCCATATCGGCTGATTGCGCCAAAGACCCGCTCGCAAATCCATCAACGGATTGCCGAACGCGGTGAGCAGGTATTCAGGGACCGGAAGAGCGAGATTGCGGCCGAGTTGGCCATGCACTACGAGCAGAGTCGCGACTGGCCACGCGCCCTCGAACACCTTCTCCAAGCGGCCGAAAATGCCGCAGCACATTCTGCCCACCACGAAGCGATTGATCTTGCGAATCGGGGCCTGAAGGCACTTGAATTTCATCCCAAAGGCGCAGATTGCTCAAAGCAAGAAATGAAACTACGCGTGATCTTAATTGCCTCGATGATGGCGATCAAGGGATTCGCTTCCGCAGAGGTGGAAGAGGTTAATGCGCGTGGACGCGAGCTCTTCTGGCGTTACGGGCCTTCGCAAGAGTTGTTTTACATGCTGTGGTCGTTGAATTTTTATAAGCAGTTCTCGGGAGAAATGCATTCATCACTTGAGGTTTCCAATCAGCTCATGCAATTGGCTGAGGAACTGAAGGATGAAGGGCTGATTATGGAGGCTCATCGCTCCATAGGCGCGGTGCTTGTCCTGTTAGGTCGATGCTCCGAAGCGCTTGGACACATTGAAAAAGGGTTGGCATTATGCGCTGCACATTCCAATCGACGTGACCGTATTTTCGTAGGCTTCGAAAGCAAAGTGATGTTCGAGAGTTTTTCCGCCCTCGCACTATTGGATCTTGGCTATCCCGAACAGTCGGCTGAACAGGCGACTGCGGCTTTGGTCCACGCGCGAGAAGTTGATCACCCCCAGACGTTGGTTGTAGCGGCACATGTCGCGGCGCAGATCCATCAATTGCGGGGCGAGGCATCTCTCGCCTATGAGTGCGCGAAAGAAGCAATGGAACTTGCCGACGAGTATGGCCTGACAGTTTGGGTGACATATGGTCTGATCGAACTCGGTTGGGCCGTGGCTGAACTCGGAAATCCACAAGACGGAATCGAGAAGATAGAAAGGGGGCTTTCGGACTACGAAGCGACGGGCGCAACCCTCAGATCTCCGTATTTTCTGGGATTGCTGGCTGATCAACTGGGAAAAACGGGGCGCATAGACGAGGGACTTCAAGCGATTGCAAAGGGTTTGGGCGTGGCTGAGCGCACGGGGGAAGGGTATGCGCGGGCCGAGTGGCATCGCATCAAAGGCGAACTACTCATGAAAAGGGCCGAACTAAACTATTCAACAGAAGACCTAACTCAATCAACGATTCTGTTCCAGGCGCGGGCGTGTTTTGCCGACGCCCTTGCAATCGCAGAGCGGCAAGGAGCGAAATCGTGGGAGTTAAGAGCCGCATTGAGCATGCATCGCCTTGACCAGATGCTTGGGAATCCAGACCGTAAGCGACTTGCAGAGATTTATTCCTCGTTCACCGAAGGCTACGAGACTGCCGATCTACGTCAGGCTAGAGCTCTTCTAGGCGTGTGATTTGAGGCGCGAAAGATCCAAGCGGCTACGGTTTATGGAATCGAGCGCACGGGCCGCATTCTAGCCGTAGCCGGGACATCCAAGCGCGTTGAACACGCCTTCAAGGGCCTGCAGCATCGCGAAAAGTTGAGCAAATTGTTTTCGGCCATGCCACCCATTAATAAATGAGACTCGTGCCGCAACGATAACGATAAGGTGAGAGCTGTCCATCACTCGGGAGGAATCAATGCGAGCTGCAAAAAAGGCAAAAATCCCCTTGGCTTTGAAGTATCACCACGTGGATGTTTTCAGCAGCAAACCGCTTTCAGGAAACGGCGTTACTGTATTTCGTCTGCGGGAATCACTACCCGCCGCCGTCATGCAAGAGCTCACACGCGAGATGCGTCAGTTCGAATCGATCTTCGTGCTGCAGGAGGCAAGATCACAGACCGTTCGCGCCTGGGTGTTCACCATGGAAGAAGAGTTGGACTTTGCTGGCCACCCAGTTCTGGGAGCTGCAGCCGCTTTGCATGAAGAAACTATGGCAGGTATTCGCGACGTCTCCTGGACATTTCAACTCAACAAAAAGAGCTTTCCTGTCCAGACGACCCGGCAGGGTTCTCATTATCGCGCAGAGATGGACCAGGGCGTTTGTAATTTTGGCGCCGTGCTTTCCGCTCAGGAAAGCGTCGCCTTTCTCGATGCATTGAATCTGGGCCGAGATCATCTTCTGGATCAGTTTCCACTTCAGATAGCATCAACCGGGCTTCCCTATCTCCTAGTTCCGGTGGACAGGGACCTAGATGCTGCCCGCATCGTAAAACCGGAATTTGAAAAGCAACTCGCCCGGTTTGGAGCGAAATTCATATATGTGTTCGACCTGAACCGTAAAGAAGGAAGAACTTGGGATAACGATGGCCGAGTCGAAGACATCGCAACGGGTAGTGCTGCAGGGCCCGCAGGAGCTTACCTGGTTGCCCATGGACTGGTAAGTTCCGCGCAGACAATCGAAATTTCGCAAGGCCGTTTTGTTGGACGTCCAAGCATTCTATTCGTTGTCGCGCGAAAAGACGATGAAGATCGCATCAGCGTTAAGGTTGCAGGCGATGCCTCTCTTTTCGCAAGAGGCCAACTCGAATTTTGAAGCACCAGTGGAAGGCTTTATGTTTCAAATCTGTCGTTTGTCGGTGTCGACCGGGTGGCGGTCAAGCGCTGAACTGAGTGATGACAGGAAAATCGACCGGAAGGCGGGCCTATAATCGAAGGCCCGAGCCGTTCCTACCGATCCCCATCAATCGGCTCCGCGCGGTTCTTCCCCTCGTAGATGCTCAACCAATGCCGTTCCGTGTCGTTAAGATCGTTCAGTTCTTGCCGTCCATTTTGACGCGCGCCCTGGCTCGAATCTGTAATCTCGGCGTAATAGATAGTTGTAACAATGCGCATTTGTACCTCTCATCTGTATCTGGGCTTTACGTTCAAAAGAAGTGGATCAGCGATTGCGTGAGGAAGGGCAGGATACATTGCGCTCTTCTCCTCAAGAGACGCGATCTACCTTACCCTTCTCCCCAGCTATGGCTTGCAAAAGGCGGTGACGCCATCCTGTAGCGCATCTACGCTGGAATATCCCAAGGTTGAGGCGGACGCATCGATGCCCGTAAATTCCTCAGCCATCGCAGAGATGGTCTGGCCATGACAGTTCGCCTGGCCTGGTGTGCCGGCGTCGGGAATGGTATTCCCGGTCAAGCTGAACGTCATGTTGAACGCGTTGCCGCCACCAATGATGTCGGCGCCGATCCGCAGCCAGTCTGGAGCCAAGCTCGCGTTACGGATCCATGCCTGCAAGTCGTTCGTGCCGGCCGGAAACGACGTCCCCGACGTGATCGGCTTCGGAGCCGAGAGGAAGAGGAAATTACCGTTGTTGAGCTGAACTTCTGGACGGAAGAAATAGTGACCTGCCGGGAGAAAAATCGGGGCGCTGAAGGTGATATCAATCTCGACCTGTTCTCCACTCGACGGTCCTTCGCCATGTGTCGCTGGCTTGATGCCATTGATTACGGTGCTTTGGACGGTGAAGGGCGAGATGTCTGTTGCGATAAAACTCAGGCTACCGTTACTGGAATCGTGTGTGGCGGCGCCGATTTCCACGTCAGAAGGCGAGTTTTGTCGGGTCGGCACGTTCGCCGAGCGGGCAAGGTCGGAGTCCAGTGGGAAGATGTGATAGATCTCCACCTCGACTCTCGTGATACCGGAGATGGTGGTTCCGCTAGGGATCAACCCGTGAATTGTGGCCCCACTTACAACAGTGGCTTGAGTCAAGAAAAAATCATCCGCTGTTTCGGTTTCGAGGCCCTGGGAACCGGCAGGCCTGGAGAGCGCGCCGAGTTTTCCGTCGGGGTTACCCGTACTGAAGAAAAAGGTGCCCGCCCATGCCGGTGTCGTCAGCAACGTTCCCACGCTCAGCATGGCTGCCATTACACTTACTCGCAATCTCGCAGCATTGCTCCGTGAGCCATTATTCTTCGAGGCTTTCACTTCAGATCGTCTATTCGCTTTGACAATGAATTCGCCGTATTCCGGTTTAGGGTCTTGCATAAAGACTTCGTCGTTCGAGTTTTCGAATTGTGCCATGCAACATCTCTCCTTCTGCTCAACACGCAACTTCTGTCCCGTGTGACCTCACCTTACGCGCACTCCTCTTCGCTTTTGTCATTGGGCCGTCACGGATATGTAACTCTTTATAAGAGCCCGTTTGATGTTGAGATCACTCCGATAGAGCCAAATAAGGATGTAACTACGTGTTAGAGGTGCAATCTGATTCACAGAGAGGCACAAGCCGACACTTAGTTCCCTGCAGGGTGAGAGATTAATTTGTTCTACAGAGAAATGGGACCTGCGATGGCGAAGCTCGACAGCGTCAGATTCAGCGCGGCAATCGCGGTAGTAGCAATATCATTCGGCGCAACACACCGGTCTCCCAAGAATCGCCGCCGAAGTTCACTCTTGTCCTATAACGCCCCAATGAACGGCTATCGACTCTCCATTATTCCGAGCGGTTTGTGGTCGCGAGATTGTTTGTCGCTTACATCTTGATCGGACCGTGAAAATAAGCATCCCGTCGCAGATCACGTCTCTGTGAATCGAGGTGACAAATTGGTGTGATCTCGGAGACGTAAGGGATCTGGGGAGGGACTCTCGCGTGGACGACGACGAGCAAATTTGTTCAGGCAAGCCTGCTTCTCAACAACGATCCGTGAACGGCGCAACCGCTGATATTCGGCAAGCAAGCACGCACAGACGAGTATCTTCCATGTCAGAACTTCGAGGGCAACTTCACTCACAGGGTGGCAGCCAATGGGGGTGTTACTTTGCTGCCAGATGAACTCCTTCCGGATTAGCTACACGCAGCATCAGTCCCCATCCGAAGAAGTTGTTGGCGATTGCCACCGAGATCTCGTTGTCGCCTGCTTCCAGAGGCAACGTAAAGGCGCCGTTCTCAAGCGAACACCGTCCGTCGGGGACTTTTCTCGATTCATCCGACTCGAATAGGTTTTTGTCGGCATACACTAGTTTTCCGTTCACAAATACCCACAGGTCGCGCGTCCAGCCAATGTTAACGTTTTTCGTCTGCTTCGAGTCTGAAGCTATCGACGTCTTCAGCCATGCGACGGCTCGGTTCGGGTCGGGGAAAGGGTGGCCATACACACGGCTTATATTTACGAGTCCTTTCCGCTCCGTGTTGATGGTCTTCCATTCCTGCGAAGCACGGGGCATTTCGTTGTAGATGGGTTCTTTGCCATTCGGCAGCGCTGAAGGCATTGAGAGACGCCAATTCCGAACCAGGCCGCGATCTCCATCCAGCGAATCTCTGACCGGCTCAGGAGAAAGACCGTCCACAGCATCGGGAGTGATCACGAGGTTTGCGAACGTGGCCGGTCCCTGCAGTCGCAGTCCGCCTTTCATCGAATCGCCCTCTAACCTGCCGACCTCCAGCGTCGGCGATGGGGCATCGTTCACGAAAACATTCATTCGATGGCCGGAGATAACCATCTTGATGTGGTTCCACCCGTTCTCGCGCAGCGGCGCCCGCGTCTGGTATTGCGGAAAGAGGTCCCATAGCAGGACGCCATGCGTCTGCGGCGCATATTGGATGCAGGCGTGGAAAGCCGGGCAGGCCGGATCAGGCCTCAGGTATAGAAGCTCGAAATTCTTTTCATCCCGCTGACGAAAGGCGATTCCGGGTGCGCCCCGACCGATGGTGTTGACGTCGAACTCGATGGTTCCGTCGCTGAAGGTGACGTCTCTGAGTGCCGCATCGCCGCTGTTTAGTCGCATCAGGCCGTGATAAAAACCCAACTGCCGGAGGAATTCAGCATTCTCTTTGGTCTGCCAGTTGTCAGCAGTCATCGTAATGTTGATCGGTTCTGGGCCCTGACCGATCGCAGGCAGGAACACGCCACCCCAGACAGCAATGGTGAGGGGTCCACACAAAAGAAATCGGCGTACCTTTTCAATTTTCAAGACGATCTCCAGTCTCATTTGTCGTGTGACAAAACATGGCGGCTCGGTCCGTTGCATTTACGAAGCTTTGGCTCGCAGTCCGAATGGGATTTCAGCGGCCATGACACTTCACAACCCTATCGCTGAGCGAAATGTATTTTGTCTGCGGCTCGTCTTTCCTTTGTCTGTCGTCAGTCAATCTGCGTTTGTCCACTAAAGCGGTAGTGGACGCATTGCAATCTCTTCAGTGGATTCCAAATCCATTTTGAAATCCTGTGCGCCAACTTGGCCATTTCAGTCTTAATGGAGTCTGAGCCTTGGCTTTAGCATTCAGTGCGCCCCGGCCTTCAGTCATCATTGCTACTCCATGCGGGACCACCGCGATGCGCCCAAGCCAGGCCGGAATACGGAGAGGGATCTTCGCTCCCGACACATTGGCCAGGAATGATAGCCATCAGAAACCGCTGCTGGCTCATCGTCTGCAATATTAAATAGCCCTGTTGTTTCAGTCTGCGAACGGTTGTCGCGAAGCAGAATCAGCACAATCGGGTGCGGTCGTTCATCCGTTCTGAGAATGGAAACCCGCAAATTTCTAAAATATTCCCGAAGTTGGGAATAAATCAGCCTCTGGACAGTTTGTAGACCAGGAGGGTTGAAATGGATCAGCGTAACGATGCGGATGAAAGGGAACCAAGAGGAAGGCACGCCAACCAAATAGACGCCCCAGGATCTCAATTGAACAAAGAACCTATCGAGGGCGACGGAATTGATCGCCGAAACTTTCTCAGTTGCATGGCCTGGGCTGGAACAGGTCTGCTGTGGACGATGGCAGGGGGCGTGCCTACGTCGAGACTCTTCGCGGATACCAGCGGAGGAGTGGGGCAAGAATCACACCGGAAGATGAGTGAAGGTTTCAGCTTTGTCCAGATCAGCGATAGCCATATCGGCTTCAACAAAGCCGCCAATCAGGATGTAACCGGAACCTTGAAGCTGGCGCTGGACAAGATCAACCGGCTCCCCGGTACACCCGATCTTCTGTTGCACACCGGCGACATCACTCATTCATCGAAGGTCGCGGAGTTCGACACCGCGCAGCAACTCATCAAGGGCGCCAAAGCAGGTGAGACCTTCTACGTCCCGGGCGAACACGACACCGCAAGCGATGATGGGGCAATTTATCTCGAACGCTTTGGCAAAGATACGACTGGCCGCGGATGGTACAGCTTTACGCATAAAGGTGTTCACTTCATTGGTCTCAACAACGTTCTCCAGATCGACGCCATGGGCAGACTCGGACTGGATCAATTGAGCTGGTTGAAGGCAGACCTTGCCGCGTTATCATCCTCGACACCGATCGTGATCTTTGCGCATATTCCGCTTTGGATGGTGTATCCGGACTGGGGCTGGGGCACAAGCGACGGTGCAGAAGCACTCTCCTATTTGAAGCGCTTCGGCTCAGTTACGGTATTGAACGGGCATATTCATCAGACAGTGCAGAAGGTAGAGGGCAATGTCGCATTCCACACGGCGACCTCAACGGCGTTTCCCCAGCCAGCTCCTGGGAAAGCACCGAGTGCTGGTCCGATGGTCGTCCCCGCAGGAAGGCTCAAAGGCGTTCTTGGGATTACCGAGGTCAAGTACATTGGCGGGCGCAGCCACCTGGCTATTGTGGATACTTCCTTGGAGGAAACTGCGTGAGACGCGTTACGATTACCGCACTCAGCTGCGCAATCGCGATCTCTGCTTCATTGCTTCTTGCTGAGTTCCATCCATTTGGAGACGCGGATCTCTACGCCTCACCTGATTCGAACAAGACATTTATGGAAGGCTCATCGGTGCCAGCCGCAGCGAAGGAAGTACTGCTTACAAAGTGCGCAGACTGCC
>Ga0105239_10008296_pt1 | contig 11840 bp, 2 predicted proteins | sample KBSC44metaG_FD_92761 | JGI IMG/M metagenome (GOLD analysis project Ga0105239, IMG submission 92761) | Corn rhizosphere microbial communities from Kellogg Biological Station, Michigan, USA - KBS C4-4 metaG | ecosystem: Host-associated > Plants > Roots > Rhizosphere > Soil | place: Michigan, USA...
CAATATCCCTGTTCAAGTCACGAATCATGTTGCCGTTGCCATCGTAGCTGTAGTCCTGTACCGTAATATTATGCCCTGTTGCATGCAGGGTTGATGTATGAAAGTCGCCAGCCAGGGAGGTTGGGTTGTTAACAGCATCCCAGATATTTTTTACCTGATTGCTGTTAGGGAAATAGCTGTATAACAGATTATCAACCACCTGAACACCTACATTGCTGGCAGAATATCCGTATTGAATCATTGAAAGAATATTACCGTTTGCATCATAGCCCTTACTAGCTGAATTCGCGGAATAGTCTAAGGGAAACTTAACTGGATCTGTGGCAGTAGCATTCCCCCAGGCACCATTCAGGTATTGAGCAAACTGTGCATTTGTGATCCGGTTAGCGGCCTCGTAGTTGAAACCGTAAGCTCGTTGTGTTCCATCTCCCTTACTTCTCCAACGAATACCGGAAATATTGCCGTTAAAATAACCGTTATTCACAACGTTAAACCCATAGTCGTAGCTGATATCCTCGGCGAAATTTCGGTCATTAGTGTTTCCTCTGGCGTAATCTTTATTGACGGCGGAGAGCCATCCCCGAATATTATAGGTATAATCCTGAACATCAATAGGGTCACTGGTATAACTTCCCTGCACGACCTGCTGCCCTAGTTGTCGTTGCTTCAACTGCCCCAGCTCATTGTAGGTATTGCGCACCAGACTGACCTCGGGGAAGCTGTCCAGCTTCCTTCTGACTTCTGTAAGACGCCCTCTATTATCGTAGTAAAATTTGGTTAAGGTCACCAGTGAATCGGGCGTCTTGCCCGGGAGCAACTGGTGAGATCGGGTGACCAGCACGCGACCATCAAACCCATATTGCGTCGTCACGTAGTCAATTCCCCCCGCCTGATTGGTGCTCTGCGTCTGGACGGGTCTGCCGGAATTATCATAAAATGTAACATTGTATTGATAGCCCCCACCCTCCAGAATCAGCCGTTTGGTGCCTGTGATTACCCCCTGGGTCATGGAATACAGTTGCAGTTGGGCAGAAAATGGCTGAGCATAGGGATAACCGCTCAAAGAAACCGGATAAAATCCGTTTGCCGTTTCCGAAGATTGGAAGGTCGCAGACAACCCTGAACCGCTGGTGCTCACCCAGTTGTAATTGTCGTAATAGGTTTGCATCAGCAACGTATACGTTCCGGTCAGCGTTGGATAATTCACAGTATCATTCGCCAGCGCTGCGTGATACGTCCGATCATGGCCGTCGTTCCATAAATAGCTCGCCGTAGGCCGGCCCAGTACATCATACTGGTTCACCACCCACTGATTTTTCAAGAATAAGTTGCTGTCCTGTACCATAATCGCCCGGTCCCAAGCATCATAGACCGTTTTGACTTTGCCCGCTCCCGGCGTCCGCCGCGCCACTACTCGCCCCCGATAATCGTAATAGTAACTATAGCACAATTGCCGCGGCAATGCCATATTATAGAACATGTTCCAGCTGTGGGCGGCCAGGGAATCGACAGCCAATGGCGGGATCACAAACCGCTGGTTATTAAATTCATCGTAGACATAATAGGTACACTTATTCAGCTGATTTCTTCGCATAATAACGTTGCCCTGAATATCCCTGTACTCCACCTGCTGCTGCCCCTGCTCATCCGCAATCGCTGTGCGCGACAGTCTCCCTTTCCGGTAAAAACCGACCGATGCAGGTAGCGCATCCTCCGCCGTATCGATCTTCCATATAACAACCTCATTGTCCAGGTTAGTCCCGTAGGTGTGCGAGGTACCCCTTCCAGCACCAGCCCAGCTGTTTCCCGGAGACATTTCGAGAGTTGGTCGCCCGCCTGGATAAGGTTCGTATCGGCTGTTACCGTAAAAGAATTTTTCTCCAGCCGGATTATTCGTAGGATTGTACAGGGCGGAAAGAAACGCTGCCTGGGCGGAAAAGGGATTGTTTTTTCTCTGCCCGGTGCTATCAGCCGCCGCATAGGGCAAGTACTGGTACCGACCGATCCCCAGGGAATCATATTCCATAGGCGTGACCAGATCCCTTCCCGAAGGACTATACCGCCGTTCCACTACCTGGAATGTCCTGCCGAGTCCGTCGGCATATTGGATGGCTTGGCGAATGTCACGCCCTGCCAAAGTTGTGTCCAGAACCTGTGTGCCGGAGCGAAACGGGCGGGCGGGTGTAAGCGTACGAACGTAACTATATTGCATATTGCTGTCAAAGGCCACGATTCCGGCATGTAATGGCTGGTTAGTGGCAGCGGGCATGACAGATGTATTAGGAAGGAAATTCTGCGCGAACAAAGATTCCCCTATCAGGACACTCGCTAAAAGGAGCAGAATAAAACCTGGTTTCATGTTTACAATGCGTTTTATGACTATTAAGCAATTCATTTATTTCTAGTGACAGAAAAAAGTGCCGACAATTACCCCGTTGGCGTCTGTTTGGTACCCCTTCGACCCATCACTGTAGTATCCCGCGGCGACATGATTATGGAAGAAGGTATCCAACAAGGTGTCCCCAATTGCAGGCGTCGTGGATGTGCTCCAGAAACAAAGATCCACCGGCACCTTACCAGTATTACAGGCGTCGCTAAAATTGGTACCTCTGATTAGGCTAATGAACCGCAGGGCAAGTGTTGGCGGGAATAGCACCGAACACAAAACACTGCTATCTATGATTCCATTAGTCACATGGTACACGCTGGCGTTGTAAAGGTAATAGCCGTTCGACACCGGCGACGAGAACTGATAGTCGCTGTATAAATGGCGCCCAATGGACGGAGTATCATTACTCGGGAGGTAAACATATCGGGTCGCATAAGCGGAGTCGCAGAGATGGTGATTGGTAATAGTGTCGGTATAGCGAAGAGACATTGGCCCATGGGAATTGGGATTACAAACGTCTGTGTAGAAAATTTGCCCACCCAAAATGTAAAAGCTCGATGGAAAATAAAAGGACAGCCCGCTAGTGCTCACATAATAACCATCACTGAGTTGCCCTGTCCCGTCAGCACTCGAATGCAGCTGGTCGACCTGGTAATCGACGTAAGAGTTTGACGCGAAAGAAGGTATGGCATATACACTAACCAGTTGCACTTGCGCCATATGGTCAGCTACATCACAAACCCAGCTGTTATTGGGCGAATAATAATAGGATTGCTGCACCACCCCGTCGCCCAGGTCGCAATGCTCCACCTGACCAGTATAATTGTAGCAATACTGCTTGACAACCGCGCCATCTGCGTTCTTGACGGTGCTCAATCGCCCCAGGCCGTCATAAGAATAAGAAGTCATTTTTCCCGATGGGCTCATTTCACTGGCTACACCTGTCAACGGCAAGTACGTCCAGGTCGTCACCTGAGCCGTAGCTAACCGGCTATCCGTCCGTAAAGCGTTCAAATTAATTGCCGGAAGACTATTGGACGGTTGATTGGAAAAATTATTAATGGCTGCTGTGCCACCCAAGACGTCCGAAACCGTCCCATAGTCCCCGTTTACCACCTGCGCAACAACATACTGTTTGTTGTAACTCCATATCAGGGAAGTTTTCAGTCCACCGGGTTGTGAGAAGCTCTGCAAGTTGCCCAGACTGTCATAGCGGTTGTAAGTTAGTCGTGTCTCGGATGACTGATTGCGAAACTGGGTGCTCAGCGATGCTGGCAAAATCAAACTGCCATTGTCGCTCAGCCCGGTCTGGAAGGCAGTTATCGTCTTTTGCAGTCGAACGCCGTTCAGTTGGTCCTCTTTCTCCACTGGAAGCCCCACCATATGTGCGGTGACCATCGCCTGATAAGGATTCGTTTGCCCCGCGGCCACCATATCCGCCGGATACCGGCTAATCGCCGTTCGCAGGCTGCTGTCGCTCTGAAGGGTTGTTTGGGTTTTCACCATCCGGTATAGGCTGTCGTATGTGTAGGTGACGGCTGTAACAATTGAATCAATATTCGTTGGATACTCGACACTTGTCTGCCGCCTTAAATAAGGGTAATAGGTGTATACGAGATAAGCCAGGTATCGTAGCGTCAGAAAATTCTCGGAGAAGGCAGGATTTGGAATTGCCTTTAGCATCCGGACATTGCTATTGAAACGGGTGACCGTATCATTATACGCATACGTTGTTTTCAGCCGGAGTCTTCCGGTGGTGTCGTACAGGTAATCTGCTAAGGACTGCCCCCGTTCCAGGTCCAGACTATTGACATCATCTTCTGCCCAGAACCTTCCAAGCTGAGGGTTGTCTACAACCAACTTTTCTGCCGGCCGGTCGGCGTATCCGTTGTCATAATTCTTAAACGTGTGCACCGTATAGCTGCCGTCCGCCAGAACCTCTGTCACCTCGGAGTAAGTGATCGCATTGCCTTTGGAACTACGGGCGGGATAGATCGGCTCTGTTCCGAACTGGGTGTAGTTGATCGTCGCGGAATTATATCGCGGGTCATTCAAATCGCCGTCGATCGGCGGATTGGTGATGGGACCGGCATAATGCGCATAAAAAACCGGGTGGTAGTTTAACACCCCGCTTGACGTCCGCCCGCCGGAGGCGTATTTGTTATAGTAATAATACTTCTTCCGGCTGGAAACATGGCCTGAGAAATCATAATTGGTGATGGTTTTGATGCGCAGTCCTGCGCCAATGGAGTCGGCAGGATTCTGGGTGACTGTATTCGGCCAGTTGTCCGCAAAACTCCGGTACTGATTGTTTTCGTATTCGTACTGTGTATATCCCCCCGTAGGATAGATCACGCGCTGGAGTATCTCTGCCTGCGTAAAGGTTGTATCCGGCGCCCTGGAGGCGATATAACCGTTCAATTGGCTTGGGTTGTTCAGCAAACTCACATAATAGTTCGGATCCTGTGTTGTCGTGATGTACAGGTTTTTACCATTGTAGTAGCCATAGGCGTCCGTTTTAAAGGACCGGTACGGAGGAAGCGGCAGGGAATTGTAGACAAAATTGTATACCTGAACTCCATTGATTTTGGAAGAACCGTAAATGCCGACTGTTGTGAGCTTTAGACGAGTCGTCGTATCGTTAGTATAAATCAAAAAGACCCCCTTGCTCTTTGCACCCGTGGCCGTGTAAACCGAAAAGCTGTCCAGCTTATCTGAAAAGCGCTTATCCATATTGAGCGCATTACTTACCTCTGGATAAGAATCGAATATATAGGGACTGAACCCGTTCACAGTATCCGAAACCAAATGAGGCACGGAATACGGCAGCTGCTGGGTAGCCGGGCTCCAATAGAATTTGGCAGTGCTGATCGGCGTGATAATGCTGTCCAGGTAACTGGGGTTATACAATGTACCCGAGATCAATCTTGAATAAGGGAAAGCTGTACTTCCGGCAAATGCCAAACTACCATTCCCGTCCTTATTGGAAGTAATCACCATCCCTTTCACGCTTGATGAACTGACGACAAAAAAATTGCCACGTCGGTATTTCAAGCGAATGGTTGCGCCATTAGGAGACTGGATGGAAGTTAGAAACCAGGTCGTCGGAATCGTATTCTGGCCCAACTTATCAAAAGTCCCAGCAAGACCTGGTCGGGTAAATTCGATCGACTCATCGGTATTGCCGAAGGTGTATTTCACACCCTTGCTATCCATTACAATAAAGCCATACGTCATCGTATTCTGAATGATCGTGTCGCGATAATAGGGAAAGGGAAGCGCGCCGCCCGTGCTGTCCAAAAGGCCTGCATTCCAAGAAGCCCAGATGGCTGAATCGCGTTGCGGTTCGGCTGGAATCTTGATTTTCTTCAATCCCAGTACGATGATCTTTTGTACCGTCAAGTCCTCGCCCTGCAGTGTCCGAATGTGCTGAATCGGGCCGTTAAGCGATGCGTCATAATCACTGTAAAAATTACCCGAGGCGCATCCAAAGGAATAGGAAAATTCGTCGTACCGCTTTCCAAGGTAATCATATGGATATTTCTTGTGGTTCATATCAGACTGTAAAGTGGCCGAGTCACTCCAGTTTGCATCGTTTGTGGCGTAAGGCAAAATCAGCACTTGTTGACTTTTGCCGACATCTGCCGGTGATATTCCTTTGGCAGCTAGCGTAATGGCTCCTCCGCATTTTAAAAACCAGCCATTTCCAGTATAACCGGGCACAGCATCCGGTTTATTGCCCATTGTATTCTGATAAATCAGCGACAGATCAATCCCTTCGTCTTTATAAGCGACACTGGTCAACGGCACGCTGATCTCCGGTGTCCCGTTGAAATAATTAACCGCTGTCTGCCCGAACAGGCCAAGAGAAGCAGCCGTCGGAGATTGCGGATAGTATTCCTTGCTGGTGATCTTGTTAACTTCGATTTTTTGGCCGTAGGCAGCAGTGGCAGCAGCGATCAGACATACTAGGCCGATAAAATGAGATTTGCTCATCCGTATAAGAATTTACAACGATTGAAGAATTGGTTACCAGATCTGGCCGATGCGGAATAAAATAGGTTGTGTTTTCGGGACTTGCTGGTAGCTCAGGAAATCCCAGAGCAGCTGCAGCTTCGTTCCTTTGAAGTACTTTCCTTTGGCTGGTATTCTTTTACTTAGGCCAATGAGCCCGCTCTGTGTCCAGCGCTCAATCTGCCGGATATCCTGATACGAGGAGAACGGCTGAGCGTAATTGTATTCCAGTCCGCCACTCAGCGAAAGCCCAAAACGCACTTTTACTTCCAGAAAACTCCGCAAGCCTGCTCCCTGGCTCGACAGGACGATATGTTGGATTCCATTCCCCCACCCCATCTTATAACTCGCTCCAACACCGACTATATTGTCATGTCCCAGTTTATAGCCAAGGGAAACGCCGAAGTCCGTGGTTGTCGGAAAATAATAATTATTCTTCGCTGTTTGAACATCAGTTCCAAATTCCAGACGTTGCAAGAAGTTTTTTGTGCGCTGATCGTTCGGTTTGAAATCCGGCAGGTCGATATCACCATTCCCCTGTCCGAGCTGCTGAATCTTAGCCTTGGTTGCATCCAACTGGGACATGGACGATTGAATTCTCTCCTGGAGCCCTGCCATTGCTTGTGGGCCGCCGGCTGCAGTCTGTATCACGGCCATGACCTGGTCTTTGGTTTGCAGACTTTCAAGCGCCGCTCCAGTTCCATAGTTTGCGGGCATCCGAAGCAAATCCGACAGTTGAGAGTTATTCTTCATGAACGTTTGAAACGCCGGCAGCTGATTAAGCAGAGTTAATGCCCTTTGCTCCAGCTGGTTCGGGTTATTCCATAGTTCTTTGTATTGCCGAAGCTGCTGGGAATAATAATACACTTCCTGGTTCATGCCGGCAAGCTGCTTTCCCAATTCCTGCTGAACATTGGCATGCTGATGAATATACTGAGCGATCTGTTGTTTGCGCTGATTGATAAATGCTTTGATCTGCTCCGCGTCCTGCATTTTTTCCTGCAAAGCCTGAAACTGACTGGCGGCAGCTTCCAGTTCAGCTGTCGTTCCGGCCGCAGACAGCTTGCCTTCTGTCCCAAGCATGGAGGGATTTCTTTGGAGGAAGGCCAGGGCACCTTGTAGCGAATCTAAGTAAGGGAGATAAACGCCACTTCGGGGCTCAATGTGGGAGCCGGAGTCGGTCTGTATCTTGTCGGCAAGCACCTGGTATTGTGCCGCTGACGACGCAAACAATTCTTTCGCAGCTGTACTGTCTACCCGGTATAATTTCCGGTGTATCCGCTCCTCTCGGCGCTGCATCTTTTGCAAATAATTTTCTGACTGTTGCATCATCTGCCGATCGAGATCGGCCGTTTGGGCCCGAAGCTTTGAAAGCAGATGATGGGGAAAAACAATTGTTTTGCTTTCAGCCGGCTCCGCTGACTGGCAATAGCCGATGATCTGGAAAAGGCATAACAATGCCACTCCGCTCAAGGCAGTTTTGTTAAACATAACGGGAATATGGTAGTGGAGCTACTTCAGAAAGTAACCAGAATAGGAATTAAGACAAATAAAAGGGAAAGAAAAGCGTCTAAAAATCACAGGCAGGCGCGATGAGATGCGCACATGGTTTAGGAGTTTCATGTCAGCAAGATTTAAGATAAAGTGAATGGTGAATGCGGGGGGGCAGGACTAACTGAAAGCGAAATACGGAAAAGAAATTTGGATTTCCTATAAGTAACTTGAATTTATTTATTAATTGTTCATCACGACCTCGCTCATCTGCTGATAACCAGCGAGCAACAATTGCGATGCTAATACTTTTTACGCATAATGGACGAGCGATTGCGCCTCATCCGAATTTCGTATATCTTAATCCAGTCTATCAATTACTCCAACATAGATGGCGTTGTACGACTTGCGAAATATTATCTCACCAGGACAACTGTTCCTTTCCGTTCTACCAGGACACCTCTGTAGTCTATTCCGGCGGCCATCCAGACATATGCAGCACCATTGACATACTGCCCATTTGTTCTTCCATCCCAGGCTGAAGCGGGATCCGTGGTATAAAAGACGCGCTGTCCCCAGCGGCTGAAAATGGCAAAATACTTAAAATCACGAATGCCCACCGGCCGGACGTGCAAAACATCATTAAGGCCATCTCCGTTGGGCGTAAAGGCAGAGGCGACGAATATCCCAGCCACGCTGAAGACTTTGATCGACCGTGAGCCCCTCGCCTGGCAGCCTGCCGCTGTACCGGCTAGCACTGTGTAGGTGATACTTTCTGCCGGACTGGCGACGGGATTGCGTATAGCAGGATTGTCGAGGCCGTCCGCAGGTGACCAACTAAAAACAGAGAAACCGCTTCCGTTGACATCCTGCATATCCATCGGAACTGGCTGGCCGGCGAGTATGCTGGTATCATTGCCAATCGAGACAACTGGCGGCGGAGTAACGGTGATCGTCACTGTACCCGGCTGCAAGGATTGACACCCTTTGTCATCCGTTACGGAAAGGTGATAGGTGACGGTGCGTTGCGGGGCATTGGCGTAAGGGTTTGAGATGGTCGGATCGCTCAGGTAGTCTGCGGGCGTCCACCAGAAGGAAGTCCCCCCGCTACCCTGCAATTGGGTGGACGCTCCGTAACAGATCGTTTCCACAGTACCGGCATGGGCTAGGGGCGCAGGGTTAACCGTTACCGTAACACTGGCGGAAGTTTGACAACTACCAGTACTGACCGTCAGCGAATAGGTCTTTGTTGCGGTAGGACTGGCCACCGGGGTCAATATGTCGGTTCTGCTAAGGCCATCTGCGGGCGACCACGTAAAATGCTTTGCATTCGATACGGCCGCCAGCACAACAGATCTTCCTTCACAAATAGGGTCCGGCGTGGGAATGCTGCCTGTTAGCGTATTGTCGAGAGGTACGACTACTGTCTTAGTATCAGTACACCCATTTGCGTCGAGGACCTTTACCTGGTGACTGCCAGAAACAACGCGGGAGAAGATCGTCCCAGTAACCAATGCGCTTTGATCCATCGCGAACTGATATGGGCCCGTTCCCCCTGTAACGCCGGTGCTGATGGTGCCGTCGCCATTGCTGCATGAGGCAGCACTGGCGATTGCTGAAAGCGACGGCGGGACAATTGCGGCAATCTGGGCTGTAGCTGTGCCACTGAAACCCTTGGCGTCTTTAATGGTCACTGTATAATTCCCCGGTGCAAGCGATGCCAGTAGTGCATCCCCCTGAAAATGTAGCCCGTCGACAGAGTAGGTGTAGGGTGCCGTTCCACCCGCCGCCTGAACTGTGATAGTTCCGTTATTCTGACCGCAGCTGGCATCCAGCTTGTTCAATGCCGCCGTAATACATACCCTTGCAAGCTGCAGGGCTGTGCTGCTCGAGAGGCCGTCTGCATCCCTGCCCAGAACTGTATAGCCGCCAGGTGAAAGTCCTCCGAAAAAGGTCCCCGTCTGCCAGTTGGTGCCGCCGTCGATTGAATAGTCGTAGGCAGGCCGGCCACCGCTGGCGGTTACATCGATCTGGCCGTTATCCTGCCCGCAGCTCGCATCTTTCCCGACCAGGGTCAACTTCAGGCAGGCGACGCCAATTGTCGCTTGTTGGCTTGCGATACATCCGTTGTCATCCTTGACATATAGCACATAGCTACCGGCATTGCCGGCAAAAACATTGTTCGGACCATAATTACTTCCGTCAAGGCTATAAAGCAAGGAACCTGTACCGCCGCCAGCCGTGATAGTCATCGTACCGCTCAGACCGTAACAATCGACATTATGAACATTTACCGCCATCGTCGGGCCCGGGATATCCGTCAGTGTCACCGCTATCGACCGTGTGGCGCCTGTACCGTCCAGCACGGTCAGCGTATAGTCTTTTGCAGTCAGATTTATAAAGTTCGGATTGCCTTGTAAATTAACCCCATCGATAGAATAGAAATACGGAGATGTCCCTCCCTGAACACTCGCCTGTATGGCGCCGTTCGCCTTTCCGCAGGTAGTATTCGTCGTTGTCGCAGTTAGCTGCAGGCAGTTGTCAGTCACAGTTGCTGTCGTTTCCGCCGAATATCCGTCGGCATCCTTCAGCGTGATGGTATAAGTTCCTGGTACTAAGGGCGAAAACGTCGAACTTGTTTGGAAATGAATACCGTCAATAGAATAGGTATAGGGAGCCTGGCCGCTGTGGCCTGTTGCGGTAATGCTTCCATCGTTGTGGCCACAATAGGCAGCATTCCCAATAGCTGTTACTGTAGGACAGTTATCCAGGACCTGCACCTGGGTCGATTGCAGTGTCCCGTTCCCATCATGGACCCAAACGGTGTAATTGCCCGCCGGCAGCCCGGCAAAAGTGCCGCTGGCTTGGAAATTCATTCCATCGACGGAAAACGCATAAGGTGCCAGGCCATTGACGGCTGACGCGTCGATCTGGCCATCGCTGCGCCCACATGACGCATCCGTTACCGTTGCCTGAAGGGTCAGCGGACAGCTCTCTCGGACGATCATGCGGAAAAAAGTAATTTTTCCCGTATTGTCCTTTATCTGCAACGTAACCGGCCCCGGCCCGATGCCGCTAAAACTGCTGTTATTCTGCCAATTTACGCCATCAATGCTGTATTGAAAAGTTATGCCTGGTCTGCTATTATCCGATGCTGTCATCGCAAAAGATCCATCTTTGCCGCATGCTGCAGTCAGCAAGTAGCCCCCGATCGCGAGGCAACCTGTCCAGGGAAACCACAGTGCATTACCTACACATCCTCTGGCGTCTCTTGCCCACACATAGTACCAGCCATAACTCAGCCCGGTGAACGGCGTCGTCTGCCAGTTCTTTAAATCCATGCTGTACTCGTAAGGCGGCGTCCCTCCTTGTCCCTGTACCGTGAGGGCCGCATCCGATGCATTGCATCCCGAAGGTTGCGTATAAGCGGAGGCGTATACCGTCGGACCGTAGCCGTCATTACCCACATGCACAGTCTGGGTGACGATCTGACCGGTCGCATCTTTGACAGCAACTTTATGATCGAAAGGCCCGTCAGTCACATATAGCGCACTGCTCTGATAGACGGCTCCGTCAAAAGAATAGGTATAGGGCGGCGTTCCCCCGCTGGCATGGACCAGGATGCTGCCATTGTAGGTTCCGCAATACGAATCCACTTCATCAATAGTAAGAGAGATGGATCCAGAAAGCACAACTTGGTGTTTTGCGGACAGGGGTGCGTTGCTGACAGCAGGATAGCCAGTTGAAAGAACCTCAGCAGGGTGGATAAATGTATTATTTAATTGCCGGGATAACCGGAGAGTGTCATAGATTCCGCTTGAATGATACATTCTCGCAGGCCGCATCTGAGCCAAAAGGCCATTCTGAGTACTTAAAACCCAAAAGAACGCAATTCTGAGGATGTGGTTTAAGGTTAATTTCCAGCACATGCATGCGAAAAATAATA
>Ga0105239_10008299_pt1 | contig 11837 bp, 13 predicted proteins | sample KBSC44metaG_FD_92761 | JGI IMG/M metagenome (GOLD analysis project Ga0105239, IMG submission 92761) | Corn rhizosphere microbial communities from Kellogg Biological Station, Michigan, USA - KBS C4-4 metaG | ecosystem: Host-associated > Plants > Roots > Rhizosphere > Soil | place: Michigan, USA...
GGGTCAGGCTTAAGCGGGCGGCGTACGGGCGGCGATTTCGCGCAGCACTTCGGAAAGCTTGCGTTCCTGCACCGGACTCGCCAGCAGAAAGCCGCCTCGCGGGGCTAAGCTGCGCGCCAAATCGTGATCGTAGTTATCGCTGATCAGCACGAAGGATGGAATCGAGGCTCGGAAGCGATCGAAGAACTCACTCCATGCGCTGCCGCCGATGCGCACGGCCCAAAGTACTGCGTCGAAGCGCAGGCGCTGCACGATATCGGCTGCGCTCTCGACCGATGCCGGAACCACGCGATGTCCCTTGGCTCCCAGTAGGGCTACGAGGGCTCGCTGCGTAGTCGGATCCGGATCGACCAGCGCCAGAGTCAAGGAGCGCACAGCCGCGCCAACTTTGCTGGACGGGACTTCGGGCTCGGCGGCTGCGGGCGCCAGCGGCAGTTCAATCTCGAATCCGCAGATTCCCGAACGGCGCAGCATGCGTGCTTCGCCTCCGTGATTTCGCAGAATGCCCAGGCACACTTCCAGGCCCGGTGCACCGGTTTCGGCCGAAGCCGCCTCGGCAAACGGATCCGGTTCCAACTCAGGGGCATGTGGGGACGAGTAGTCGATTTCTAGCAGCGCCCGGTTGGCGAGCACGCTGGTTTTGAGGACGATGGTCTTGTTGGCCGACGCGGATGCGCGCTGCTCGGCATAGACCAGCAAGTTCAGGAAGGCCTGTTCCAGCTGGCCCTCGTAGCCCGCGACCTCGGCCGCTTCGTGACCGATGTGCACCTGGTGATTCAGGCCAAGCACACGCCATTCCGGTTCGCGAAATCGAGCCAGCCCGGTGATCAACGCATTGACGTTCACGCGCTGTTGGCCGGCCTGGTCCTGACGAGCGAACGATACCAGGCGCCAGACGATCTCGGACGCTCGATTGGCTTCGGCCGATAGACGATGCAAGTCGGCTTCCGGTGCGGGTGCTCCCGCAGATTGCGCGAGAGATTCCGCCAGCGCCACGATACGATCCAGGGGAGCGCGCAGGTCGTTGGCGATGCCAGAGATCAGTTGCCCAGTCACGGCCAGCTTTTCGCTGCGGAACAATTGCTCGCGCATGGCCTGCTGCTCCTGAAGCTTCAAAGAAGCCGCCGCCTGATTGGCGAGGTGATGCAGAGCGGCTTGCTCCTCGGGCCGGAAGTAGCCGAACTTGCGGTCATTGTGTACTTCCAGGACTCCCAGCACCTCATTGTGCGCGATCAGGGGCGCAAACAGCGCCGCGCGAGGCAGGCTGGTTTTCGGTCCCACCTTGACCAGAGGACTGCGCCGCACGTCGGGGATGTTGAGGGTAGTTCGATTGCGAAAGCAGACCACCGCTGCGCTGGCGAGTCCCTCGGGAGGCGCATCTACGGGCGCGGCCATGGGTTCGGGGTCGGCGGCCGTGGACACGCGTTCGAGAGCCTTGTTGCGGCGATCGAACAGATAAAGATTGGTAGAAGTCGCGCGGGTAGCCTCGGGGAGCCTGGCGGCGAGAATCTCGGCGATTTCGTTGGGTGTGGATGCCGCGATGATGTCTTCGCTGAGGGCATGCAGCGCGCGCATGGAGGTGCGCTGTGCACCGAGCCTCCGCTCACGAAGCCACCACCCGCCGGCGAGCAGCGCGAGAACGACGAAGGCCCCTAGCAGCAGCGGAGCCAGTAGATTGGAGCCATCCAGCACGTTCGTTCTATTATGCGGCAGTCGCCACTGCGCTTCATCTTGCGTGCGCTACCATGGCTCGGAGTCCATCATGCGAGCGCGAAAATACTGGATTTCCGGTCAAGTGCAGGGCGTAGGCTACCGCTACTTCGCGATCCGAGTAGCACGAGAACTCGGGCTCAACGGCTGGGTCCGCAACTTATCCGACGGACGCGTGGAAGCCTACGCGGCGGGGCCAGCGCGACTCTTGGAAGACTTCGAGGCGCGGCTGCGGCTGGGTCCTCCCGCCGGCGAAGTGCGCGGCGTCCAGGTGGAAGATGCAGCCGTCGATGCTAGAATTGAAGGGTTTGACATCCGCTAGCCCATCCCCCAAAACAGCCCCCGGAAGCATGAATCAACTCAAGACTCTCATCCGCGAGGTGCCCGATTACCCCAAGCCCGGCATCCTGTTCTACGACATCACCACGCTGCTGAAGCATCCCAGCGGACTGCGGGCGGTGATCGACGCACTGCGCGCGCACTTTGCCGGACACGGCATTGACCGCGTGGTGGGGATCGAAGCGCGCGGATTCATTTTCGCTCCCGCTGTCGCCTACGCCTTAAGCGCGGGCTTCGTGCCGATGCGCAAGCCGAAAAAGCTCCCTGCGCCGACCGAGCGCGTCGAGTACGATCTCGAATACGGCACCGACGCGGTCGAGGTTCATCGCGACGGCATCGAGCCCGGCCACAATGTTCTGATCGTGGACGACGTGCTGGCGACTGGCGGAACGGCCGCGGCAGCCGCGAAGCTGGTGGAGAAACTCGGCGGGCGCGTAGCCGGCCTGAGTTTCGTCATCGAACTGGATGCCCTCAACGGCCGCGCCAAGCTTCCCGGCTACGACGTGCAAACCCTCCTGCATTACTAGATGCCGAGCCGGCGGGCCACCATCCAGTCCCTGGCGAAGATCAACCTGGATCTGCGCGTCCTCAATAAGAACCCTAACGGCTTTCACGAGCTGCGGACGGTTTTTCAGACCATCTCCCTCGCCGACACCATCGACATCGAATACGAAATCGCGCGGCGCACCGAGATCACCATAGACGATCCACTGGCCATCGCCGACAATCTGGTCGTCAAGGCGGCCCGAGCCGTGCTGGATGCACTCAAAATCCACGCGCGGGTGCATTTTCGCTTGCGGAAGCGGATCCCGATGGGCGGCGGGCTGGGCGGTGGCTCTTCCAATGCGGCGGCGGTTCTGATGGCGCTGCCTGTCCTTGCGGGGAAGTCACTGGCAGTGGAAGGTATCGCGGCGGACCTGGGCAGCGACGTTCCCTTCTTCCTGACCGGTGGTACCGCCCTGGGTATCGGCCGGGGGACGGAAGTCTATGAATTGGCGGACCTGAAGCCCGAACCGATTCTGGTGGTTTCCGCCGGACTGCATGTGGCGACTGGGCCCGCTTATCAGGCTCTGGGCCGGGGTTTGACGGCAGACGATTCGTCTAGTAGAATTAATAGTTTCCAAGCCTTTGTTCGAGTGCTTGCGAGTGAGCATTCGGCGGGGGCGGCGAGTCCGTTCAGCGCGAACGATTTCGAGGCGGTCGTTTTTCGTCAGTATCCCCTGCTCCCCACGATTGGGCGAAAATTGTCGAAGCTGGGTGCGGTTGGGGTGCGGATGACCGGAAGCGGTTCGGCGATCTTTGGAATATTCGGCTCCCGCGAGGAGCGAGATCGGACCGAAACGATACTAAAGGGGAAGTATTTAGTGATGCCGGCGACGCTGGTAAGCCGGGGGAGTTATCAGCGGCTCTGGCGCCGCCAACTGAGCCAGCACATTCGCATGGATAAAAGCCTATGGCCGCTGCAAAGCCGATACGCAAAATGAGGTTTAACCACTTCAAGGTTTTTTCGGGCAACGCCAATCCCGTCCTGGCGAAAGAGATCTGCTATGAGCTCGGCTGCCAGCTGGCGGTGGCGAACGTGAAGCAGTTCTCCGACGGCGAAGTCCACCTACAGATTCAGGAGAATGTCCGCGGCGCGGACGTTTTCGTGGTCCAGCCGACCTGCAGGCCCGTGGATACCAACCTGATGGAACTGCTGCTGATGATGGACGCGTTGAAACGCGCGTCGGCGGAACGCATCACTGCAGTGCTACCCTATTATGGGTATGCCCGGCAGGACCGTAAGGATCGGCCGCGTATGCCGATTTCGGCACGCCTGGTTGCCAGTCTGATCGAGCGGGCCGGCGCGGATCGTGTTCTGGCGCTGGACTTGCACGCGGCTCAGATTCAAGGTTTTTTCGACGTCCCGGTGGACCATTTGTTCGCTGCTCCGGTGATGGTGGATTATTTCAGCGAGCTGGGGGGCGAAGGATTGACCGTGGTTTCCCCCGATGCGGGCGGCGTGGAACGCGCCCGAGCGTTCGCCAAGCGCATGGATTCGCCTCTGGCGATCATCGATAAACGGCGGACGGATGTGAATGTGGCCGAAGTCATGCATATCATCGGCGATGTATCGGGCCAGCACTGTCTGATCGTGGACGACTTGATCGACACGGCGGGCACGCTGGTAAAAGCCACGGAGGCGCTGCTGGAACAGGGCGCGCGAAGTGTTCGGGCCTGTGCGACGCACGCGGTGCTGTCGGGGCCGGCGGTAGAAAGAATTGAGGCTTCAGAGATTACGGAAGTGGTAGTGACCAATTCCATCCCGTTGTGCGGGCAAGCGGACAATTGCGACCGGATCAAACAGCTTTCGGTTGCGCCGCTGCTGGCCAAGGCGATTCAATCGATCCACGAAGATGGATCGGTCAGCACATTATTTGTTTAGGTTAAGGAAGAGACCAGAGTATGGCAAACGATATTACGGTCGCGGCTGAGCCGCGGACATTACGCGGTAAAAACGAAGCGCGCCGGCTGCGCGCGACCGGCTCGACTCCGGCGGTGGTCTACGGAGTGGGCCAGGAGACGTTCGCGGTCTCCGTCAATCCCAAGGAAGTCAGCAAGATTCTGCGCAGCAAGACCGGTCACAATACGATTTTCACGTTGGCTGTGAAGGGCGGCGAAAATACTCCCGTCATGATCGTGGACTGGCAGAAGGATCCCGTCAAGGACAACCTGTTGCATGTCGATCTGAAACGCATCGATCTGACGGTGCGGCTGGTGGTCAAGGTGCCTGTGCATACGGTCGGCGAGCCCGAGGGCGTCAAGATCCAGGGCGGCTTGCATGAAATCGTCACCCGCGAAATCGAAGTCGAGTGTCTGCCCAACGAGATTCCCGACGATCTGTCGGTGGATGTATCGGGCTTGAGCATCGGCCAGAGCATTCGCGCCGGCGAAGTAGTACTACCCGGATCGGTCAAACTGGTCAGCCCGGCGGATGCAGTTATTTCGCACGTCGTCACCATGCGCGCTGAAGAAGTCGTCGCGCCGGTCGCCGGAGCCGAAGCTGCCGGACCCGCCGCTGCAGCCGAGCCCGAAGTGATCAAGAAGGGCAAGAAGGACGAGGACGAAGAAGCCGCCGACGAGAAGAAGAAGAAATAACCAGGGGCCAGCGGCCAGGCGCCAGGGGCCAGTCCGAAGATGCCAGTCGAGTTTCTTATTGTGGGGCTGGGAAATCCGGGCGAGGAATACGAAAACACGCCGCATAACCTGGGCTTCATGGTGATCGACCGGCTGGCTGGATCGCACGCGATTCGGGTAAGCCGGAAAGAGAACATGTCGCTGGTGGGGCTGGGCGGCATTGCAGGAAAGCGGGTGGCAGTCGCCAAGCCGCAGACGTTTATGAATCTGAGTGGTCCGGCAGTAAAGGGACTGCTCGAGCGGTACGAATTGAAACCCGACCGCTTGATCGTGGTGTATGACGAGCTCGACCTTCCGTGGGGTTCGATGCGGATCCGCTTAAACGGGTCTGCGGCTGGACATAACGGAGTGAAGAGCTTGATCGGCAGTTTAGGAACGAACGAGTTTACGCGGATTCGCCTGGGGATCGATACAGGCAGTCCGGCCAAGGGAGCGCAGGTCGTGCTCGGGCAGTTTAAAAGGGCACAAAAACAAGACGTGGAGGAGACGGTAGTTCGCGCAGCGGATGCCGTTGAATTCATACTCGCCGAGGGCGCCGCACAGGCCATGACGAAATATAATCGTCGCGCTCAAGGCTTAAAAACAGAGGAAGAATGAGAGTCTACGAGGAGTTGTTCATCTTGAAGCCGGACGCGCCGGAGGAAGAAGCGGACGCGTTTATCGGCCAGATCAAAGATTTGATCACCAACGGAAAAGGCACCATCGAGAAAGCCGACAAGTGGGGGACCCGCAAGCTGGCTTATCGAGTGCAAAAGTACAACGAGGGCGTGTATGTGCTGATCCAATTCAGCTCATCGCCCGACCTGGTGAAAGAAGTAGAGCGCCGCATGCGCGTGACGGATCTGGTGATCAAGTTCATCACCGTCCGGATCGACGAGAAGGCCAAGAAGATCGAGAAGCGCAAGAAGCAGCGCGAGAAGCGCGCCGCCCGCCGGCCCGCGCCGCCACCCATGGCGGTGCCTAGCGCACCTGCTGCTCCGGCATTGCCCAGCGAACCTGCTGCCGTGGCTCCCGGCCTGCCGGGCGCGAGCGCAGCCGTCGCGGAAACCAAGGAATCGTAAGAGGACATCATGGCGGAACATAAAGGCGGAAGACCCATCAGCGGATCCTCAAGACCCACGGGCGGCGACAAGGCCATCGCGGGAAAGAAGCAGTATTTCCGGCGCAAGAAGCTGTGCCGTTTCTGCGTCGACAAGATCGACGACATCAATTACAAGGACGTGCGTCTGCTTAGCTCGTTTATCAGCGAGCGCGGCAAGATCACTCCGCGGCGGATTTCCGGCGTATGCGCTCCGCATCAGCGGCGCTTGGCGGAATCCATCAAACAGGCGCGCAACATCGCGCTGGTGCCGTTCGCAACTTCGTTGTAAGAGGCATTCCCATGGAAATAATCCTGAGAGAAGATATCGATAAACTTGGCCAGCGCGGCCAGGTTGTAAAGGTCGCGGCAGGCTACGCGCGGAACTATCTGCTGCCCCGCAAGCTGGCGGTAACCGCGAACGAATCCAACAAGAAGATCGTGGAGCAGGAGCGCCAGGCGCACGTCAAGCGCGACGCCAAGCATGTGGCGGATGCGCAGGAACTGGCCAAGATGATGGCAGCCGCTTCGGTAACCATCTCCCAGAAGGCCGGCGAAAACGACCAGCTCTTCGGCTCGGTTACGGCGAACGATATTGCCGTGGCTCTCGAAAAGCTCGGCTACACCATCGATCGCAAGAAGGTCCAGCTGGACGAGCCTATCAAGACACTGGGCGAATTCAAGGTGAGCGTGCGGCTGCACCGCGACGTTTCCGTGGATGTTCCCGTCCACGTGGTCAAAGAAGCGTAGTCCCGGCCCGTGGCCAGTGCGGGTGAGTTACTGCGCGACGCGGCGATGGGCCGCGTGGGCGTCGATCGGCGCCTGATTCAATCTATCCTTGACGGCGGCGCCGAAGCTGTCCAAGAGGTCCTGACGTTTGCGAAGGCCTCGCACGCGGACGATCGCATCGAGATGGATCCTCTATTGGTGGATCTGTTCCGCCACTGGCAAACACCAGAAGCCCTCGGTTTTTACATCGACGTCATCCGGCGCGCGCCCGATGATGTCAGCGATGAGCTGATTCAAGCGCTACTTCCCTTCCGCGAGCGCGCCATCGAACCGCTGCTGGCTCTGTACGAAGAACTGGGCGAGGAGCACAGCGCCGAAATCGGATTCCTGCTCGCCGGCATGCACGTGCACGATCCTCGGGTTCTGGCGATTCTGCTGGATCGCCTGGAATTCGATGCAGCGGACGGAGCATTCTGCCTGGGCCTGTACGGCGATCCTGCCGCGCGGCCCGCCCTCGAAATGATGCTGGCCGAGATTCCCGCCGGGGAAGTCGAATTGCGTCGCGAGGTCCAGTACGCTCTCGAACAATTGGACGCGCCCCCGCCCAACTACGAGCCGGAACCGTTCGATATTCTTGCTGAATATCCCAAGCGCGAGCTGCCTGCCTTCGACGTCCTGAGCGAGATGGAGCGGCTGGCTCTGCTGGAATCTCCGGATGCCGACGTGCGCGCGGGCTCGGCGCATAGCTTCTTCAATCACGAGCTGGATCATCGATCGCGCGCGTCGCTGTTCCGCGTCGCGCAGTCCGATGCGGATGCCAAGGTTCGCGGACGTGCCTGGGAATCCCTGGCAGATGCTACGGAAAACGCTGAGATTCGCGACGGGATGCTGGCGGTTCTGGCAGACACTTCCCGCGATATCGTAGAGCGAGGAGGCGCAGCAGTCGGGTTATACGCGGTCGCAGACCGGGACGATTCACGCAAGGCCATCGAGGCGCTGTACGAAGAAGGCGGAATCGCCCGTGCAAGAGCCCTCGAATCCATGTGGCGTTCGTTGTGGAAGCCTTACGCGCGCTTCTTTGCGCAGCATCTGGACGATCCGAATAAGGACATCCTGCGGCAAGCCATCCGTGGCACGGGCTATTTCCAAATCACCGGTCACGCCGATAAAATCGCCAGTTACTTTGACCGCGAAGACGATCTGGAAGATCTGCGCGAGGATGCGCTCTTCGCCTACGCTCTGGCCATGCCGGGCGAAACCACGCGCGGACGGATCCGCGGGATGCTGCGCAAGATCGATGCGCTGGCGGAGCTGTCAGCAAGCGAAGCCGACCTGGTGATGTTCGCCCTGGATGAAAGGCTACGTCTGGCAGGGCTCGAACCTGTTTTTGCGACTGCGGAAGAGAGCGGCGAAGTACAAGAGGCGGAGCCTCCTCCTCCAGCTTCAGGCAAAGTCGGCCGCAACGATCCGTGCCCCTGCGGCAGCGGCAAAAAATACAAAAAATGTCACGGCGCGTAACCCTAACGCGTGCGTAACTCGTAAAATGAAGTAGTGACCGCCGGGAAGTCCGGACTCCTCCGCCAGCTTGGCCTAGTCAGCGCGACGGCGCTGGTGGTTTCCAATATGGTCGGAACCGGGATCTTTACCGGCACTGGATTTCTGGCCAAGGATCTGGGCTCGCCTAATCTGGTTTTGTGGATCTGGGTGGTGGGCGGGATCTGCGCATTTTTAGGAGCCATTTGCTACTCCGAGCTGGGCATCAATTTCCCCAGTTCGGGCGGTGAATACGTCTACCTTACGCGCGCCTTCGGACCCACCTGGGGATTCATGACCGGCTGGGCCTCGTTCTTCGCGGGATTCTCCGCGCCGATTGCGGCGGCCGCTCTCGCGTTTTCCGAGTACCTGGGGCACTTCTTCCCCGCCCTGCAGGCGAAAAATGCTCCTGTATTCGCCGGCTCCGGCGATTGGGCGTTGCGATTCGGAGGAGCACAAGCAGTGGCGTGCAGTCTGGTATTGGTCTTCACGCTATTGAACATCTTTGGATTGCAGCGCGTTGCGCGGGTGCAGAACGTCCTCACTGGAGTGAAGGTTCTGGTGCTGATCGCATTCATCGCGCTGGGCTTCACCATTGGAAACGGCAACGTGGCGCACTATTCCATGAGCGCGACGCGCGAAGCAACCACGTCGCTGACGGCCCAATTCGCGGTCAGCCTGGTGTTTGTATTCGTCGCTTATAGCGGATGGAACGCCGCTACTTACGTCGCCGAGGAGCTGCGCCATCCGGTCCGCACGCTTCCCATGGCGATGGGTATCGGCACGGCTCTGGTGACGGTACTGTATATCGCGCTCAACCTGGTGTTCATCTACGCAGTGCCGCTCGAAGAATTGAAAGGCCAGGAAGCCGTGGGTGCGTTCGCCGCCTCACGACTATTCGGACCGGAGGGAACCGGGATCTTCGGCGGCTTGATGGCGCTTTCCCTGATGTCCACCGTAAACGCGATGGTCACCGTGGGGCCGCGCGTATATTACGCGATGGCCGGCAACGGCGCATTCCCTTCGATCGCGGCGAAAGTGCATCCGCGCTTCCATACACCGGTAGCAGCCATTGTGGCTCAGGGTGTCTGCACCATGTTCATGACTCTGATGCCGTTCCTGCAGCTGATGCAGTACATCGGCATCACGCTGAACTTTTTCGCGGCCATGAGCGTGGCGTCCTTGTTCATCTTCCGGCGTCGTCCCGGCTGGCAGAAGCTTCGGATCGTGAGCTTTTGCTATCCCCTATTTCCCGTGCTTTTCATTCTGGTGGGAGTGTGGGTCACGATCCAGGGCATCATGATCATTCCCTACATCGCCCTGGGGACGGGGCTGACCATCGCCACCGGCGCCCTGGTGTACCACCTGCGGCTACGCTCCCGCACTCCGGACAGCCCTGTCGTGGAAACATATTAGTCGAAACATATTAGTGGAAGCAAATTAGCTTCCACGCGCAGCGGCCCGCGTGCGTCATGCTCTAAAAATGCGGTTATTGCTTATCGCACTGCTGGGCACAGTGGCCTTCGGGCAGAGACCGCCGGCTCCCAGCCGGATCTCCGGAGTCGTCGTGCGCGATTCCGATGGCGCTCCCCTGCGGCGGGCACAGGTGACCTTGCGACCTCTCGAAGCCGGCGGCCCGGCTCTTGGCACGGACACCGATGACAAGGGGAACTTTGAAATTCGCGATATCCCGCGCGGTTCGTACTCGCTCAGCGCCCAGCGCGACGGTTATCTGAGTACGTCCATTTTTCTGCGCGGAACGCTGCGTATGCCGCCGCAATTCTTTCTCGCCGCCGGGCAAACGATATCCCAGGTCACTTTCCGCCTGAAGCCTTGGGCGACGCTGGCGGGCAAGGTCCGCTTCAACGACGGCGATCCCGCGGTTGCCGTGCCTGTGGAACTGTACCGCGAATATCACATTCGCGGGCGGCATGGATTCACCGCCGTTCGCAGCGCCGTGACCGACGACCATGGCGATTACCGCGTCTACGATCTGGCGCCCGGGGAGTACTACGTGGCCGCGGTGTATGAGAAAGCTCCCGCCTCGCGCGGCGTTCAGGATCAGCCGCGATTGGATGCATCGGGACGCGAGATTCCCATTGACACCTATGGGACGACGTTTTATCCCGATACATTGAAGCTGGGCGAGGCGGTGCCGATCCGCCTGGGAAACGGCGCGGAGATCGGCGGCATCAATCTGTACTTGCAGCCGGTGCGGAAGTCGTCCATTCGCGGACAAGTCACCGATGGCACCACTGGATTGGCAATCGGAAACGCGACGATTTTTCTCGAGCGGCTCGACGCCGGCAACACCGGAACACTTCCGCTTCCGGAACGCACCGAGTACGACAAGGATTCCAATTTCACCATCCGGCAGGTGACGCCGGGATCGTACCAGGTGTGGGCGGACGCTACCGCCGAAGGCCATCGCCTGATCGCACGAACGCTCCTGACAGTGGCCGGCCAGGACATTGACGAGATGAATCTCCTGGCTCTGCCGGCTCACGAATGGAAAGGCGTCCTGCGCATTGACGGCACTCTGGCCGATCCGCGTCCGAATGCCGGACCGCGTGTGACGCTCGAACCTCGCAGTGAACGTGGCGCGATTGCCGAGGCGAATCCACGCTTCAACTCGGAGCCGTTTCCGGTTACCGTCATGCACGATGAAACCTACGATGTGTTCGTGCGGAATCTGCCCGAGAATTTCTACGTCGCCGCGGTACAGGTGAATGGCACGGATGTGCGCGCGCTGGGTTTGTCGGGGTCCATGGCGGGCAGCGTCCCGTTCGAGATCGTACTGGATGCGCGCGGAGGCCGCGTCACGGGCCGCGTCTACGGTCCCAACGGCGATGTGTGGAGCGGGGCGAGCCTGGCGCTGATTCCCGAATCGCCCGCGGACCATGTGCAGAGTTATCGCGAGACGGCCGCCGATGAGTACGGCTTCTTCCAGATCCCGGGGATTCCGCCGGGCAAGTACACTCTGGTCGGGTGGCTGGATGATCCTCCCTGCGATGTGTACGATCCTGCGGGCCTGGACGGCTGCCGGACAACGGGGATAGCGTTGACGGTGGACGCCAACAGCCAGCAGTCGGTCGCGCTGAATGTGAAGGCGCTGCGGAACCAGTGAGGTGGGGCAGCCGGTTTCGCCTGCCAGCATTTTTCAGCAGACACTCGCATCATCGTATAATTGAGTTTACGGCGCTATCGTCTAACGGTTAGGACGGAGCCCTCTCAAGGCTCAAATACGGGTTCGATTCCCGTTAGCGCTACC
>Ga0105239_10008302_pt1 | contig 11836 bp, 7 predicted proteins | sample KBSC44metaG_FD_92761 | JGI IMG/M metagenome (GOLD analysis project Ga0105239, IMG submission 92761) | Corn rhizosphere microbial communities from Kellogg Biological Station, Michigan, USA - KBS C4-4 metaG | ecosystem: Host-associated > Plants > Roots > Rhizosphere > Soil | place: Michigan, USA...
AACCGTCGTTTCGAGACGATGCTCGGGCTCGTGGCCGGCAGCGCCTCCGGCAGCGGACTGCAGCAGTTGTTCGGCGGGCTCATGTTCTCCGGGCAGCTGGCTCGCGAGATCGACGAGGCGCTTGCCGGGGGCGGCATCTTCGAGACCGAGTTCGAGCTCGCAGGTGGCGGCACGAGCGACGCGCGCCCGCGCTGGTACTCGCTGTCGGTGCGGCGCAGCGCGCTGGCCCCCGATGCGCACGAGGCGATCGCCGTGCTGTCGGACGTCACGCGGCTGAAGCTTCAGCAGCTCGAGCTCGAGACGCTGGCGCGCGATCGCGAGCTGATGTTCAACCTGTCGGGTGTGGGCATCGCGTTCATTCGCAATGGAATCGTCCAGCGGGCGAACCAGGCGCTCGCCCGGCTGGTCGGCTATTCGGTGGCCGAGCTGTCGGTGATGCCGCTGGTCGAACTGTTCGCGAGCCCGGCGGAGTTCGAGCAGCGCTGGGGCGAGGTCGACACGAACCTGCAGCTGCATGGCGTGTGGACCGGCGAGCGCCAGCTGCGCACGCGCGACGGGCGGCTGCTCTGGGTGCAGGCGAGCAAGCGGCTCGTCACGCCGGGCGACCTCGCCGGCGGCGTGATCGCGTCCTACGTCAACGTCGACGCGCGGCGGCGCGCCGAGCGATCGGTTGCGCTGCAGGCCGAACGGACGCGCTCGATCCTGGACTCGGTGCTGGTGGGCATCGTCACGGTCGGCCCGAACGGCATCGAGTGGATGAACCGTTCGGCACGCCGCATGTTCGGCGGTGACGTGGCTGACTTCGTGAACCTGCCGATCTCGACGGTTGCGACGCCTGAATCCGATCATCCGCTGCGCCGCGAGGACCCGCTCGCCGAGCTCGTCGAAGGCGAGGCGTCGACTTTCGAATGCCGCATCAAGGCGCGCGACGGCCGCGAGTTCTGGGTCGTCGGCAATGTCGTTGCGACCGGGCGCGAATCGAGCGGGCCGCAGCTGACCTATGCGCTGCTCGACATCGAACGGCGCCGCTTGGCCGAGGCGCGCATGTCGGAAGCTCAGGCCTCGCTGCAGCGTGTGATCGAGGCGGCACCGCTGGCCATCAGCCTGCGTGACGCGCGCACGCTGAAGCTGCTGCAACTCAACGAGGTCGCAGCGCAGCTGGTCGGCAAGCCCCGTGCTGCGCTGATCGGTCGAACGCCCGAGCAGATGTACGCGCCGGCCACCGCTGCGGTGCGCCGCGCCGACATGGAGCAGGCGCTCGTTTCGGCGGCGGTGACGACGCGCGAGTACCGATTCATGGTCGATGACCACGTCCAGGTCTGGGAGGCGCGTTATCTGCCGCTCGCGGGCGGGGCCGGCGAGCCGCCGGACCAGTTGCTGATGGTCGCATCCGATGTGACCGAGCAGCGAGCTGCGCAGGAGGCGCGCCTGGAGGCGGCGATCGCGCAGCGCGAGATGCTGGTGCGTGAGGTTCATCACCGCATCAAGAACAACCTGCAGGGTGTCGCCGGGCTGCTGCAGCAGATCTCGCTGCACAAGCCCGAGGTGGCCGGAGCGATCGCGGAGGTCGTCGGCCAAGTCCAGGCGATTGCGCAGGTCCACGGCATGCAGGTCGGCACGAGCGGCTTGCTGAACTTCGCCGACATGATCGAGGCGATCACGGCGTCGGTGCAGCGCACGTTCGGGCGCACGATTCGTTTCGGCGTGCTCGACGAGGCGGTTCGCCAATGGATGCTGGCGGAGAGCGAGTCGATCCCGATCGCGCTGACGATCAACGAGTTGCTGACGAACGCAGTCAAGCACAGTGCGGCGGGGATCGGCGGCGCAGTGGGCTGCATGCTCGAACAACTGCCCGACGGGGCACGCCTTCGGATCACGAACCGCGCGAGCTTGCCGCCCGAGTTCAGCCTTCAGCGCATTCCGGGCGGCGTCTCGGGCCTGGGGCTGGTGCGAGCGCTGCTGCCGCGCCGACACGCTACGCTGGCGATCGAACAGACCGGCGACGACGTCATGACGACGGTCGATCTGCAAAGCCCGGTCGTTGTGCGCGCCGCGGCGGGCTGAGCGCGTCGACGCATGAGGCGGGCCCCCGGGATCGCCCGCTGTCGGCATGCGCCGGGCTTCGGCGAAAATCGCCGCGAGGATTGAGCAATGAACTCGAACGCGAAGGGCACGATCCTGGTCGTCGACGACGACCGCCTGGTGCTCGCGACGCTGACTCACGGGTTGAGCCAGGCAGGCTATCGGGTCATAGACGCCGACAACGGTGACGACGCCATCCTGCTCGCCCGCGAGCACCAGCCGGCGCTGGCACTGCTCGACATCCGCATGCAGGGCAAGAGCGGATTCGACGTGGCCGAATACCTGCGCGAGTACCACCAGATCCCGTTCGTCTTCCTGTCCGCGTTTTCCGACGAGGCCACGCTGGCGCGCGCGCGTTCGCTCGGCGCCGCCGCGCAGCTGATCAAACCGCTGGACATCGCGCAGATCCTGCCGGTCGTCGAGGCGGTGCTGTCGCGCTCGATCGAGCCGGACGAAATTGCCGGCGACCTGGCGGGCGACGTGGCGCATGCCGGCCCGCAGCCGCCGGTGATCTGGATGGCGGTCGGCGCCTTGATGCATCGCCATTCGATCGGCCGCAACGCGGCCCTGCAGCAACTGCGCATGCTCGCGCGCGCCGAGAAGCGCCCGATGCTCGAGCAGGCCGAGCGTGTGATTCAAGCGGTCGAGGCGCTGGGATTGCCCGACGCCGGGTCGGACGAGCGCTGACGAGCCTGGCTGCGCTGTATCGCGTCAGCCGTGCTGCGGCAGCGTGAAGTGAAAGCGTGCGCCCTGGTTCGGCGCCGCTTCGCCCCAGATGTCGCCGCCATGCCGGCGCACGATCCGCCGCACCGATGCGAGTCCGATCCCGGTGCCCGGGAAATCGTTCGCGCTGTGCAGGCGCTGGAACACGCCGAACAGGCGGTCGGCGAAGCGCATGTCGAACCCCGCGCCGTTGTCGCGAATGACGAACGAATCGGCGCCCGGGCCGCGCTCGAACCAGATCCGAGGCTGCTCGCACTTGCCGGTGTACTTCCAGGCGTTGCCGAGCAGGTTCTCGACGACGACACGCAGCAGGGTCGGGTCACCATCGACCTGCATCCCGGGCGCGATCTCGATGCCGACCTGTCGCCCCGGCGACTGACGCCGCAGATCGTCGACGACGTATGCGGCCAGTTGCGACAGGTTGACGCCTTGTCGCGCCAGCGGCTGCGACGACAGCTTGGACAGCGACAGCAGCGCATCGATCATGTTGTTCATGCGCGCTGCCGCGCCGAGCACACGATCGAGGTGGTCATTGCCAACCCGGTCGAGCAGGCGCCCGTAGTCTTCCTTGACGATCTTCGTGAAGCCCTCGACGACGCGGATCGGTGCGCGCAGGTCGTGCGAGACGGTGTAGTTGAACGCGTCGGACTCCGCGCTCGGGGCGGCTGGGGCAGGTGCCCGAACTCCAGCCGGCGGGGCTGGTGCCGGCGTCGCGATAGCGGCGGGCCCGGCGGCGAACGAGGGGTCTGAGAGCTCGCGCAAGGTGCCTTGATAGCCTGCGAACGCGCCGTGCTGGTCGAAAACCGGGCGGCCGCGCAGCCGCGCGCGCGCCTGCACGCCTGCATCGTGATGGCGGACGATGGTGTCGGCCAGCGGCAGGCCGCGCTCGAGAGTGGCGCGCAGCGCGGCAGGATCGTCGGCGATCAGGTGATCCCACAGCAGCGGCGCCGAGCGGCCCGTCGACCAGGCTGCGGCGACAGGGTCGGCGGCAGCGTTCGGGGCGCGCATCGCGACCAGCCGATGTGCGCTGTCGGTCTGCCACTGCCAGACGTCGAGCAGCTCGTCGAAACGGCGCAGGGCAGCGCGCGAATCGCGCAACTGCTCGGCGAGACGATGTTGCTCGGTGGAAGCCCGCACGAACAGCGTGGCAAAGATCACGAGCGCCACGCTCAACAGCAGCAGCGCAAGCGCGAATGCACCGAAGGGGCCGAACCCGGCCGGGTCGCTGCCTCGCTCGCCGCCGGGCTGCCAGAGGGTCCAGCCCAGCCAGACGAGGATCAGCGCTGCGACACATCCAACCATCCACCGCGACCAATGCGGCCGATGATCCCAGCGGGCTGCGCCGACACGATCCATGCAAACGATTGTACGAAGCCGGGTTGGCGCCCGATGTCGGCCGGGGCCGCGAACCCCCACGGATGAAGGCTCAAGTTTGCCCGGGGGGGGTCGAAATCGTGTCAGGTCGGGAGCGTGCATGGCTCGGCCTTCGGAACCCACCATGCTGCTGCACCTGTCACGCGCGTCGTTCTGGTTGGCCGCACTTGCGGCCGCTTGGGCATTGGTCGCGCCGGGGCAGCACGAAACAGCGCTGACGGGCGTTGCCGGAGCGGCGGCGCTGGTCGCGTTCGTCCTGTGGCGCTGCGCGCTGCTCGAAAACAGCCGCTCGTTCGCAGATGACGCGGCCGTGCCGCAGCCCGCCGTGCTGACGAGTGCCTCGCTGGTCGAGGCAGCAGCGGCGATCGCGCGCATTGCCGCCGAGGCGCAGACGCCGGAATCGGCGCTGCGCGCGATCAGTTCCGTGCTCAAGGCCGAGCTCGGGGCGCGCGAGGCGCGCATCCATGATCTGGTCGAACGCGACCCGAACCAGGCCCACATCCGCGAATGGCTGCCGACGGGGACCGGGCTGCGGGCACCGTCCAGACGCGTCGGGTTGCGCAACTCGACCCTCGGTGCAGCGATCTCTTCCGGGCGCGAGGTGCTTGACCTGCCGCGAAGCGTCGTCATCCCGGTCGCCGGCGAGGAGTCGGGCCTGATCCTGATCGAGCTCGAGTGCATCGAGATGGCGATCGACGCGCCGGCCCTGGCCAGCCTGGTGGACCTGACCCGCTCCTGCGCCGGTCCGCTCGCGCGGCGCGGTGCTGCGCCTTTGCCGGCTGCCGAGCCGCCGCCGCTCGCCGTGGTGGCGGCCGAACCGCGTGCATTTGCGCATGGAACTGCGCCCAATGTGTTGGTGGTCGAAGACAATGTCGTCCAGTCCGAGACAACTGGCCGCCTGCTGCGACGCTTGGGGTGTCGCGTCACGATGGCATCTGGCATGCTTGAGGGTCTGCACGCTTTGTGTGCGACACAATTCGATCTCGTCTTGATGGAGCCGCACATGCCCGGCATCGGTGCCTCAGAAGCGCTGAGCTGGCTGCGTGGCCGACCGCAGGGAGCCTTCAAACTCGTCTCGACGCGCGACACGCCGGTGGTGGCGGTGGCTGCTCAAGGACTGCAAGGAGACGCCGAGCGTTTTCGCGAACTGGGATTCGATGACTGCCTGTTCAAACCATTGCGGCACGCCGAGGTGCAGGCCATGCTGACCAAGCACCTGCGCCTTCAGGCGCCGCTGGCCGAGGCCGACGGCGTCGGTTCGGGCCGTGCGCCGACCGGGGACGATGTGCTCGATCCGGTGGCGCTGGCGCGCCTGCGTGAGCTCGATCCGAAGGGCGAGAACCAACTGCTCGAGCGGGTGCTGAAGGCATTCCAGACCTCGGCTGCGCGCCTGATGCCGCAGTTGCAGACCGCCCGCACGGCGAGCGATCGCACGACGGTGCGGCTCGTCGCACACACGCTGAAGTCGTCCTCGGCGAGCATCGGCGCGATCACGCTGTCGCAGCTGTGCAACGAACTCGAAGCGACGATCCGCAACGATACCGGCGCCGACATCGAGCCCGGCATCGCGGCAATGACGGCGGCGCTCGACGTGGCGTTGCACGCCATCGAGCGTCAACTGGCCCAGACATGACCCCGGCACGCACGCTCACCGTCGACGACGACCTGCCCGAGCAGCCGAAGGTGCTGCTGGTCGACGACGACGAGGTCAACCTGCTGTTGACCTCGATCGCCTTGCGCGAACGGGGCTTTGCGATCACCGAGGCCTCGAGCGGTGAACAGGCGATCAAGGTGCTCGCCGACTGGCTGCCCGACGTCGTCGTGCTGGACGCGCTGATGCCCGGACTCGACGGTTTCGAGACCTGCCGCGAGCTGCGCGTGCTGCCCGGCTTCGAGTCGTTGCCGGTGCTGATGCTGACCGGGCTCGACGACGACGCCTCGATCACACGCGCCTACGAAGCCGGCGCAACCGACTTCTTCGTCAAGTCGACCCAGTGGAGCCTGCTGGCCGGGCGTCTGCGCTACCTGTTGCGTGCGTCGCGCACGCGCGCCGAGCTCGAACGCAGCAAGTCGCGCCTGGCGCGCGCGCAGGACCTGGCCCGCATGGGCAGCTTCGACTGGAAGCGCGGCCAGGGTGGCCCGCTGTTCTCGGTCGAAGGGCTGCGTGTGTTCGGCCTGAGCCCGAACGACAAGCTCGCGTTCCGCCCGCTGTTGCGCATGCTGTCGAACGACGACCGCAGCGGGCTGATCGCCGTGCTGCACGAGGTGATCAAGCACAGCACCGTGCTCGCGACCGACATTCCCGCCACCCTGCGCGACGGGCGCCAGCGCATCGTGCACGTCGAGGCCGAGCCCGAGTTCAACGAACACGGCAACCTGACCGGCTACAGCGGCATCGTCCAGGACGTGACCGACCGGCGCATGGCCGAAGACCGGATCCGCCATCTGGCGAACTTCGACACGCTGACCGGGCTGCCGAATCGGCGCCAGCTGATCTGGCGCGCCGAGCGCGCGCTCGAACATGGCCGGCGCCTGAACCACCAGGTCGCCCTGCTGCTGATCGACCTCGACCGCTTCAAGATCATCAACGACACGCTCGGCCACGGCGCCGGCGACGAACTGCTGATGGAAGTGGCGCGCCGCCTGCGCAGCTGCGTTCGCCACTCCGACCAGGTGATGGAAAGCACGCTCGAGTCGATGGGCTCGCGCTCGCACCGCACGCTCGAGGCCGTCGGCCGGCTCGGCGGCGACGAGTTCGTCGCGCTGCTGCCCGAGGTGGCCGACGAGCGCGACGCCGAACGCGTCGCGACCCGCATCCTCGACCTGATGCGCGAGCCGATCTTCGTCGGCTCGCAGGAATGCTTCGTCACCGCGAGCGTCGGCATCGCGCTGTACCCGCGCGACGGCCTGACGGTGGCCGACCTGATGCGCAACTCCGACGTGGCGATGTACTCGGTCAAGAACACGACGCGCAATTCGGCGTCGCTGTACCGGCCCGCGCTGGCCGGCCAGGGCCGCGAGAAGCTCGAGCTCGAGAGCGCGCTGCACAAGGCCATCGAACGCGACGAGCTGGTGCTGCACTACCAGCCGAAGATCGACGTGCGCGGCGCGAAGATGGTCGGCGCCGAGGCGCTGATGCGCTGGCGGCACAACGGCGTGCTGGTGGCGCCGGGCGATTTCATTCCGCTCGCCGAAGAGACCGGCCTGATCGTGCCGATGAGCGAGTGGGCGATCCGCGAGGCGGCGCGCCAGGCGCGGGTCTGGGCCGACAGCTTCGGCTTTGCCGACTCGATCGCGGTCAACCTGCCTAACCGGCTGTTCGAGCGCACCGACCTGGTCGAGTACATCCACAACGCGGTCACGACCTACGGCGTGCCGCACCACTCGATCGAGCTCGAGATCACCGAGACGGGCCTGATGAAGGACCTGCAGAACGTGATCCCGTCGCTGCACCGCCTCAACGAGATCGGCGTCGAGATCTCGATCGACGATTTCGGCACCGGCTATTCGTCGCTCGCCTACCTGACGACCTTGCCGATCAGCGAAGTGAAGATCGACCGAAGCTTCGTGCGCGACCTCGGCATGACGCCGCAAAGCTCGGCCGTCGTCACCGCGATCATCGCGCTGGCGCGTTCGCTGGGCCTGCGCGTGATCGCCGAAGGCGTGGAGAACCTGCGCCAGATGGAAGTGCTGCACCGGCTGGGCTGCGGCGTGATGCAGGGTTTCCTGTTCAGCCGGCCCCAGCCGCCCGAGGACATCGAAACCTGGCTGCAGCAGACCGTGCTGCCGCGCAAGGCGCCTTGGATCGTCAAGGCAGGCGATGCCGAGCTGCCCGATGTGCTGCGGGCGGCCGAAGGGCGGGATGCGCGTCTCAAGCCGGCCACTTGATCAGGGCACGCCGATGGAGACGCGCCCGACGCCGCTCGGCAGCGGTACCGCTGACGCCACCCAGCTGGCGAAAGCCGCGTTTCGCCGTCTGGTGATCGAGAAGCTCGAGCCGACCCCCGAGAATTACGCGCGTGCCTATCGGCTCGAAGCTGGCGATGCGGCCAGCCTTTCCGTGTTGCCGGATCGGGCAGTCAAGCTGGTCGAACGGCTGGCGCTGCGCGCGTTCGACGTCGACCCGACGGCCGGCACCACCGCTGCCGCCGATCTCGCCCATCAGATGGGCCTTGGGCGCTGGGAGAACGCCGAACGCGTCTTGCAGGCGCAGCCGCCGGCCGACCCTGCCGCGTATGCGAACCTGCTCGAGCGCATCGTGCGTGGCGTCGAGCGAGGCAGCCGCAGCTGGACCACCGCACGCAAGAAGGACAGCCTGCAGCGCGTGATCGCCGGCAGTCGAAGCGACAGCCGGCGGCTGCAACAGCGGCTGACGCAGCTGGTCGCGAGCTGGGACTCCGACACGACCGAGGCAAGCGGCGAGTCCATGTTCGACAGCGCGACAGGTCGTCCCACCGAGTCGCCCGCCGAGCATGCCGCGACCCGCCCGGCAGCGCTCGACGCGCCGCCCACGGCGCCGGCGGCCCTCGAAGCCACCGGCGTCGATGTCGTGCCGTGGCGCCGTGTCTCGGCGTCTTTCTCGGACACGATCGCGTGTGCCCTGGCCGAGCAGGAAGGCGCAGCGCAGGACCTGCTGCGCGAGCTCGAGACGCTGAACGCGCAGATGCAGGCCGCCGGCGCCGATTCGCTGCTCGCCGCATCGGCCGAAACCTTCGGGCAACGCGCCCAGCAGGTGATCGCGCACCGGCATCACCTCTTCAAGCAGCTGGGCGCGTTGTGCGAAGAGCTGACCGCGAGCCTCGCTGAACTCGCTGAAGACGACAGCTGGGTCCAGGGCCAATGCCAGGCGATGCGCGTCAAGATCGAAGAGGGCTTGACCGGACGCGGCGTGCGCGCCGTCGGCGATCTGCTGCGCGACACCCGCGAGCGCCAGAGCCGGTTGCGCGAGGAGCGTGAGCGGGCGCGCGACTCGCTCAAGGGCCTGATCAACCGCATGCTCAGCGAGCTCGACGAACTCGGCTCGCAGACTGGCAACTTCCATGACAGCGTCGGCCGTTATGCCGACGTGATCGAGAAAGCCGACTCGCTCGAGAGCCTTGCCGGCGTGGTGCGCGAGATGGTCGAAGAGAGCCGCAGCGTGCAGTCGCTGGTGCAGCAGACCCAGGCGCGCCTGAAGGACGAACACGACAAGGCGCGCGAGCTCACCCAGCGGGTCGGCGAGCTCGAAGGCGAAATGCGCCGCCTGTCGGAAGAGGTCTCGACCGACCAGCTCACCCAGATCGCGAACCGGCGCGGCCTGCTGCAGGCCTTCGAAGCCGAGCGCTCGCGGCTCGAACGCGGCGGCGGCAGCCTCTCGGTCGGGCTGCTCGACATCGACAACTTCAAGCGCCTGAACGACGAGCTCGGGCACAGCGCCGGCGACGAGGCACTGAAGTCGCTTGCCGCACTGGTCAGCTCGACCCTGCGGCCGACTGACCGGGTGGCGCGCTACGGCGGTGAAGAGTTCGTCGTGCTGTTGCCCGAAACGCCCGTCGACGAGGGCCAGCAGATCCTGACCCGCCTGCAGCGCTCGCTGACCGGCGGGCTCTTCATGCACGAGAGCAAGCAGGTGTTCGTGACCTTCTCGGCCGGCGTGACGGCCTACCGCGAGTCCGAAGCGATCGAGACGGCACTCGAACGCGCCGACCAGGCGCTGTACGAGGCCAAACGAACGGGCAAGAACCGAACCTGCGTGGCGTGATCGCCCGGGGGCGAAGCGTCAGCAGCCCTTCAGGTTGGGGGCGCCGCCGCCCGCCACGCGGCCGCTCAGAACGGCCACCACCGCCTCGCGATCGCTGAGGCGCTCCTTCAAGGCCTTGGCGCTCGCCTGCGTCGCCTGTTCCTCGAGGGTCTGACGATTGACCATGCCACTGCAGGCGAGCAGATAGACCACGCGCCGCGAGGTGCCGAGCGTGGCCCCGGTGTGCGACGCAATGCGCGGGCCGAGCGCCAGCAGTTCTTCATGGCTCATGCCGACTCGCGGCGCCACGTCGACAAGCTCCATCGAGTCGGGTTTGGCGAAGAAGAAGACAACCAGGAACGCGACTGCCAATCCTGCGCCCGCCATGGTGGCGACTTGTTTGATCATCATCCTCGCCCTGCCTGAGTGTTGATGCGATGGTACAAGCGCAGACGCCCTGCGTGATGGTCGGGGCTAGGGGGTGCGCGCAATAAACCTTTGCGTTGCCTGCAGTGCGGTCAACGCGCGTTCGTGCGCCGGCAGGCCGCGCGAGCGCATCGGGATCTCGAGGCTCAGCGGCGCGTCGGCCGGCGTCGCGGCAAGGATCCCGCGCAGGTCGAGACCACCTTCGCCGGGGGGCAGCCGCTCGGCGCGCGCCTGGTGCAGCAGGCCCGCCAGGTCGGCGGGGCGTTCGGCCGGCGCGTCGCAGAACTGCAGATACGCCAGGCGGGCCGCGGGCACGGCGGCGATCTGGGCGGCGTGGTTGCCGGCGCGGTCGAAGTGGATCGGGTCGATCAGCACACCGCCGTTCGGCTGTCCTGCGAGATCGACAATGTGCGCAGCCTGGGTGAAATCACGAACGTCGGTCCAGGGCATCGGTTCGAGATAGATGTTCAGGCCGAGCGGCGCCGCCAGCTCGCACAGCGCGGCCAGGTTGGCGGTGAGGCGCGCTTCGTCCGGGTCGTTGCCGGCGACGAGGACGTGCTGCGCGCCAAGACGCGCACCGGTCTGCAGCATCGGCATGCACTCGCGCACGTTGCTCTCGGGCCTGAGGCGCAGGATCTCCACGTCGAGCACCCGAACGCCGGTGTCGTCGAGTGCCGCGGCAACCTCGCGCACCATCGCGCTGTCACCGAGCATGTCCCACACCGGTTCATCGGTGGTGGCCGGCAGCAGGCGCAGCCCGACGTGCGAATACCCGGCCGCTGCAGCACAGTGCACCATCTGCACCGGCGAGAGTTCGAGCACCGTCAGCGCGGCAAGCGAGAGCGCGCGCATCACAGGATGGGCCGCAGTGAGCGGGCCGCTTCGCGCAGCGGCGGCAGCAGCGTTTCGACCAGTTGGGCCTGGGTCTGGCCTGCGAGCTGCACGGTCATGCCGATCGCGCCCGCGCATTCGCCCTTGCGGTCCTTCACGGCGACGGCGATGCCGCGCAGCCCGAGGTCGAGCTGCTGCTCGGTCGTCCAGTAGTCGAGGGCGCGCGCGGCGGCCACGTTCTCGCGAAAGCGCTGCGGGTCGGTCACGGTGTGGGCGGTGAAGCTCGAGAAGTCGTGCGCCGCGATCCAGGCTTCGAGCCGCGCGTCGCCCCAGGTCGAGAGGATCGCGATGCCCGGTGTCACGACGTGTGCCGGCACGCGCACGCCGATCTGGTAGCCGATCGACACGAAGCGCGGCGAGTTGCTGCGGGCCACATAGACGACCTCATGGCCGTCGAGCACGCTGAAGTTCACCGTCTCGCCCGACTGCATCGAGATGCGCTGGATGAAGGGTTGCACGAGCCGCGGCAGGCGCGCCGCGCCCAGATAGCTCTGCCCCAGGCGCAGCACGCGCGGCATCAGCCAGAAGTGCTTGCCGTCGCCGGCCGCGTAGCCGTAGTGGACGAGGCTCAGCAGGAACCGTCGCGCCGCCGATCGGGACAGCCCGGTGAGGGCGGCCACC
>Ga0105239_10008303_pt1 | contig 11835 bp, 11 predicted proteins | sample KBSC44metaG_FD_92761 | JGI IMG/M metagenome (GOLD analysis project Ga0105239, IMG submission 92761) | Corn rhizosphere microbial communities from Kellogg Biological Station, Michigan, USA - KBS C4-4 metaG | ecosystem: Host-associated > Plants > Roots > Rhizosphere > Soil | place: Michigan, USA...
GATCTGGCGCTTGCCCTCGGCGACGAGCGTGCCGACACCAGTCGGTGTCAACACGCCGCCGAGGCCGCAGCCGCCGGCTCGGATGCGCTCGACGAAAGTGCCCTGCGGCACCAGGTCGACCGCGATCTGGTTGCCCAGCATCTGCTGCTGCGCCTTCGGATTGAGCCCGATATGGGTGGCGGTCAGCTTCGAGATCTGACCCGTATCGAACAGCTTGCCGACACCCTTGCCGGGCGTGGCCGCATCATTGCAGATCAATGACAGGCCGGTCTTGTTCTGCCTGACGAGTTCGTCGAGCAAACGCTCAGGGGTGCCGACGCCCATGAACCCGCCGACCATGACGCTCGCGCCGGCCGGGATCATCGCAACGGCTTCTTCGACGGAAACGGCCTTCATGGACGAACCCCGCTGGGCAGGCTTGAGAGATGCGCATCGATCTTGAGCGCGCGCGATCCTGCAGCTTTGATCTGCGTCAAGGCTTCGTGTCGCTCGCAAATGAGATGCCGATACTCTCCAGCGTCTCCGTCCAAAGACGGCGTACCTCGGCATGCCGTCGTTCAAGGGCCGTGCTGACGGCGTCCCTGAAAGGAACGAGGTCCGGTCCCTTCAGGTAAAGGATCTGCGCTTGCAGCAGCCGGCTGCTTTCGAATTCGATCCGGCGCAGCGCCATCACGAAGGGATCGTTGGCGTTGGCTTCCGTCGGCATCAGCGCAGCCGGCCTGATCCCGGCGTGCACGGCGTGCGCAAGTGTCGCAAGGTGGATCGTCTGCGCGTGGGCATGATCGGTCATGCCGTCGATCGGGGTAGGGAGCCAGGCCATCTCCCAGGAAGCAGCCATGGGACCGAGCGCGAAGTCGGGAATCCAGATGGTCGCGCGCATGAGCAGCGAGACGATCTCGCTCTCGCGATAGAACTGCGCGTTCAACTCGGTCTGCCATGCGGCCTCGAACCTCGCAGGCAGAGCGAGTCCGAACTGCCGCGCCAGCGCGCCATGGGCCGAGACCAAGAACGCAGCCACCCGTGTCTGCTGCCGCGGAGGCACACGGCCGTCGGCCTCCAGGGGTCCAAAGAAGGTACTCATGTCGCGCCCCTTTGAACCGGGATCGCGCGCAGATGGTCGTAGCCTTCGGGGAAGGGCACCAACGCTCCGCCGGGATCTTCCGATGCGATCAGGACCTGCTTGTTGCCCTGCCAATGGCCGGCCATCACGTCCTCGGCAAACCGCGCCAGGAGATTCGCCGTCAGCGCGGCCTTCTCGAGGGTGAAAGCGTGATAGGCCTTCGGGATGATGACGAGCGCGCTGTTGGGAATCTCGACACGCAGGGTCTCGTGCAGCGCGCGTGGCGTGAGGAAATCGAACTCGCCGTTCAGGATCATCGTCGGCAAAGCGATCGACGAGAGCTGTGGCGTCAGCGGCTTGAAGTCGAGGAAGGACTCCATCAGGTTCTGCAGCGCATAGACGTCGTTGACCAGCCAGCCCTGCCGCTTGACGCTGTCGAGCTTATCCAACAGTGGTTTCAGCCATTCGTCGGACAGGTTCATCGGTAGCAGCAGATCCTGGAGATAGCTGGTGCCACCGAGGATCAGGCCGGTGCGCAGGGCATTGCCGATCAACAGGAGCTGCGGCGAAAGCTCGGCAAAGCAGCTCATCGGCACGAGGCCCGATAGCCGTTCGCCGTGCTCGATCGCATAGCGCAGCGCGATCAGGCCGCCGAAGCTGATTCCGCTCAGGAAGATCGGTCCGGTGCCGAGTTCGCCGATCAGCCGATGCAGCACAGCGATGTGGTCGTCCTGGTTGATGAACAATGCCGGCTTGTCGGAAATGCCCTGGCCAAGCAGGTCGAAGGTCGCGACGCGGAAGCCTCGCGCGATGAGGGCGTCACGATAGGCGCCCCAAAGCTCCGAATATTGCGTGAGACCGTTGACCAGCACATAGGCAGGCGCGCCCGCCGGCCCGTCCAGCTCATAGCGGATTCGGTATGAGCCATGGCTGAGGAAAGGCATTGCGGGGACCTGCGTGATGATCGCGGCGATCCTCAACGCCGACGTGGGCAATCCATTGAGCTAAATCAAACCTCGGCATGAAGCCCCGCCTAGCGTCCTTGCAAAACATTGCCGGGAGGAGTCTATCATGACCATGAGAGCCGCGCTCCAACGTTGCTTCGTCGGTTTGATCCTGCTGCTGGTTGGCACCGCGCTTGCGGTGGGGCAACCCTTCACGCGCCGCTCGTCGCAAATGCAGCATGACGGTCTCAAGAAATCCTACGAGATCGCGAACTTCCGCCTCGGCGGCAAGTACGACCTGGCCGATCCCTCGAAATGGGAGAATGGCGGCGAGGGCGGCGTGACTCTGGAGTCGCTTGGCGGGGGCAAGCTGCAGACCTCCTACATCGCGATCGGCAACGCCCGAAAGAATGCGGCCGGCGAGATCACCAATGCGGTCGTGATCAATTCCTACTACTCCGGCGACTCCACCGACATGTACGAGCAGTGGGTCAAGGGCGCAGCGCTATCGGGCGGCGTCCCCATCATCGGCCCGGGTAGGCCGATCGATACCGATCGCTACTACGTCATCATGGTGGATCCGCTCGGCACCTGGGGGGCCAGCAAGCCGTCTGACGGGCTCGGCATCAAGTTTCCGCAGTACAGCTACTACGACATGGTGCAGGCGAATTACCGCCTGCTGCGCGATGAGCTGAAGGTCGCGCGCGTTGCTCTTGTCACGGGCGTCTCGATGGGCGGTACGCAGACATATGTCTGGGGCGTAATGCATCCGGAGTATGTCAGCGCGATCATGCCGATCGGCGGCACCACGCAGTCCGACGGCGACGATCCCGTCGGCAACTGGACCTTCCAGATGATGACGGCGGCGATCGAATCCGATCCGGTCTGGCAGGCGACCAACGGCGACTATTACAAGCTGCCCAAGGAAAAGCATCCGATGCCGGGCGTGGCATTCGGCTGGTCGATTCTGGGCATGACCGGCTATGACTTCGCCTTCCGCACCAGCCAGAACTGGAAGGCCGTCCAGCCGGAAATCTTCTACTGGGATCCGCCGAACGAGAAGGCGGCGTTGAACGTCATCAACCGCGCCAAGCTCTATGACGCGGTCGACCTCGTCTGGCGCAACCGGGTTGGCGAGACCCACAACATCAATCCCTATCTCGGTCGTATCCAGGCGCGCACGCTGGTGATGCACATCACCAACGACCTCTGGCTCAACTTCAAGCTGGCCCAGCAGGCCGTCGAACGCGTGCCCGGTGCGGACCTGATCGCGCAGGAAAGCCCGGTCGCGCATTACGGCGTGTTTCCGATCATCAACCAGCGCAAGAATGATCCGAAGTTCGTCGCCTTCATGGACGACGTCGCGGCACTCGATCGCGCACAGAAGTTTGTCGACAAGAACTACCGCGTGCCTGGCGTTGCGGAGAATATCGACCCGAAGAAATCCTTCTGGAAGGATTTCGTGACCTATCCCTATCCGGTCAAGTTCGCCAACGCCAAGGAGAAGAGCGGAACCACCTGGCAGATCGGCTACATGGATGAATATAACGGCACCGACAAGGACCCGAAGGTGCTCGTCATCATCCATGGCAAGGGCGCGTTCGGCGGCCACTACGGTAACATCATGCAATATGCGCTCCGCAGCGGCTTACGCGTGATCGTGCCTGACCTGCCGCATTACGGCATGTCCGGGCCCGGCAATCTCGACAAGAGCCCGGCGCGGACCATGCAGGACATGCGCGAGGTGATCTATGACCTCGTCGTCAACCAGCTCGGCGTAAAGAAGGCCTATTATCTCGGCCATTCGCTCGGCGGCCAGTTCGTCATGGGCTACGCGCTGACCTGGCCGGATGCGGTACAGGGGCTTGCGCTCGAGGCGCCCTCGGGCCTCGAGGAATATCCCCGCGAGATCACCATCGCCAAGGACAAGAAGGCCATGCTGTTTGATCCGGCCTTCGACCATGACTTCGACAAGTGGAAGGCGACATGGGACCAGACCGGCATCCTCGCCGCGGAGAAGGCGCGGGATGAGCAAAGCGTTCGCGACTTCTTCTATTTCAAGAAGCGTGATCCCGCGACCGGTGTGGTGTCGGCATCCAAGAGTGGCTACTTCTTCAGTGACAGCGAATATGCCCGCTTCCATACCGAGCAACGCGTCGGTCTCATCAAGGGCAACCCCAAAGAGCTGGAGCAGTGGTGCAACGTCTTCATCTACGATATCTACACGATCGGCTCCGAGCTCCAGCAGGATGACCCGAAGAACCTCTACGAGCGGGTCACCCAGATCAAGGCGCCGATCTTCCTGGCGTTCGGCGACAAGGAGCCGTTCATTCCGACACCTGCGTTCAACGGGCTGACGGATCTCGGCCGCGACGCCATCTCGCCGTTCATGTCGCGAATGACGAATGCCGGCAACCGGCCGATGCTCAAGATCTATCCGGAGACGGGCCACTTCATCCACACGGACAATCCGGTCGAGTTCTCGGCCGATGTCGTGGATTTCGTGACCAGAGGCGTCGTCGATACGTCGTCGCCGCAGGGCATCGATCGCATGATCAAGGGCGCCGTGGTTTCGGCCTTGCCGGTGGCACCGACTCCGCCGGGTGCTGCGCCGACGGCGGGTCTCAACAAGTAGAGCGGCGCATGGCAAGGGTGCAGGCGGGTGAGGTTCAGCTTGGCTGGCGCAGCTGGGGAGAGGGCGATGTTACGGTCGTCTTCATCCACGGTAACCTCGCCAGCAAGGACTGGATCGAGCTCGCGGCGCCTTTCTTTCCCTCGGGCCTCCGCGTTGTCGGAATCGACTGGCGCGGCTGTGGTGACAGCGATCGGCCGAAGCCGACCGCAGATTATGCCAATTACTCCATGCAGCAGCATGCTGAAGATATGCTGGCCGCGCTCGATACACTCGGCATCGGCCACTGCCACCTCGCCACGCATTCGACCGGTGGCATCATCGCTGCCCGCATGCTGCTGGCGCAGCCGCAGCGGTTCGGGCGCGTGTTCGCGCTCGACCCGGTGACGCCGCTGGGAATGGCTTTTAATGCCGACCAGATCGGCATGTTCCGCGCCATGATGGCGAGCAAGGAGCTGACGCGCGCGGTGATGGCGACGGCGGCCTCGTCGCTGTTCGTCCCGGACAGCATGGTGCCGAACGCCGTGCCTCGCTTTCGTGAGGGCCTTGGGGAGACCCAGGCGCTTTTCGACCGCATCATCGATCAGACCTTTGGCGTCTCCGAAGGCATCTGGATCGGCACGCCGGTCAATCTGACGCGGGAAAGAGAAAGCCGCGAGCTGGAGCGGCGCATGAAGGAGCTCCGGCATCCGCATCTGGTGCTATGGGGCGAATGGGATGGCTGGATTCCGCCGGCCGATCTGCGCGCCATGGCGGAGGTGATGCCGGACTGCCGGCTCGTGGTGGTGCCGCGCATCGGACACTCGATGAATCTGGAAATGCCTGCGCTTTATGCCGGCTATTTCGGGGCCTGGTTCGGAGGACTTCCCACGTAACCGCCAACTCCTGAAAGGAGAGACGTCATGGCCGAAATCAATATGTCCGCTGAAGGAATGCGTGCAACACTGACAGAGGCGCTCGAACGCGTGCGCAAAGCCAATAATGAGTATTTCGAGCTTCTGGAAAAGAGTCTGAACTCGTCGCCATTGCCGATCGCGAGCCAGGCAACGGAGTTTTGCAGCATCATGCGACGCAACGTCACCGCGACCTTCGATCTCGGCGACAGACTGATCCATGCCAAGGATGTGCAGGACGCGCTCAAGCTTCAGGCCGATTTCTTCCAGGAGCAGATGCGGGCATTGACCGATCAGACCCGAACCATGGGTGAATCCGCGATGAAAGCGGCTGGCAGCGTGTTCAGTCCGAAGATTTGAACGGCCGGCGCTTTTAGTCCAATCTTCCATCGGGGGCGATTGAGGTCTGGTGGATCCTTATGTTGCTGCAATTGACGGTGGGCGCGCTGGTCAGCGCGATCAATATCGGAATCCACGCGCTGGTCACGGTTGTCGCCATTGCGATCGCGCGCAATGTCGGCCTTCGCAGAACCGAGCGTCCCCGATTACAGCTTATGGGCGTGATGATCGCGACCGCGGCTGTCCTGAAGGTCGCGCACTTGTTGGAGCTCATGGTGTGGGCCTGGACGTATTACATGGTCCAGGCTGCCGCTCCCGGCAGTGATCTGCTCTATTTCGCCTTCGTGAATTACACCACGCTCGGCTATGGCGATATCACTCCGGTGCAGGCCTGGCGCCTCATTGGCCCGCTCACGGCCATGAACGGCGTATTGCTCTTCGGCTGGTCGGCAGCCGTACTGTTCGAGGTTCTGCGCAAGACGATCGACCATCTCGCCGATACCAAGGCCCCCGGATTCTCATGGTGATAGTCCGGACAGCAGAGTGCGCGTGGCACGCGTGATATCGCGACATACCTGTCGAACCGGGTCATCCGAGGTTGCGCGATCGGTTCTGGAGCACGCCTCGCGTACTGGTCGGTCAGCTTTCGGTGACGTCAGGACTGCAGATCAAGGCTCGCGAGCTGGTCGCGGTCCAGCAGTACGATCTGGCGCTGCGTATTGCCGATGAAGCCGAGAACACCGAGCTCGTGCAGCCGTGACAGTGCGCGGGAGACAGTCTCGAGCGTCAGGCCGAGATAGTCGGCAATATCGCGCCGGGACATCGGCAGCGCGATCACGCCAGCCGCAGTCAGCCGCTTGTCCATCTCGAGCAGGAAGGCCGCGACCCGCTCCAGCGACGTCTTGCGGCCCAGCAGCAACATGTGGTCTTCGGCGTGCTGGAGATTGGTCGTGGTCATGGTGAGCAGGTTCCTGGCGACCATGGCATCGCTCTCCGCCACGATTTCCAGGCTCTGCCGCTTGACGAGGCGCACATGGGTATCGACGATCGCTTCTGCCGTGAAGCGATGCTCGTTGCCGTTCTCCAGGCCGAAGATGTCGCCGGCCAGATGGAAGGCGCCGATCTGCCTGCGGCCATCCGACAGCAGCTTGTAGCTTCGTACAGCGCCGGATCTGACCTGATAGACATAATCGGCGGGCTCTTTCTCGCCGTAAATCTCGGTGCCCTTTTTATAGGAAAATTCGCTTAAACTGACGGGCGGATTTGAGCCGCTTGTCATTCCAAGGTCACGGAGAGAATGTGGACGTAGCGCGGAATCCGTCGTGATGCGAACGAACATGGCCAACTCCTCGGCTCACCGCCGAATTGGTCTGTCAGACTGATATTTTTGCTGGGGAGTGAGCCGCGCTAATTCACTCCCGCCGAGGTTGATGTACGACTAAGGCTGCCTTTCAATCCATTGTCCTAAGGTGCATAGTACCAAGGGACGTCGACGAGCGTTTGTTGCGCAGGATGAGAATGCGTTTGTCGCCGATTGGCAATGCCACGTTTTGAAGCTCATGCCGCGATTGTCGAACTGTTGACATGCCGCTCAGAACGTAGAGGACTTCATTGCGTCTCGGTGGATTTGGCGAGGGGTGAGGAGTGCCTGGTCTGGTACATGTGGTCGACGACGATGCGTCATTCCGGACTGCGATCGAGCGCCGGCTGAAGCTTGCGGGTTATGAGGTGGCGAGCTACGCGACGGCTGAAGATTTGCTCAATGCCGATCCTGACGACGCGCGACCGGGATGCATCCTTCTCGACGTTCGTATTCCGGGACTGAGCGGCCCGGACTTGCAAGGCCGCCTCATCGCACAAGGGTCGACGCTGCCGATCATCTTCCTGACGGGCCACGCCGACACGCCGACCACGGTGCGGGCAATCAAGGCTGGCGCTGAAGATTTTTTGACGAAACCAGTTTCGTCAGAACAGTTGCTCGACGCGATCGAGCGCGCGATGGTGCGGCAGAATGCCGCGCACGCTCAGCGCGGCAAGCTCGATGCGTTTCGCCAGCATGTCGCGATGCTGACCCAGCGTGAGCGACAGGTGTTCGATCTGATCGTACGCGGCAAGATCAACAAGCAGGTCGCGCACGAGCTCGGAACCACCGAGCGCACCGTCAAGGCGCATCGTCACCAGGTGATGGAGAAGATGCGGGTCCATTCGCTGGCGGAGCTGGTGTCGGTCGCGGAGCGGCTTGGAATGCTCGACAAGGACAGCCACTAACCGGTGAGGCAGGGCGCGCCGCTGTTGCCCGGTCGAGGCCGTTCATTCGTCGACATATTGCTCCAGCGTCTTGGTCGGCGTGCCTTTATGAACAGACGCGAACTGGGCCAGCGGCACTGACGTCGTGAGGGCGAGCAGGTTGGAGTCGACGGTTTCGAGAACCAGCGTCTTTCCGGACTCCATCTGCTTGATCATCCCCGGTTGCGCGACGTCGGCTGCGATGCAGGCATTGCTCAGGCACCAGGTGTACGGCACGCGGACCGGAGTGCCCCGGTCGATGGTCAGCTTGGCGGGCTGCTGTAGATACACGCCAACGGGTACGAAGAGCTGCACGCGTGCCGTCGGCACACCTTCGCGTTCGATCAGGTCGATGCGCACGGCCATCTGGCCGGTGGGGAATTTGCCGGTGATTGTCGTCCGGCACAGCGTCGGCGCGCCTCCTGCCTTGAAGCAGAGCTTCTGCCAATCGCCGTAGGTGACATCCTTGGCCTCGCGCTGACCACGCGTTGCGACCTCGGCCGGTTTGTCAGCTTGCGCCGCCAGTCCGGGGACAGCAGAGCTTGCGGCAATGATGGCTGCGGGAAATACCGCGAGGTAGCTACGGGCGCTGTTCATGGTCGCGTCTCCCGAATTGGATCTTATTTTTGTGAATCGAGAAATTTTGCAACCAGTGGCGACCAGATCGGGATCGCGTCCGGTGAGCCAATGAAGAAGTGACCTTCGTTGCCGAATGGCGGCATCAGATGATAGTCGGCCTTGCCGCCGGCAGCCGTGAACGCGTCGCGCATTCGCTTCGACAGATCAGGACCAAAGAACGTGTCGTTCTCGATGTAGATCCACAGCATCGGCACGCGCGAGGTGCGGCCGAAATCCGCAGTCGCTTCCACCAGCTGGTCTGGCGCACAATTGTTGTTGGGCTTGTTGTCAACGCGACCGCCTCGGCCGGCGGCGAACGTGATGATCGCCTTCACCGGCGGCGGGTTCAGGCTCGACAGGGCGATCGACGCCCAGCCGCCGGCGGACTGGCCGACCACGATCACGTCTTTCGCAATGGTGCGTTTCTCGGCGGCCATGTAGTCGATGATCCAGAGGTCGACTTGCGCGATGGCGAGTCCCGCATCGTGGAAGTTGGGGTTGATGCATTTGCCGATCTTGGAGAAGAACGGGCCGTAGATGGCGCGTTCGGGAATGTCGATGGCGGCGGCGCCATAGCCGCTTCCGACCGGCGCCACCACCAGATAGCCGCGCTTGGCGAACCATTTGGCGGCGTCACGGAATTCGACCAGCGGAAAGAAACTGCGGTCGACCGGATTGAGCGAAACGCCGTGGTTCATGATCACCAGCGGGAAGGGGCCGTCGCCGACCGGGCGGACCAGATAGGCGAACATCGGCAGCGGAAGCGGAAGGGCCCAGATCTCCTCCTGAATGCGAACGTCGTCCTCGGCTCGGGCCGGGGCTGCGAATACGAAAAGCACGACCAGGACCACGAAGGCGTTCAGGATTGCCGACATGCTTCGATACATGGGACGCCCTTATCCCGTGAATGTCGCTGCGACCACGATCGGCCCGAGCACGGTCAGCACGACGTTGCCGACCGCATAAGGTACCGCAACGCCGAGCACCGGGGTCTGGCTTTCGGCGACGTCGCAGGCGCCGGTCACGGCGGCATCGACCGTCATGGCGCCGGCCAGCGCGCCGCACGTCACCACCGGATTCATGCGCAAGACGTAGTAGGCGACGAGCGTTCCGACGGTGAGTGGAGCGAGGGTGACAACGATGCCCATGCCGACGAGCAACAGGCCATGGGCTTGGATCGCCGACCAGGCCGCAAGACCGTTGCCGAGGCCGATCGCAGCGATGAAGCCACCAAGGCCGAGATCGCTCAGTGTCTGCTGCGCCGCCGGCGGCATTGCGCCGATCGTGGGCTTGCGCGAGCGAAACCAGCCGCAGACGAGGCCGGCAATCAGCGCGCCGCCCCCGCCGCCAAGCGTCAGCGCAACGCCGCCGACCTTGAAACTGGCGAGACCGGCCAGGAGGCCAACCGCAATGCCGGCGGCCACGAATGCAATATCGGTGCGGTCGCTGGTGTTCAGGGCGTAGCCGACCTCAGTCGTTGCCCGCGCGATGTTGCCGGTGCTGCCGACCAGCGTCATGACGTCGCCGAGATAGACGCGCGTATCGGGGCCGAGTGGCACCTCCCGGCCCATCCGTGTCAGGCTGCGCAGGAAGACGCCGCGCGCGTTGTCTCCGACGATGTCGGCGACCTCGCGGATCGAGCGACCGTGTAGCTTGCGGTTCTCCACGAGCACGTCGATGACGTTGCCGGGGAGGTTGTGCAGGAGCTTGTCGGCATCGATTTCAAGGCCGACCAATGGCTCTGCGGCGACGATGGCGGCGGTCGGACCGGTCAGGACGATATCGTCGCCGTCCTCAAGGACGGCATCGCGCCGTGGAAAGACGTCGGCGCCGTCGCGGACGATCCGCTCCACGATGGTTCGGCTGCCGATCGCCGTCTCGATGGCTTCGACCGTGCGGCCGGCGGCCGCCGTGACGTGATAGGCGCGGGCCTGGAATTTGCGATAGGAGAGATTGTCCGTCTTCGCGGGCGCGCCGCCGGCAAGCTCCGCCTCGAGCTTTTTCGCCTCCGCCTTCAGATTGATCCCCATCAACCGCGGCGCGACGAAGGGGACGAACAGCAGTGTCAGGATGTAGCCAAGGACATAGGTCACCGCGTAGCCGGCAGCGATGTTGGCTTCCTGCTGCTTCAGGACGTCGGCGGCGAGGCCGAGTTGTGCCAGCGCGCCCGATGCCGTGCCTATGATCGAGGACTGGGTCAGTGCACCGGCGGTGAGGCCTGCGGCGGTTCCGGTGTCAAGCTTGAGCACATGCGCAAAGATCAGCACCAGCACCAGTCCCGTGCCGCCGATCACGAGTGTCAGCACCACTTGCGCCAAGGTTCGGATGCTGAGCGAGGCAAAGAACTCGGGTCCCGACCGATAGCCGATCGTGAAGACGAACAGGCTGAACAGGATCGCCCGGAGAATTGGCGGGAAGGAGAAACTGCCGAGCTGCCCGATCAGCACTGCGACGATCAGGATGCAGGCGGTGGTCCCGATCGAGAAGCCGCCGATCTTGATCCGGCCGAGAATGGTCCCGATCGCGATCGCCAGCAGCAGGAAGATCTCCGGTGCGGTGGTGATGATCCACCTGACGGTTTCCATGGTCGAACTCCTCCGGCGCTTTGGCGCGATTTGATGAGCGGCGAGGAAGGATTGCTTGATCCAGATCAAGTCCGAGCAAGGACGCGGCGACGCCTATGAGCAGATGACGAACCCGCAACTATCTGTTTTGCCGACATGAGTACCCTGGACATTGCTGCTGGCGCGATCCGCCGCGATGAAACTGTCGAAATCGTCCTGCTGCTGGCTTTCGCCGGCGGCTACATCGACGCCTATACCTGGATCATCCACGGCGTGCTGGCAAATGCGCAGACCGCCAATGTGATCTTCCTCTGGGTTCACGCGATGGCCGGAGATTGGGCGAAGGCATTTCATTTCGTGCCGCCGATCCTGGCCTTCACTGTCGGCATCGTGATCGCTGCGTGGCTGCGCCGCATCTCTGGCGAACGGGCCGGCGCGCTCGGCATCCTCGTCGAGATCATTTTCTTGATCGTGATCGGCATCCTGCACAACAGGCTGC
>Ga0105239_10008304_pt1 | contig 11835 bp, 17 predicted proteins | sample KBSC44metaG_FD_92761 | JGI IMG/M metagenome (GOLD analysis project Ga0105239, IMG submission 92761) | Corn rhizosphere microbial communities from Kellogg Biological Station, Michigan, USA - KBS C4-4 metaG | ecosystem: Host-associated > Plants > Roots > Rhizosphere > Soil | place: Michigan, USA...
CCCGACGGCTCCGGAAACGGAAAGCATCACCCCGACGGCCCCGGAAACAGAAAGCACCACCCCGACGGCCCCGGAAACAGAAAGCGTTACCCCGATGGCCCCGGAAACGGAAAGCATCACCCCGACGGGCTCGGAAACGGAAAGCATCACCCCGACGGCTCCGGAAACGGAAAGCGTTACCCCGATGGCCCCGGAAACGGAAAGCACCACCCCGACGGCCTCGGAAACAGACGCTTCCGCTTCCTTTGATCCCACTCTCACTACCCCGACGTCCCCGGTACCGGAAACCTCTTCGACAGACACGTCCGTCGTCGGTTGCAACGAAAGATGCTTTGCATCGCACCAGCAATCCACCGTACCTTGTGCCGCGACTGAATGCATCTTGCGATCTGCGGATGAACTACGCCAGTGTCTTTTGGCTTGCATCAACGGTACGCTCGACGCTTCGAAAGTGACACATACCATTCTAACCTGTATCTCCGGTCACTTCACAGTCCTTCCCCGCACGACCATCACGATAACTCAATAGCAAACCAAACACACTTTTGTATTGACATCTCGCGAAAATAACAGATTATTCTACACCAACCGGCCAATGGCCGTGAATTTCCCCCCTTCAAAACGGACAGCCAGCACCTCCGCGGCGGCTTGAGTGCCTTCCGGCACAGCTTTTTCGCCTTTGTGGAAGTGGGCCGGGATGCAAACAGAGACAGAACGGGCTTCGATGACGGTGACCAGCCCGTCGCTTCGTGTCACCAGCCCACGCACGATGTCACCGGGGACAACACGGTACACTTCCGCCTGGCACGTGATGACGTAACGTGCGTGACCAGAGCTCAGCAGTGGCTTTTGCTCTGTGTTTGTAATTTTCAGAACAGCGGCCACTTCGCCGTGATCTTTCAAACACTTTCCTTCTATTTCCCTGACAAATTTCTCCCGCGCCTTCTGTTCCGGATCACCGCAGAAATCTGCAGGAGGGAGGTCAACAGTTTGCGAGAAGGTGCAGACGGGCATGATGGATACGGAACAGATGATTGGGTTGTGATAATCGCGTTTTGTTAAGGGCAGGCACGAAGCGATAAATCAATGCTCCTCCAGGGGGAAGCGGAGACGTACAAGTGCTCGCACCTCATCGGGAAGGGATCATACGGGTAGACTTACAAAGGTTCCCCGGTCAGGGTCAGGGAAGGACGCTCATCACACCCACCAGGGAAATCTACGTTGCTGTCAAGAAACTGACGGGCCAGACCGTCGCCGTCAAGAAGCTGCCCCTGAAGGCGGTCACCAAGCAGGTAAAGATTCGCCGGCTGGAGGGTTCTGGATCATCGGCTGAGGGGTTCGTAGCGCTACTCACTCCGCTTTGCAGATCCGCGAAGCAAATAAACGCGAGGTGGCCGCGCTGCAAGACCTTCGTCACAATTCTGTCATCAATTTACTGGAAGTAATTCCTTGCTTGGAGGCAAATCCCGATCCCCCAGAGCTATACCTCGTTCTCGAATACATGCCGCACGACCTGGCCGGGCTTCTTCAGAAAGACCCGCCCGACCCGGAACACAAAAAGGACATATGCGTTCAGATACTGAATGCACTTGCTTTTATCCATTCCAAGGGATACGTTCACCGCGATGTGAAAGGTACGCGCGAACCACACCGGGGGAGCGGCAGATGCTAACTCAGCCATCGCAGCGAGTAACGTTCTCATCGCTTGGGACGGAAGCGTAAAGCTCGCCGATTTTGGCCTCGCGTGTCCGACATCCCATGAACGTATCAATACTCAGGATATGGCAGTGACGCTTGCCTACCGCCCCCCAGAACTTCTTTGGGCCTGCGAGATATCGTACGGTATTGAAATTGATCTATGGAGCGTCGGGTAAGCTTCCCGCGAGTCTGTGGCCACGATATACATTCTGATAAGGAACAAGTAGATGCCTGATCGCTGAAATCTTCATGGGCCACCCGCTTTTTCAGGGCCGCGTTGACGTGAACATTCAGACACGGATCGTGAAGATGTGCGGCACGCCGTCGAACGAGGAGCTACTCCGGCTACGAATTCCCGGCGGTCTGGAAGCGGGCCGACCTGGTGTCCTGGCCGATGAGGTACGACAGAAGCATCCCTCTGTCCAGTTTGGGCGTCTGGTGGAGTCTCTTGTCCGGTGGATCCCTTCCCAGAGGCTTTCCGCCACAGAAGCCGCTCGTCACCCTTTCTTCACCGAGGAGGCGCCGCTGCCGCAAAGACTACGGTGAGTAAGCAGACTGCATATCTGTCTCGCGCGTTTCTGAATCAAAGTGCGCAGCTTTCCTACGCACCGAGAAAGTTCTGCACGTAAGGAAATGAGGGAACTCACGCTTGTTGCCGATTCGAAGTGTCCGCCCCCGTTTGCTGGGTTCGGTTTTGAAAAGGTTGACGCTTTTATCGGCTCTCACGCTGTCTTCAGCGCGAGACCGCACCATGAACCCGTGGTGGCCTTTAGACCTGTCATTGATTGACCCTGTGTATATATTCTGACCTGCGCGTCATGTGTGAAAATGATTTTTTTTGCTGACTAGACGGAAACATGCTGTTGCCCACGAAGTTCGGTGTCGTGACCACTGATCAACTCCACCATCAAACACCGCCGGCTCTGGTTTCTCGGATTGCGGAAAGAGCCGTGACACAGGGTGCCTATCTGGTGTGCTGTGAACGGGCGAGACTCAATGACTTTCTCGGGGCCTTCCTGGCGCTCTTGCCGGGAATGACCTTCATTCTGTATGATGGGAACAGGGCTCCAAGCATTGAAGCGTTGCGTGCGTCACCAGGGAGGGTCTCACCTCTGAAGCTGAGAGACCTGGATGGGGGTGAAGACTTGTCGAAGGGGGATGTTGTCATCCTGGATACGAATGGCTACCTTGCGCGGGCAACCGAATCGCAGTTTGCTGCAGTCTATTCTGCTGCACGTTCCGGGAAAAGGTTATTCATACTCACACCGTATCTCGCACGAGGACTTACCCGCGCAGATGTTGTCCTCGCCCGCAAACTGACTTTGTTGAAAGGGGGTGTGTTGGCGGATAATGCCTCGGTTGTCAAGCACGCGCTGCTGCTGCCGGAGGTTTACGTCTCACTTTTCGGTCCATTGACGTGGATCGCCTTGGCGGAGAAGAAGGTCACTTGGCGCTTGGTCAGGGGGATCATGCAACCGGCGGAGGCAGCTGAGTACGAGGCGCTGGAGGGTACAAGAATGGACCAAGAGGACCACACTAACATGCGACCGTTCCACTTGGTCGGCAGCAAGCTGCGCGAGGTCCAGGCCTGCATAGCACGTCATGAGAAGGTTCTCGTCTATGCGCCCCTGCAAACAGAGTTGTCGGTCACGGTCGAGGAAGAGGGGCGATACATCTGCCGGCGCGCCCTGGACAACACCAGCTGGCCCAAACCAAGGCCTGGTGAGAAGTGGACGATCATTTTGTTGCAGCCCGCTCACCCTGAAATTGTCAGGTGGATCATCGAGACGATGTATTCGGCGGCGGAATTGTGCTTCTACACATTCGTCTGGGGTCGGCAGAAACGCCTGGAGACAGCCGACCAGCACTTTTGGAGGATGTGGAATGACTATTACCAAAGACAGGACGCCATCCACAGCACGCTGCGGTCTGCGCAACACATCCCTGCCCCTACCATACTGCTGCCTGCACCTCCTGAGTCGGTCGAGAGCCCTTCGCTCGCCCTCCTGCCTGCTCCTCCTGAGTCGGTCGAGAGCCCTTCGCTCGCCTTGCTGCCTGCTCCTCCTGAGTCGGTCGAGAGCCCTTCGCTCGCCTTGCTGCCTGCACCTCCTGAGTCGGTCGAGAGCCCTTCGCTCGCCTTGCTGCCTGCTCCTCCTTCGCCTACCTTCCCGCCTTCTCCCACTGCTACTCGTTTGGAAACAGGCCCTGGCCCAGAGGACTTTACGATCATCGACCACGAGAGCCTTGAGGAGAATCCGCCCGTGGTCACCGAGGAGGAAGCGATGCAGGGCGTGACAATCGAGATGGGCAATCAGGAAGCTGCGCCCCCGCCGCCCGTACAAATGTACTCGGACGTGCCAAAAGACCTTCTCGTGGAGAGGCGGTACAAAGAGCTTGCAAGGATGGTCATTAAGACGCGCGATTGGTGGACGCCGAACCAGTTGGAGCTTTTCGAAGAAGCCCTGTGCAGATTAGACCCGGCAGCTCCACGCTTCGAGGAACACATCGAGGACGTGCTGAGGAAGGTGGACAGGTACGACATCGAAAGACCGTCGTCTGCGTGAAATAAGGGGTTGCCACAGTATGCGCAGCATACATGACAGTGCAAGTATTCTTGGACACGAACGAGAGAGCCCTCTTGGCTGAAGCGACCGCTGTAGGAAAGTCCTTTCCGGTTCGGAGACTGCCGGTAGGAGACATCGGCTTCTACAGCGGTGACGACTTGCTCGCCCTGGTAGAACGGAAGACGTTGTCAGACTTGGACGCCTCAATCTTGGATGGCAGGTTCCGCGAACAGAGAGCGCGACTCGTTGATGCCGCCAGTCAGGTCGGGGGACCTCACTGCTTTTACATCGTTGAAGGATGCAGATGTCGGCAGCGCTATCATTCGACAGGCGGGGCCGAACGCGTCGCCGGTGCGCTTGAGAACCTGGTGGTGAAGCACCGCATATGCGTGCTCTTCACGACGTCGATGGCCGACACCCTCAACACCATTGAACGGCTGTCATCCAAACTAGCAGCGAAGGGAACCAGGGCCACCGTTTTCGGTGCGCAAAAGCTGAAAACACGGGGCGGCGTCATAAAGGACCACCTTTTTGCGCACATGCTGACGGTGATACCCGGGGTGTCCATGACGGTCGCGCAGGCCATTGCCACTCATTACCCCTCGTGGGCTGCTTTAGTGGCAGGTTGGGAGGGCAGCGCGTCCGCGGAAAACGCTCTGGCGGACATTCCCATCACGGGAAAACGGAGGGTCGGACCCGCTGTGTCCCGGCGCGTATATGACGCGTATACGCATGGGTCATTGGAAAAATAGACCTTATCCAATGTTTGAGTGTATTTTCGACAGCTTTTCCCGTAAAATGGAACAAGCACAGCTTAGTATGTTTTCGCCGCTTGCTGTCCCGTTGAGTTCCAAGGACAACATCACTGTCGTTGGGTCGTCCGGGCAGCTAGGGGTCTCTTCATAATGCCACTTGGACGGCGTACACGGAACCCACTTGGCGTGTTCGCGCCCGGTCCCTTTTGCGGCCTTCATCCGGAGAGACAACCGCTGCCCCCGCGTGAGGACTGCGATAAGCACGCCCTGGTCTTCCGGGTTTTGAAGGACGGGTTGCGTCGTTCCATCTACCGAGAGGATGTCTCTGGACGTGACATCTTTCCTTGCGGTTTGGCAAGTCACGTCCAGAGACAGTTCTACAGAGCACAACGGACAGAGTAAACCTTCGCAGCCGCATTCGTGCCTGGGGAGCAGCTCATTTAGTCTATGTGACACAAGCGGGACCATTCCCAGGCGGTGTGCTATCATCTCGTCCGGGAGGACTCCCTGTGGAAAAACTTAATTTGGTTCGTGCCGCGTAACAACTCCATTACTCACGTTGTTGTCTATGACCGACACCTTTTCAATGGCGATTGTTGGGACGTCCGCTAGTATCGTCCGACGGATAGCGCTTGCCAAAGACACCGGTGTGTCAGTGAACGTGACCGCGAACTCCTCGATGTTGGATCTGGTCGTCAAGGCTCTCGGTGACATTATCTTGCGATATCCTCATGACGTACCGCCGGCTCGTTTGTTCTTTATGACCCGACCTCAACGATTGCCTTGACCCTTGGCTTCCGAGTCTTCGGGGGCTTTCCATCGTCCTTCGGAGGCTTCCCGCTGACCATCGGGGGCTTACCCTCTGCTTGCGGGGACTTCGCCTTCACTCCCTTCGCGTCACCGGCGGCTGTCTTCCTTGTCCGCTTCGCTGGGGGCGCCCCGTCATCTGACACCTTCCTCTTTTGACGCGGTCGAGCCGGAGGTTTGGTCTTCTTCTCCCCGCGGGCCCGTTGTTTGGGTTTTGTGGGCGACGGGGGCGGGGTGGCCCTCTCGTGCCTGCTGGCACCGCACCTCAGACGCTTTGGAAGAGACCAGTCGAAACACATTTCGCACAGCCGGTAGACGAGTTGACGTTTGCCGGTCACGGAGATGCCTCTTCTGCAAAAGTCGCAATGTTTGTATCCCATCTCGCTGATGTTACCCTCTGGTGTCTCGACCCTTATATGGTATTCACCCATAGAAGAGCGTGAGCGTGCAGTGTATCTGAATGAGAACGTCTTTCAGACTCATGGTGCTGATTTCCGGACCGAAGCGAGCTTGGACCAGTCGAGCAGCCCGACGCATCACGCCCTCGTTACCCCGACGGAGGTTGTTCATGCAAAAAAACCCCAACGAGAGGAGAAATGCCTTGTCATGGAGGAAATCCCGGACACGAGCTTTCGCCTTCTCCTTGTCTGGTTCGCTATACATGAAGAGAAGCAAGCTGTGGACCATTTCGTACTTAATCTCGTTGGTAAAGCTGAGGCAGTACCTGTCGCAGGCGCCGTAAACATCCGCCCGCAGGTTGCACAAGACCTCCAGTTTTGCGGACCTCATCGCGGCCTCAATGACCTCGTCGTCGTCCTCCTGGAGCTGCTGCACGGTTGATTTCGAAGCTGTCTGGGTATTGTCTTTCGGTGCCGGATTGCTATCTTCTTTCGGGTTGCCCTCAACCACTCCGCCATCCGTGTTATCCCCGGTCTCGTCGCCGTGTGCGACATCGGGGAGTACGTCGAACGTGTTCACCAGAGGGACTTCCTCGCGAGCCACATTTGACTGATATAGGCTTCGCAACTGGCTGAGGACGTGCTTGCATTCTGTTGCACGCGTTTTTGCAGCAACTATCGCCGCCATGTGTTTTGCGTCGCACCTGCTTCGCTCAACGAATCTCGTGGCGTACTGTTCCCGGAGCTGCGCACATTTCTCAAACTTGCTCATGAGGCGGCGGTACTTGCCCAACGTGCCGGGGTCGGCGGCGTCAGGCATCCTCACCGGGTCGAAAAGACCTCCGCTGAGCTTCTTGTACTGCTTGTACACGTGCTGTGCCATGTCCTGTACAGGCACAAGACAAAATTGCGCTTTGTCGTTTACGCGGTCGCTACAAATGCTGCTCTCCGTTTACGGCTGACAAAAAAGCTGCTCTCCGTTTACGGCATTGCTGACTCTCCGTTTCACTTGTTTGTTGAACCTGCCCGACCGGAACCATGTCTCAGAAGTCTTCCTTCCCAATCGTCAATGCTTTCAGAGAGAACTGCGCCAAAGCCTTCAAGACACCACCAAGCACCGCGAGAGAGAAGCTGTCGTTCGGTAAGATTGGCCCGCCGTTCACCCGCTTCTGCAGGTCCTGCGGGCACTCTTTCGTGCTCTCCCGTGTGGATCAGGATGCTTTCTGCTGCGGTAAGGTCGCGGCGGCGACGACGGAACCGCCCCGCCGTGCAGGTGCGGAAGAAGACTGGATCCTCCTGTGAAGCATTTTTATGTGCTTTGTACATACGATGGCGACCGTATTTGTGTCCATCGCTTGCTACCGCGACCCGGATTGTACGGAGACAGTCAAAAATTTATACGAGTCCGCTGCAAACCCGTCCCTCATTTACGCAGGCATATGCGAGCAGAGCGAGCCCGGTCACTCGGATGAACAGGTCCGGTTGGATGGTTTGCCACACCCGGAGAATGTCACGCTACTGCGTATGCACGCGGCGGAAGCTCGCGGACCCACTTTTGCTCGTTATCTCTGTAGCCTCATGTGGAAGGGGCAAGACTACTTCCTTCAGATCGACGCCCACATGCGTTTCGTCCGCGGGTGGGATGCAACATTAATCGCCATGTTGAGTTCTCTGCCGGGGAAGGCCCTTTTGAGCACGTACCCGGCGGACATGAAGTACCATGCGGACTACGTGTCAGGAAAGAAGCTGACCTCGGTGCCCGTCATGAAAGGATTGAAGAAAGACGCCAGAGAAATATATCGGCCTGTCGCCGCGGCAATGGCGGCGTTACCAGACGCTCCCGTTCCCGGACCATCAGTGGCGGCGGGGTTTTTCTTCTGCCAAGCCAGATGTCTTTTGGAAGAGGTCCCTTTTGACCCCTACCTGGACGATCTCTTCAGCGGCGAGGAAGTGCTCCTCAGCGCCAGGTTGTTTACGCATGGGTGGGACGTGTTCTCACCCAACGTTCCCCTTGCTTTCCACAAATATGTCCGTCCCGGTGAACCCAGGTATTGGGAACGCCAAAAGAATGACGAGGAGAGCGTGAAACGCATGAAGAACATCCTGAAATTATCCGCAGAAGCGCCCGCGCACCTCAACCGCCACCTGGATAGGTTTGGATTGGGGCGGGAACGCCAGCTCGACGACTTTTGGCTGAAAGCCATCGCAAGCTGAAGGCCGCTGTGAGCTGCCGTAGCAAGTTATCCGCAGCCGGATGCAAGCGGCGTCCCTGTTATTTTTCTCCACCAAAGCCAAATGACCCTCTTTTGCAAGGAACCGGGGTGCTGGGCCATCGCGTCTTGGGGAACGCTGGGTCATGGCAGCTTCCATTGCGCCCGCCACAAGACCATCCCAAAGTGTTACCAGCGAAGGCGCTTTCCGTTCCGTTGCCGTAACGCGAACAATCATAAGCACGTCAGGCGGGCGCAGGAAGCATGAATTTTCACCGACCCATAGGTAAGGAAGTGATAGATATGCTTCAGGCGGTCATTTTTGTGGCGATACTTTGTCTCCTTCTGCATCACGTGGTTTACGTAAGCTGCTCCCCGGTTTTTGCCGATGGACCCTGCTACCCGTCACGAGAGACTCCGGAAAAGACGCAGCGTTGTTGGCGGATGCGTGATCCACGGCATCTGGTCCGACCGGGGCACTTTTCCTGACGTGCCCTTTCGGAATCCACCGGTAGGCACCCGAGACGTTGCGGTGGCCCAGCCGCGGAGCGTCCTGTCGGTTGTTTCACTGTACCGTCCGTTCGGGAGCGGGGTGTCTTTGATCTCGTACAGGGCGGTGAAAGACGCCTTCCCCGGCGGTGGAGTCCTTGATTGCTCCTGTGTGCGCTCCGGTTGCCAAACGGGGAAGGTGTTACCCGGTGTCTCCCCCGTGCACCGATTTCCAGGACTCAACCGAGCGAGCTGCAACCCTGAATAAAATGTATGGATGGCGACGTCCTTTTGTGCGCTGAGCGCATAACACCGCTCGTCGGCAGTCAGGGGCCTGTGCTTGAAATTGGGAGGGCGGGACCAAACAAGTTCCGTCACCGTCACGAGCGAACGGCGACCGTGCGGGTGCGAGTCCCTGCGAACCACCCGCCCGATGACCTGCCGGAGGGCTTCGCGGTTCCATTGTGGTTCCCATATGACCAGAGATGTCGTCGCCCGTAGTCCGTGGCCCTCCCTGACGGCGTCGCTGATAAGGAGGACTTGGACGTTGTCGTTGTTGTACTCCGCCAGCCGGTCGCCGTTTCTGTTGGTCTTCCCGGTGACTTTCTGGTAGGCCAGACCGAGCTGGTCAAAAGCAGATCCCAGAGAATCCAGGGTTTCCAGCCAGTGACTGTAGATCACTACCTTCCGGGTGGGGTCCCGTGTGGGCCGCCCTCTGGCATCGAGAACGCCAATGTAGGGTAGGTGCTCCCACAACAACCACGTAACCTTGCTCGGCACGTTGTTCGCTTGACGCAGCTTGGTCAGGTACGGGTCTCGGTCACCATTCCGTAGCAGTTCCTCCTCTGCGTCGTTGTAGAGTTCATGGTCTTCCGCCGTCATGGGCTGTATGACGGGCAATCGCGTGGTCCTGGGAAACCTGGGATCCTCCGCGGGCCTCTGGTGGAAAGAGACCAGGCACCTCCACCATCTGCGTATCAATTCGTTGTCCTCTTCAGCCGCCGCTTTTTCAAAGCAGTTATAATACGCCGGCAAGTTGCGTACCTGCCCGTCCCCCGTCAACATGGCATACAAACCCGCAGCCTCCCCTGGTCGGTTAAAAACGGGCGTGGCGGTCAGCAGGAACCTGTGAGTAGCCTTTTCGCTGATGCGTAGAGCTTCCTTGAGGTCACGCGTCGTGCGGGTGCCAAACCTGAAGTTGTGAGCTTCGTCGAAGAAGACGGCAAACGGTGCGTGACGCGCCGGCTCAAAACCGACCATCTGGTGATACGTCCGGAAGTGCAGACGCGTCCGGTCGGGGGATTCGTAGGCGCGCCGGAGAATGGCCACATCCCTTTGGGGCAGGCGGGACGGTTCTCTGTAAAGTTCTCCTCGCCAGGGATCCGCTAACAGACCGGGAGGCGCAAATATGTAGACATCACCGGGCTCGTCTCGCAGAATGGCGGCGGCTATGCCCAATGACGAGACCGTTTTCCCGGTCCCGGTGCTGTGGAAGAGCAAGAGCGATTTGCGGGTACCCGGGGAATACGATAGCAGCGCCCGCTGATGTATGTCATAATTACCACCCAGCTGGCAGAACAGGTCGTCCTCCATGTTGTCGTATAGAAGGGGTTTTTTTGTCTATCCCTTCGCAATATCCTCGTACCACGCTTGCAGGTCTCGGATTTCGTCCAGTCGCTCGCCGTTGTAGGGTATGGTGCGCAAGGGCGGCCGGGAACAGAAACCGCTGCCGTCCCAGTCGTGTGACAGGACGAAGCGAGTCAGATTCTCGTTATCGCGCCAGTTCCTCAACTCGTTGTTGAACAGCTGGACGCTGGCCACAAGGTCGTCGTAGCTGCGGAAGTATTCCTGAAGGGTAAGTACGTCGGCGTTGAGCTCCTCCGCGGTTGGGTTCTTCCCTTCAGTTTGGACCAGTGCGTAGATCAGGGGCTTCTCCCACCCAGGTTTGCCATCCGCTGTCGTGTTTCGCTCCACAGCGTGCCACCGGCGGTAGAGTTGAAGGTCTTTGTCATGTCGCATGAGGACGCGTTCTCCCGTGTCCATGTTTTCAAGCACGGTGTAATATGCGCCTTCGTGTTTTCCAGAGACCCTATAAGCAAAGCCTTTACCGGTCACCTTCTTCGCGGGTTGTGACGACTGTTTCAGCAGGGCCGCAGGGTGCCCGACGATGAAATGCAGCTCTCGTTTCTTATTCAGGCGTCGGCGAGACGACATGGACTACCACAACGGGCAGGAAATTTTGCTCTGGTAATTACCAATGGAGACTTCCACTTACATCACGATCCTCATCGCGGTGGTCGTGCTGCTGACCGCCTGCGTCTTCTACAGGAAGCGTCTGGCGACTTCTACCTGCCCGGCCACCGGATCGCTACCAAGGAGCGAAACAGGCGTAGCGGTCCCTGCTTCATGCCCAGCCGGATACGAAGGAAAACAGTATCACCTCTGCGACAACGGCGTTTGGGCCCAGCCTGATCAGAGAAACTGTCAGCCGAAAAAGCCGTGTCCTGCGAACAGCCTCTTCCCGGCCGCGGTCAGTGGCCAGACCGCGACGGTGACATGCCCACCAGGGTATACTGGCGTGCGGAAGGCGACCTGTGTCGACGGCGAGTACACTCCGGTGGACACGTCCGGGTGCGCCCCAGTCCGCTGCCCCGCCAACATGGGGTTCCCGGAAGCGTCTTACGGTGAGGCGGTCGCCGTGGCTTGTTCGACGGGTGGTGGACTCCAGACGGCGACCTGCGGGAAGGACGGCTTCTTTGAAAACATTGACCGTTCCGGTTGTGCGTTGGCTTGTCCACCGGACTCGGGTTTCCCCGTTACGCCGGTCAGTGGCAGAGCGCACGCCGCTTGTCCTGTTGGGGGCGGGCTCAGGCACCGCCTGTGCAAAGCCGACGGCACTTGGGATGCGGAGGAC
>Ga0105239_10008309_pt1 | contig 11832 bp, 10 predicted proteins | sample KBSC44metaG_FD_92761 | JGI IMG/M metagenome (GOLD analysis project Ga0105239, IMG submission 92761) | Corn rhizosphere microbial communities from Kellogg Biological Station, Michigan, USA - KBS C4-4 metaG | ecosystem: Host-associated > Plants > Roots > Rhizosphere > Soil | place: Michigan, USA...
CATCTATCTCCACTTTACCAATAAGGAGGAGGTGGCGCTCTCCTCCATCGACCGAGTCGTGGCGCGACTACTGGATCAGTTGCGGGAAGTGGCGCAGACGGCGCAGACACCCGATGAGAAGTTGCGGCAGATGCTCCGGACACGGGTCCTGTTCCGATTCGACACGGTGCAGCCCTACTATCAGAGTTTCGATGCCCTGTTCGCCGCGCTCCGACCCGCCTATCTGGCGCGCAGAGAGCGCTACTTCGCGGAGGAAGCCACCCTGTTCGCCTCGGTTCTGGAAGAGGGAACGCGACGGGAACTCTTCACCTGCCAGGATGCCTTTCAGACGGCGCAGACGCTCTTGCTGGCCACCAATGCTCTGCTCCCCTACAGTCTGAGCGCACGGGAGTTAGGAGCACGCGAAGAGATCGAACGTAAAATCGACGCCATCGCCGAACTGCTGCTGAACGGCGTGCGCAGTTGTCAGGGACGAGAGCAAACGACATCGATTCCGAGTCCATAGTTGCAGCGCAAAGGACTGAGAATGAAAAGGAGAAACACCATGCGAACTATCACCGGCGGCGCGTCTCTGGCGCTGCTCACCTCCTGCGGAATGTTGTGCGGCCTGACGGCGCTGCACGCGCGGCAGGCAGCCCCCGCTCCGAGCGCGCCCATCGATGGCACAGTCCGGAGCGAGGTCATCAAGGGCGTACTGAAGAAACTGAACGAGGAGTATGTCTTTCCCGAGGTGGCCAAAAAGATGGAGACGGCCATTCACGACCGGATGAAGAAGCAGGAGTACGACACCCTGAGTGAAGGCCCTGCATTCGCGGACAAACTGACCCAGGACCTGCAGGCGGTCAGCCACGACAAGCATCTGCGCGTCCGCTACTCCACCCGACCGACGCCGGAAGAGAACCCGCAAGCCACGCCGACAGAGGCGGAAAAGCAGAAGCAACGCGAAGACTACCTGCATCAAGGCCGACTCATGAACTGGGGCTTTGAGAAGGTGGAGCGCCTGCCGGGCAACATCGGCTATCTGGATTTCCGCTTCTTCCAGGACCCCGAACAGGCCGGTGAGACGCTGGCAGGCGCCATGAACTTCCTCTCCAACACCGACGCGCTGATCATCGATATGCGCAAGAACGGCGGCGGCGATCCCGCGATGGTCGCGGTCGCCTGTAGCTATCTGTTCGACTCCGAGCCGATCCACCTCAACGACATCTACTGGCGTCCCGACAACAGCACTCGCCAGTTCTGGACGCTGCCGCACCTCTCCGGCAAGCGCTATGTCGGCAAGGATGTCTATGTGCTCACCAGCAGATACACCTTCTCAGGCGCGGAGGAGTTCACCTACAATCTCAAAACGCAGAAGCGCGCCACCATCATCGGGGAGACGACGGGCGGCGGCGCGAATCCCGGCGGTATGGAGCGTATCAACGCCCATTTCGCGGTCTTCGTGCCCGCAGGGCGTGCCATCAACCCGATCACGAAGACGAACTGGGAGGGAGTAGGCGTTCCCCCGGATACCGCCGTTCCCGCGCCACAGGCGCTGCAGACCGCCCACAAGATGGCGCTTCAGAAGCAGATCGACAAAGAGAAGGACCCTGACCGCAAAGAAGCCCTGCAGAAGGCGCTGCAAACCGTGCAGAAAGAGCTCGACGACATCATCAAGAAGCCGTCCTGAATCCCGAGGCCGCATCGATAGCGACCTGCCACCTCACATCACCCCAAATCCCCATTCGGCCTCGTCTCCAAAACATACAGTGGAGATGAGGCCACTTTTTGAGCCCTCACCCTCCTACTTTTACATCGCCGACGAGCCCCCTAGATGCCTGATGGCACGCTCAGACACGCTCCAGCGGTCTATAAGGTTGGGGCGGCAACTCGACCCTGATTCCATCTCCGGGAGAGACCTCGCCGCCCACTCTCACCACTCCCATAATGCCTGCCTTGCGCACCAGATTGCCCTCCGGATCGCGATCCAGTACCGCTGCCAACAGGCCAGACTGAAACTGGTCCAACTGCGGGCAGGGATTGCGCAGGCCCGTCACCTCCACCACCGCTATGTCGCCAAGATGCAGCAGCGTCCCGGTCGGCAGGTCGAGCAGAGCGACACCCCGCGTGGTGATATTCTCCCCCATCTGTCCGGCCTCTACATCGAATCCGCCCGCCCGCAGTTCCTCATGTAGCTCGGAATGAATCAAGTGTACCTGGCGCAGATTGGGCTGCGTCGGATCCTTCGCCACCCGTGAACGGTGCTTGACCGTCTCTCCACAGTGGGCATCCCCTTCCACCCCCAACCCCGCCACCAACCGAATAGACGCGCAGTTCTCTTTGCTGAACGTGTGCGCCGCACTCCTGCTTACCGCCGTTACCGTTCCCTCCATCCCCCTCCTCCTCTTTGCTGCCCTCCCATCTCGACTGCCGATGTGGAAGTTCTACTTCCACATGTCCAGGAGACTTCCCTCCAACGCCTGCCTTTCACACCTCAATTATGAGGCAGGAAAGACAAGAAATGAGGTGGAATACACGGACATAATTAGATCGCAATGTGAGCATTTGGAGGCTTTATGTTCAGCAAACTCTTTCGACGGGCCACGCCGTCCCCTCCCCCGGGTCATGCTGCTCAGGATTTCCCCTCTCCACACGGAGCGCACGCCTTGCCTACTCCCCTTCTGGTGTATGGACGTTTTGCAGATTCCACGGCAAAGTTCATCGCCGAAGGCTCTTCGATCAGTTGTGTTGCGGTCGAAGGTCTCACCTATCTTGCCGATATACTGGATGGTCGCCCGTTTATCGGCTTCCGAGCTATGTCACAACAGGATTCGCCTGGGGAAGCAGGAAGAGCGATCGCGATGTACCATGCCAGATACCCGACCAGTATGGCTCTGTACTCTCCCTGGAGCTATAACGTGGAGCGCGCTGCACAGCGGGCCATCGAGTATGGCGCGCAGGGAATCCTGATGCCGGGTATTAACGGTGCCGAAATGTTGAAATACATCATCCACATCGGACAACGCACCGACAGCGGCGCTCCCATTCCCACAACCGTTGAAGAGCATGAAGAGCTTCTGTGGGAGTGCGCATCAACATCTCCCTTCTGGCAGTTACAAGCCTATCCGGATAAGCCTTGCTATTAAAACACATCATCACTTGACATACATCAAAACTTGATGTATAATCTCAGACATGGCGAAACAACGACAGACAGAACACGGTGAACTCCTCAAAGGCAACACTCCTACACTGCTGCTGGCAGTCTTACAGGAAGGCCCGTTGCATGGCTATGCGATCGCGCGGGAGATCGAACGACGCAGCAAAGAGGCGCTGTGCCTGGGAGAAGGGTCGCTCTATCCTGCACTGCGGACGCTGGAGTCCGAAGGTCTGGTCGTGAGCCGCTGGGAGCCGCAGCCGTCCGGGCCGGCCCGCAAAGTCTATGAGCTTACCGATGCTGGACGCGCGGAGATCGTGGCGCGGACCCGCTCCTGGCGCGAGTTTGTCGAAGCCGTCGAGAATGTGATCGGAGGTACTCCCCATGTCTCTCAACCCATTTGAGTCGTATCTCGATACCGTCGAACAGTCCCTGCGTTCTCTGCCGCAAACCGAGCGGGCGGAGTGGCGGGAAGAGGCGCGCCAGCATCTCCAGGAGATCGCCCGCGCGGAAGAGGAGTTGGGCCTGACGCCCGAAGAGGCACGGAAAGAGGCGCTACGCCTGTTCGGCGATGCCGCGCAGATCGGGCAGCGGATGGCGCAGTCTACTGTCCGGCGACCGTCTCCGGGGAGAACTGCCGCCGCGCTTTTCAGCCGCCCGCTCATCGTCGCCATGCTGCTGCTGATCGGTCTGGCCAACGCCTACGTCTCCACGGACAGCCCACTGTGCTTGCGCGCTTTGCAGTGCGGCTGCGTGCTCGCCTTCGTGCTCGTCCCGATTCTCGGCGGTCGGTATGTCGGCAAGTATCTCCATTCCGGTCCCTCGCAACTGTCTGCGATCGTAGGGTTGATGGTGGTCGGCTTTTTCTCACTGCTCATAGCGAGCGTGCTGCTGGTTCCGGTTCTGGGCACCACGGTCGAAGGTGCGGTGCTGGATTTCCGCCTGGGAGTTCTCTGGCTGCCGCTGACCCTCTGCTCTCTCCTCTGGGCGCGCCGTAAACGCGTTCGCGACCTCCTGACCACGCCTGGACGGGCCTGACCTGTCCCGTCCTCTCTCCCGAAAGCAAGGAAGCCTCCATGAAAACTCGTCTCTCGATCGCCTGCAAGATGGCGATGCTTGCTATTGCTGCCTGTTTGAGCAGCCTGCTCCTGGCTCCTGACGCTATCGCGCAGGCGGCTCCGCCTGCCGGCAGTAACCCGCTTCCCTTCTCCGCCTCCAATGCACCTGCGAATCTGGCGAACTATCTTGACGTGCTGGCGCAGCGTTATCAGGTACGGATCGTCCTGGACCCGGAGATCGAAGCGCCTGCCGCTTTCATGAAGTCGGAAAAGGGCGTTCCTCTGACAACGGCCCTCACCGATTTAACGCGTCAGATGAAGCATGCCGCCTGGCAGCGCCTCTCTGTGAAGCGCGAGACAGAACTGCCGTCGCCTGCAAAACTGGCCGCCGCCGTCCGCGCACTGAATCGCCTGACACAGGCCGAACTCCTGGTAGAGAGTTCCGGGAAAAAGTCCGGCGCCCTCCTGCTCTCATTGCCTCGCTCCCGGACGCCAGACGCGCAGGCGGAGATCGACCTTCTGGACCCCAAGCCGGTCTATCTGTTCTACAATGCAGCGCTGCCCGCCGATGGTAAGACTGCTGTGGAACGCATCGCGGAATCCCAACAGCAACAGGGGAAACTTCTCGCTCAACTCCCGCCCGCACAACGGCCCAACCCGGCGCGGCTTGGCATGCAGGTGATGCAAAATCTGGTCGGAACAGGCCGCGAAGCGGCGCTGCATGCGACGGGAGAAGCCGGAATGGCGGCATGGCAGAATACCGCTTCTGACACGCGGGATGCGATGATTCAACATTTCATCAAAACGGTGCAGAGCGGCCCGCCACTGAATTCGGATCCGACAGCCGCCCCGGATGCAGGCGCGACAGCTCCCCAAAACCATCTCGACACCCTGCGCGAGATCGCCGCCATACTGGCAAAACAGTACGACATTCGTATCCTGATCGATCCGACTCTCTTCGTACCCGCGGCTCCTGTACGCCCCTCCCGGGAGAAGACGCTGATACAAGCCCTCGATCTCCTCAGCCAATCCATCCCGGATTCCGCCTGGCATGCCGTCTACCAGAAGCCGCCGACCGCTGCCTCCCCCGCCCCCTCGGCGCGAAGTTTAGCCGCCACAATGCGCCTCCTGGATCACATGCCTCCGGCGCTGCTCCATCTCGAAAATGTCACGTCCCGGCAAAGCGTCACGCTTCAATCCGACCTCACCACCACGGAGTTCCCGGCCAAACTAACCGCGCACCATTTTGCCGTCCGCCCCACCTACATTCTCTACGCCACCCAGGAAGAGACCGATCCCTCTCTCTCCGTCGCCCAACGCCTGGAGCAACTCCAACGACTGCAGATGGAACAGCTTCTGAACCTGAACTCCACCCAGATGAACCAGGTGATGACAGACGCTCTGGCCCAGTACTCCAGCGGAACCGCAGAGACATCCGATCAGATAATGCACATGCCGATCATGGCGCTCCTCATGGGAACCTGGTTTCCTCAACAAGCCAAAGAACACGCCTCCCCACCCCCATAACGCACTCAAGATTTTCGGAAGCTCTCTGAACCCTTCCCCCACCAACGCGGTCTAATCAGGTAGAACAGCAAAATCCCCGCCCGTAATCCTGTAAATCTTGTTAATCCTGTCTAAAATGCATTTCTTTTGACAGGATGAACAAGATTTACAGGATGGGAATGCAAGGAGCGCCCATGAAACCCAGAACCTTAAGACAGTTCGCAAATCGATACGGTGTAATCGGCCTGCTTCTTGCAGGCACTTACCTGTTTGCGCGGCATCTCTGGACCGAGAGACGGAAGGCATTGCTGACGGGTGGCCTCGTCTTAGGGCTAGCCTGGGCAGGAGTTCTGGTTGCGTTCGGGCCGCGCTATGTCTCCCACGGCGATTATCGGCTCTATCTGGGTCATGTGCGCTCGGAAGAACCACACACCCCTCAAACCTTGGAACATCGCCTTCTGGAGTACTGGGACGATCACCGTCAGTCCGAAGAAGCGCGCAGTCTGGTGCATGCGTTCGCTCAATCGGTTGCTCAAAAGGATCGGGTTCGAGCACGTGAACAAGGCAACCGGTTATGCCAACTGTTCCAACCGAAGGATCTAGGATTGAAGGTGAAGGAAAGTAAAGAGTTATTGCCTGCCATGATAGGACGGATCTACCTGGAGCAGGGTTGGCTGCCGGAGGCGGAACACGAGTTTCAGAGCGTCCTGGCCACGGTTCCGCCCGGAGAGCCACACTGGGGGCGATCCATCGCCCGCCAGACGGCCACCTATGGCCTCGCCCATAGCAACGCCCTTCATGTCTCGTATGGAGAGGCTCTGAAGTGGTTGGCGCGTGCTCCGGGAGAGTATAACGGAGGGTGTGGTAATGCGAACGAAGCGGAGGCTGTCGAGAACTATCCCTTGAAGGTGGTATGGACCGTCGCCAGACAGCCCTTTGCCAGCGCGGAACCGGAACTCAAGGCGATGATGGACGGTCAGTTCACGCCTATGGAGAGCTCTCTGAATGGCGACACTTCCGCAGAGCAGCGACAACACGCCGCCGCGGAAGCGGGTCTGACGCTTGGGTGTCTCTACGCGCAAGCAGGACGACATGCGGATGCCGAAGCCTGCTGGCAGTTGGTGGACTCCACTCCGACAAACCAGCACGAAGCGGCCGACTTTGCCCGCGTCTTGCTCGGCCGCCCGCGTTGATCATCCAGTCCGGGAGTTGTCATCCGTTAGGAGGGCCGGGCGTCGAGAGCTAAGATAGTCTCGGAGGCCGGAGAGGAAGACCCCGCCTGCCATCAGGGTCAGCAGCCAGGAGAGCAGACCGTAGTAGGCGTGGCCGAAACCGGTGGGTTGATGCATCCAGCGCGCGGTTTGGGGGATCAGATAGGCTAAAAACAGGCCGAAAACGATCCCCATGATGGCGTGCATCACCCGTTCGCCGGGCGGCAGTTTGCGGGTACGGTCTTCTTCCAAAAAGTCGGCCAGGGTGATGACGATTTCCGTCAGCAGCAACGCCAGACAGATCCAGGCGAGCAGGCCGTTCCAGGTCAGCCAGCCGATCGATCCGAACAGCAGGGCATAGACAAAATCGCGCAACGCATGCAGATGCAGTTCATGTCGCGCATGGGGTTGGGCGGGCAGGCGCAGTTTGTATTCGTGGTAGTAGAGCGTGTCGAACGCGCCCAAAGCGCCTTGTGCCACTAGCAGCCAGAGCGCGGTCAGCATTGTGATGTCACCTTTCCTTCATACCGGGTCAGCATTCCCAACAGAGGAAAGTCGATGCGTACCTGCAGCCACCATCCCTCCTCATACTCCGACACCGTGGCGTTCACCTGCGGAGAGAGCGCAGACGGGAGCGGTATCCCGACAAACCAGCAGCGCGCGAACTCAAAGCGCATCCCTGTCGCATCGGCTGTCATTCGGAAACCGAAACGCATGGGCCCCGCGGCTTCCATCAGCAGCCCATCCTGCAGCCACTGCCGTGTGACCAGATGCAGCGTGTCGAATTTGCGTGTCCAGGACTCCACCTCTCCCAGCATCTGCACATGAAGCACCACCGGCACACGCTCTCCCGGCGGCGGCAGATGCAGGAGGGTGGCCAACACCCCTCTTATCCACCCCTTACCGCGTATGACCTGAAACGTCCCGCATGCCATCGCTTCCGATGGCTGCTCATGAAATCGCTTCAGCACCGGCGGCAGCCCCTCAAAGGCGTCTCCGAGCGTCTGCCGATACAAAGATTGCGGTTGGTGAACCAGGGTCTTCATACGAGGAATTGTACCCGCTGATGCAGAACTCTCCGGCATCCACCGGATTGAGAGGAACGTCATGGCGGAGACCATGGATACGAATATCTCGTTGCAGAATGTCCTGGGCATCACCTGGCATCCGACCAAGCGTGCGCTGATCAGTATCGATCAGGACGGACACAACGGCGAGGCCCGAGGGATGACCGTCTGCATGGCGTTCAATCTGGAGTTCGAGAGGACCAGGCCGATCGGCGCACTGCCCTTCCAACCCAAAAGAGGGCCGGAGGGCTTCGCCTCCTTTGTCGGCGTCTACCACCATCCCTTCCGACATCGCGCGCTCATTCTGTATCGCTACCAGATTTTCATTATCGACTGTGAAGCCCGTGAGTTGATGTTGGATCGATCTCCGGATAGTCTCCACCTGGCGCCCATCACCTGCGGAGGATGGTATCCCGATGGAGAGCGGTTCTGGACCTTCCATCATGGTGAGCGTGGCCCGAGTGTCTGGGTCCTATGGGATACGCCCGGAAAAAATCCGCGCATCTTCTCTCTGGAAAATCACGCGTATCGGTTCCATACGGCAGCGCTGCATCCCGATGGTCACCTGATAGGCGCATGCTTTCAAGGAGGCCCGAGCGGGTTCCGAATTCTGAGCGAGATACAGCACAGTCTGCACTGCTGCACCGAGCCCGCTCTTCAGCGCCGGGAGCAGACAGTCCGCTATCCGCTCTTCTCCCAGGATGGGCGCTATTTCGCCATGCTGGTCAACTCCAATCGGCATGGTCACGCCAATATCGGCACGCTCTGCATGTTCGATCTGACGACCGGCACGGCCATCCGGGAGATCTCGACCGAATGTTCGTTCCAGGAGGTCGGCGTCCAGTATATGAATAGCGGCCGCGCGCTGGCGGTCGCTGTCAACGCCGAGAACGACCAGGGTCGGATCACGATCTACGACGCCGAGGATGGAGCGGAGCGCTACTCGCAGTTGATGCTGCCGACGATCCGCGATTTTGCCGCGCATCCTTCCCTGCCGCTCTACGCCCTGGCTCTGCCGACCTATATCGACATCGGCCATACCGACCAGGACAACTCCCCGCTCTATCCGGATCCTCAACCGTCGGGAAAGGCGTTCTGGGCCAGATACGCCGGATCGTTGCGGCCTCTCAATGTCCTGCCTCCGAGGGTGGTGACGCCGGATCAGCCCGGTCTCTCGCCTCCTCTCCAGTGGGAAGCACAGACACTCAAGATACCGGATCCGCTGGGGATCGCCTGGAATCCGACCGCTCCCCGCCTCCTCTGTGTGCAGGAATCGCAGACGATGCCGAAACTGTCGATGACGGTCATCCGGCGCGATATGCTGCTCGAAGAGGCAGAGGAGATTGTCTCTCCAGGCTTTGTTCTGACCATGTTCGATCGACAGGGCACGACATGGCAACGCGCGACCTCTGTCGTCTGTCCTGCCATCGCGGATTTCGGCGGTTTTGTCACCGCTGTGCTGCATCCGGTCCGCGCTCAGGCTCTGATCGTTCAGAATTTCGGAGCGCGGATCGTCGATACCCAAACCGGTCTGGAGATCGCGCGGACCCCCTGTCCTACAAGCCTGCTGGGAGGGGGTTGGTACCCGAACGAGGAGTGGGTCTGGCTGCTGCCTACCGTTCAGGAGGAGGGCATCGGTGATTGGATGATGTGGGACTATCGGAGCGACCAACATCGCATGCTCTTTCTGGATCGAGACGGCGATTCTGCCAATGCCGTCCTGCATCCCGGCGGCGAACTGATCGGCGCGACCTGGGGCGGCTACTCCTGTGGATATCACCTCTATCGCCTGCCGGAGAAGGAAGGACCGCTGGGCTACTATAGACAGCCCACCGCAGAACGCTCGGAACGTCTGGCGTACCAACCGACCTTCTCGCCGGACGGCACGCGCCTCGCCTTTGTGGTGAACCCTTATCTGATGTCCCATGCCAATATCGGCGTCGTCTGCATCTACAATGTCGCCACGGGAGACCTGCTGACCGAGTTCTCCACGGAGTGTGACCACGAGAAAGAGCAGGGCCTTACCTTTGTCAATGAGGGACGTGAGATCGCATTCGCGCACGACAGTTGGCTCTGCCTGTACGATGCCAAAACGGGTGATGAGCGCCATTTGGAAGATGTACGCAGTGAGATCGTGGGCTTCTGCGGGCATCCCGAGCTTCCGCTCCTCGCCTCTGCGACGCAGGAGGGAGTGACGATCCGGAGCTATCGGGAGCCGCCAAAACGGGAGAGCGGAACTCCGATCGCAGAGTACGACATCCTGCCGCCTCCACCGGCGGCCTCTCTCTACGATCTCCCGCCACTGCCTTCCGCGGGTCCGATAGCTCCGGCGACCACATCGCCGCCATCTCCCGCCCCACCCCTTCGCCCTTCCGGCCTGACGCGATTGGCACAGGAGTTCCAGGCGCGATTCATCGCGGAGAATGCGTCCCACTTTGTGAACGTAGACGAGGAAGAAGACGGAAATAACGAGGACGAAAACGACGAAGAGCCGGACGACTCTTCCGAGGATCCACGCTGATACGCGGGAATAGGAGCGCCGAAATGTTGTTGGGAATAGTGGGGCCGTTGCTTATGGTCGAGGCGATTTCGGGACCGCCGACTTCGACAGGAACCGTGAAGACCGTGGCCGCACCGGCGAAGACGCCGCTCTTTGCCTATACGCGCAACGATGCGACGCCGGGACACATAACAACGGTCCATATCGACGCCGCGCAGCACGCGGTTGCGCCGATCGACCGCAATATTTTCGGCAACTTCATCGAGCATCTGGGCGACGTGGTCTATCCGGGCCTGTGGGCGCAGATCCTCCGCAACCCGAACCTGGAGCGTATCGAGCCGGGGGATAGCGAGCCCCTGGCCTGGGATATCGAGGGGGCGACCTGGCAGCAGGGCGGCTGGCACTCCCCCCTCTGCGTACGCCTCGCCGACACCTCGACGCTGCGGCAGGACATCCATCTGCCCACCCATCGCACTCTGAACTATGTGCTGACCTTTGCCGCCCGCACCCCTGCCACCACAGAGGATGGCAGCCTCACCTTCACGATTCAGGGTACCGGGGCAAAACAGGGTGAGACCTATCTCCAGCATGCGGAGAAGATCAGCGGGATCGAATGGCGGACCTATCGTCTGCCACTGAAACTACCCGCAGGACGCCTGGAGAAGGGAGAGCGCATGCGTCTCCTGGTGCAGCACCAGGGGCGCGGCGCGGTCGATATCGATCAGATCGAGATCTTTCCTGCCGATAGCGTGGAGGGGATGGACCCGGATGTGCTTCAGAAGGCGCGGCAGTGGCACATGCCGCTGGTGCGCTGGCCGGGCGGCAACTTCGCGAGCGGGTATCACTGGCAGGACGGGATCGGCAAGCCCGAACTGCGCCCCACCCGCCGCAACGCCGCCTGGGGTGGGATCGAACCCAACTCTTTCGGGACCGAGGAGTTCCTGAAGTTCTGCCGTCTGCTTAAAGTCGAGCCGCAACTCACGGTCAACGCGGGGGACGGTACGCCCGCGGAGGCCGCGAACTGGGTCCGTTACTGTAACGCGCCCGTGAGCGATCCCTGGGGCAAGCAGCGCGCCGACAACGGCCATCCCGCGCCTTACAATGTCCGGTTGTGGGAGGTCGGCAACGAACTCTACGGCCCCTGGCAGATCGGGCACACCAACGCCGCCGACAACGCCACGCGCTATGTCCGCTTCCGGGACACCCTGCTTCAGGCCGATCCCAAACTCCATCTGATCGCCACCGGTAAAGCCGATGAGTTTACGCCCGATGGCCTGGCGCGCAATACCGACTGGAACCGGCGTCTGCTCGAAGCCGCGACCGCCGACCATCGCCCTGCCCCCGACTATCTTGC
>Ga0105239_10008312_pt1 | contig 11828 bp, 12 predicted proteins | sample KBSC44metaG_FD_92761 | JGI IMG/M metagenome (GOLD analysis project Ga0105239, IMG submission 92761) | Corn rhizosphere microbial communities from Kellogg Biological Station, Michigan, USA - KBS C4-4 metaG | ecosystem: Host-associated > Plants > Roots > Rhizosphere > Soil | place: Michigan, USA...
AAGGAGTGTCATCATTAGTTGATGCCTGGATACTGGTGCGCGATATAGAATTTAACGGCGAGCGTAACCGCGGTATGTATATCATGAAATCCCGCGGCATGAAACACTCCAACCAGGTGCGTGAGTTTATCATTACCGATCAGGGTATTGATTTAGTGGAGGTTTATTTAGGCCCTGAGGGTGTACTTACCGGCTCTGCCCGCGAGGCGCAAAAATTGCAGGAGCAAACCGGCGAAGTGCTGCGCAGCAATGCGGTGAGCATGAAAGACCGGGAAGTACAAAGAAAACGTAAGGTGCTTGAGGCAAAAATTGCCAGCCTGCAGAGCGAGTTTGAGTCGGCCGAAGAAGAGCTTAACAAAATTTATATTGAAGAAGAACTGGTAAAAAGGGTAAGTGAAAACAACCGCCAGGAAATGTTAAAGATGCGTCGGGGCGAGCAGGAAGTCAACGACGGGAAAGGTAAAAGTAATGAAAACAAAAGAGTATAAGTACGAGTTAAGGCTATACATCGCCGGGAAAACTGCCAAATCGCAGCTGGCGCTGGCGAACCTGAATAAATATTGTGAGGAGTACTTGGAGGGCGAATACAAAATTGAAGTGATTGATTTATTGATTAAGCCGCAGCTTGCCGAAGGTGACCAGATTTTTGCGGTACCAACATTGGTACGTAAAGTGCCGGAACCGATACGTAAAATTATCGGCGACTTGTCGAACGAAGAAAAAGTGCTGGTTGGCTTAAACATACGCCCAGCTAACAAAAAATAATAATGACGGAGCAACCACAACAACCGCCTGCAAGTATTGATAGTTTAAATACCGGTGATTTATACCGCTTGCGGCTATTTGTAACAGGTGCAACTCCAAATTCAACAAGGGCAATATCAAACCTGAGAGAATTTTGCGAAACGCACCTTGCAAATAGGTATGAGTTAGAGATAGTGGATGTTTACCAACAACCACTAATAGCCATCAGCGAGCAGTTAATTGCACTACCTATGTTAGTAAAATTATCGCCATTGCCTCAGCGCAGATTAATTGGTGATATGTCGGATACCGATAAAGTACTAAGAGGGCTTGGTTTACCGGCAATGTGATTTTTTTATGGACCAATTGAATAATACATATAGTGAGCTTTTAAAAGAGAACGAAGAGCTTAAGATACAACTGGAGGAAGCAAACGATACCATTGATGCTATCCGGACCGGCCAGGTTGATGCGCTCATTGTAAATGATGGTGACGGGCATCAATTGTATACACTAAAAACAGCCGACCAAACCTACCGCGTATTTATTGAAAAAATGAATGAGGGTGCGGTTACCATAAACCGCGAAGGCCTGATTTTGTATAGCAATACCCGTTTTGCCAGTATGGTGGGTATGCCGCTCGAAAAAACTATCGGCCTTCTATTTGAAACATTTATAGCTGATCAATCCCGGGAGGCCTTTGAGAATGTAATAGCAAATGCATGGGAAGAGGATTGCAAAGAGGAATTGCTTTTAAAAAACAGCAATGGTCGCAGCGTGCCCTGCTTGCTATCGTGCAATACGCTCGAATTGGATGAGGGCATCGCCTTAAGCTTAATATTAACCGACCTGTCTTTGCTCAAAGAAACCGAGAACCAGCTTAAAATAAAAAACCTGCAGCTTGCGGCCGCTCATTTGGCCACCGAAAAGCTGAACAACGAATTAGAAGATACGGTACGGGAACGCACCAACGAGCTTTTTTTGAGCCGCGAGCACTTTAGGTACCTGGCCAACAACATCCCGCAAATGACATGGACTAACCTTCCCGATGGAGAGGTTGACTATTATAACCAGCAATGGTATGATTATACGGGGCTCGACCAGCAGGACACTAAAAAATGGGGTTGGCGCAAGGTCTTGCACCCTGATGACCTGCAATCTACTCTGGATAGGTTTGCTGAATCATTAAAAACAGGTGAAATATTTGAAGTAGAAAACCGCTACAAGCGCGGCTATGACGGTGCCTACCGCTGGCATTTAAACCGTGCTATTCCACTGCGAGACGAAAAAAACGAAATAGTTTTTTGGGTGGGTACCGCTACCGACATTGAGGATCAGAAAAAAGAAATGGAGCGGAAAGATGAATTTATAGGCATCGCCAGTCATGAATTGAAAACACCCCTTACCAGCCTGAAAGGCTATTTACAGCTGATATCATCTTATAAACGCGACGAATTGCCATCAGCAGTAAACCAGTATATCGCAAAAGCCAATACATCATTAAACAAGCTGCAGCGACTTATAAACGACTTGCTTGACGTAAGTAAGATACAAGCCGGCAAACTCGAGTATGCGTTTACAAAATTCAATATAACCGACCTGATAAAAGCTTGCATTGAAAATGCTGAGCACATTCACCCGGAAAACAATTTCATTATCCGGGATGGCAAGGATTATACAGTCGACGGGAACCCCGAACGCCTTGAGCAGGTGGTAATGAACCTTATAAATAATGCTGTAAAATACTCGCCCCAAAACAAGGATGTAATTATTTATATTACCGATCACGACGATAACGTTCGTGTTTCAGTTACTGACTTTGGTATTGGCCTTTCCGCTGAACAGCAGGAGCGCATATTTGAGCGTTTCTATCGCGTTGAGGATAAAAAGTACACTACCAGCGGGCTTGGCATGGGCCTTTATATCTCTGCTGAAATTATCACCTACCACAACGGCAACATCGGTGTGGAAAGTGAAGCCGGCAAGGGCTCAACGTTTTATTTTGAATTACCTTTAATTAGAGATTAGAGACTGGAGACCAGAGCTTAGAAAATTGGAGCAATAAATTTTATAATTCATTGACTCAAAACATTTTAGTACAGCTTCTCATATATTAACGGGAATATCTTGTTCAAAAACACTATCGAAGCCTTGATAGCCGTAGTATTATCAATACTTTCGTTAACCGAAACCACAGCCTTTTTCGCCGGAATAATAAATGAAAACTGCCCGCCCCAGCCTAATGCGTAAGTTATTGGTGTACCCTTATAATTATAATGGTAAAAGCATAAAGCGTAGGTTGATCCTTCAAAACCCCATGGAGTATTGTAAAAAATGGTTGGGTGTAACAACTGATTTATCCATTTGGATGATACTACGCCTTTGCCGTTATAATTCCCATTATGCAGCAACAATGACATTATCCTGGTCATATCCGTCGTAGCCATCTGTACACTTAACAATCCGCAGCCATCGTAGTAGCCATCCTTCATTTTTCCCCAGTTTATATTTTTTATCTCAAGAGGGCCAAACAGATATTTATTAGCAAAGGCCAGCGTATTCATACCGGTGGCTTTAGTTAAAATCACCGACAATATGTGAGTAGCTGCATTGTTATAATGAAACACTTTACCAGGTTCGCTCACCAGCGGTTGTGCGAGCACATATTCATACGGATTATCCAGGGCAAAGTATTTATCCATCCGGGTTAAATCCTCGTGCCACAGGCCCGATGCCTGGTTCATGATTTCGCGTATGGTGATATCCTGCTTTCTTTTGTCCGTGTCTTTTGCTAGTTCAGGGAAGTATTTTATTATTTTCTCATCAACAGAAGTTATGTACCCTTTGTCAATGGCGATGCCAGTCAACAAAGACATTATGCTTTTGGTAAGCGATTGGTTATTGAATAAATCAGCACCGGTTTTACCGTTAAAATATTTGTTGTAAATTATCTTATCGTTTTGCGAAACTACCACGCTGTACAGCTGTCGGTTGTCCTTCACAAATCGCGAAGTATCAATATTGATTTGAGCAAACCCTGATTGGGTAACAAGCGTTATTGATAATAAAAGCAGGAATATTTTTTTCATAATTAATTAGGCGAGCGTAAGCTTATTACTTTTTCTGCGGATAATAAGTTCGGCTATTATCAGATTAGGCACCCAGCATAACCAGGATATAATGCGATATGATGTTACAAACTCCATGTGGCCCAAACCGGTGGTTAGCGGCAGCCAGGTGCGCAGGGTAACGGCCGCAAATGCCAGCGCGTAATTGCGTATCATCCAGGCTTCGTGCTCTGCAATGCGCAGCTTCCTGATACTTGTATAAGCTTGTATATCGGTAAAAAGCCAGAGCAGTGCAAGGGCACCAAACCCCAGCGAACAAATAATGCCACCGCTTGCAAATAACGCAATGTAAAGCCCGGCACAGCTGCTTATAAAAACCGATAGAACATATATTTTACCCACGAGGCGATGTACCCTCAAGTAACGCCCGCGCAGCTTTTTACTAAATTGCGTCCACCCGATCAGCAGGGCAAGCCCACCAAATGATATATGCAGGTAAAATAAGGTGTGCCAGATAGGGTTACGCAATAATTCAGCGGGTTTACTTTGTAAAAGGCCTTTGTTATGCATATCAACAAAATAATAAATAAGCGGATAAAGGCCGATAGCTATTGCTAACAGCGCAAAAGGTATCCAGGGTAGGTTTTTTATTTTCATATAGTTTTGGTTTGAGAGTCAAGAAACAAGAGCCAGGAATCAAGATAAAAAAATCAAAAACAAAAGACAAATAGTTCTGGTCTTGGCTCTTGATTCTTGGCTCTTGATTCTAAACACGCCATTTTGACTTCACTTACCACCTCTAAGTTACAAGCACTTTTCGTCCGGTGGTCACCAAAAATCGCCCACTGGTCAAAATAGTTTCCGCGGGTTGTGTTGTTGCAGTTCTTTTACAGAAAAAACAACCAAATGGAAACTTCACAACGACAAACCTACCTCGATTGGTTACGCATCATATCAATAGCAGGCGTGCTATTTTTTCATTCGGCCATGCCTTACGTAGCCGAGGATGGCTGGCATATCAAGAACCACGAAACCAGCAACCTGATGATGGAATCGAACCATTTTTTGCACCTTTTTCGCATGCCGCTGCTCTTTTTCATTTCAGGTACTGTAAGCTATTATATGATGCAGCGGCGTTCTACCTTAAGCTTCATCGGCTTACGTTTCCGCAGGCTTTTCATCCCTTTGCTGGTTGGCATGTTCATTATTGTGCCCCCGCAAATTTATATGGAACGTTTAAACAGTGGTTATAAAGGCAGCTACTGGGATTTTTATAAAACCGTTTTCAATTTTGTACCATATCCTAAGGGCAGCTTTAGCTGGCACCACCTGTGGTTCATCGCCTACCTGTTTATTTATGATCTGATATTTGCGCCCATGTTTGCCTGGATGATCTCACCCAAAAGTGATGCCTTTAAACAAAAACTGGCTGTACTGGCAAATGGCAAATGGGTTTATTTACTGATGTTGCCCGGCATCATATGGTTTGCATTGCTGAGCGAGAAATTACCTGAAACCAACGACCTGGCGCATGACGGCTGCTACCTTGTTTACTGGTTATTGTTCCTGCTGGCTGGTTTTATCTGCATACTACAACCAAAACTAATGGACAGCCTGGAGCGCAACCGTCGCTTTGCTTTGAGTACGGGGTTTTTGACCCTGATGATATGGGAATGCATGAGGTGGAATAAAATTGAGCCGGGGTACGCGAACTGGCCATTTCAAAGCAACTTATTCAATTACTTGTTTATAGCCTTAAGGCCAACCATTGCCTGGGGATGGGTACTGGCATTGGTGGGCTACGGTAAGCATTACCTCAATCGCAAGCATGCCATACTTAATTACCTGAACCAGGCAGTGTATCCGTTCTATATCCTGCATCAAACGGTGATCGTGCTGGTGGTTTTTTATATCGTGCAAACTCAAAATGAAAGTATCCTGTCGAAATATATCTATACCGTTGGGATCACTTTCTTTGTAAGTGTGCTGACATATCACCTGTTTATCCGTCCGTATGCTTTGACGAGGTTTTTGTTTGGTATGAAGCCAAAGGACAAATCGAAGCCGGCGATGCAGGTGGAAAAGGAAGATATTAAACCTGTGGCAGTGTTATCTGCATAAATTTGTAATTTAACGATATGAATTTTTTGAAAAAATACATATTCCCCGCCTTGTATGGCTTGTTGGTATATTTTACCGTCAGGCTATTACATGATACCGATATTCACCAGCGATTTTGGGAACGGCGGTTTTATGTCAATGCGGTGGAGATGACCTGCTCAGCTATTGTTGGATACTTATCCATTTATATTTTCCAAAGATTATTTGAGTACTATGACAAGCGCTGGCCGGTTCATTTATCCTACTGGGGAGTGGCGAGGGAACTTGTGATACTGGTGGGCATTAACCTGGTATTGGTCAATGTGATATTCGTTCCGATGGATATGGCCCTGCACCAGGACGACTGGAAAGCCTGGTGGATACCCTGGGCAGATGTGGCAGATATCAACATGATCCCGACCTTATATGCTATTATTTATTATGGCATAGCGCGTAGCAGCACCTGGTTAAAGGCCTATGTTAGTAATAAAGTGCAGTTAGAAAAGCTAACTAATGACCACCTGCAAACCGAGCTTAAATTCCTGAAAGCCCAATATCACCCGCATTTTTTGTTTAACGCGTTAAATACCATCTATTTCCAGATGGATGATGACATTGAAGGTGCAAAAAACAGCATCGAAAAGTTTTCGGAACTGATACGTTATCAGCTTTACGACCAGCAACAGCAGGTGCCCGTAACCAGCGAGATTGAATACCTGCAGAGTTTTATCGACCTGCAAAAAATACGCAGCAGCGATAAGCTACAGCTAAACGTTAATTTCGACCCTGCGCTAAACGGACAATTGGTTTACCCCCTGTTGTTTTTGCCCTTTGTTGAAAATGCTTTTAAATTTGTAGGTGGCGAATACACGCTTGATATTAAAGCTGAATTGGCCAATGGTGAAATTATTTTCGCCGTTCAAAACTCGTTGCCAAACTTTAAAGCGCCCATTGCCGAAAGCAGCGGCATAGGCCTGGAAAACCTGAAACGCAGGCTCGATTTGTTGTACCCCGGCAAATACTCGCTGATTACCGAAGCCAACGCCGATACTTTTACCGCCGAACTGAAACTACAATATGAATAACATAAGCTGCATAATAACCGACGACGAGCCTTTTGCACGCAAAGGCCTGCAGGGCTATGTCGAAAAAATAGGCTTTCTCGATTTAAAGGGTGTGTGCGAAGATGCACTGCAATTAAGTGATATGTTGCAGCGGCAGCCCGTCGACCTGCTTTTCCTTGACATTCAAATGCCGCACATTACAGGTGTTGATTTTATCCGGGCATTGTCAAAACCACCGAAAGTTATTTTCACCACCGCCTTTGAACATTATGCCTTACAGGGATTTGAGCTGGACGTGATGGACTACCTGCTAAAACCCATCAGCTATGAACGCTTTTTAAAAGCCGCCTGGAAGGCCCGCGACTATTTTGCATTGAAAGAAAACGCACCGGCGACAGCAGCAACCCCGTACATTTTTATAAAAGCCAACGGCAGACTGGAGAAGGTGAATTTTGATGAGATATTGTTTATCGAAGGGATGGAAAACTATGTAGCCATCCACTTGCCCGGTAAAAAATTGATCACCCACAGCACTATAAAGTCCCTGGTGGAAAAATTACCGGCAGGGCAATTTCTGCAGACCCATAAATCGTTTATTGTTGCCATTAGCAAGGTGGAAACTATTGAAGGCAATACGCTGTATATTCAAAAACACCAGGTACCCATCAGCAAATATTTGCGGGATGTGGTTTTGGGGCAGATTGTGAAGTGAATGTGTGGACAAAACAGTAAATCACTCGCCATCACGTCATTGCGAGGAACGAAGCAATCTCTACTTGGGACATTCACGAACCTGTATGTTGATCGTAACCTTAATGCAGATGGCAGGTAACAACAAAATTTTTGCTTCGTTGATTAGCGTGTGCAAAGATTGCTTCGTTCCTCGCAATGACGCGTTGGGGAAAGCTAATTCCCATCTGTATATCACTTCCCCCTTTCCCAGGCGAGCCTTAATGCATCGCCTAGCATATCTTCCCTCACCTTATCGAGTTCAACAAATGTAGCCCCTTTCAATCCCCATTTGTTGGGTACGGGGTAAAAAATAGTCGGATCAAATGAATGAAATACCGATTGGTCAATAGGCGACAAAGACACCATCATCCGATGCTCGGGAATCCAAATTGTCGAGAATATCCGTTTTACCTTAAAGGCTGGTTTACCAAAATGATCCTGCTCAACGGTGCCGGGTAAGCTTAGCGCAATTTGTCGGGCAGTTTCTATATCAACCATTTTTTGTAAGTCTTGAGTCGAAAGTCTGTAGTCTTAAGTCATAAACGTCAAAATTCGCCTTCGGACTTGGGACTTAGAACTACTTTTTACTTGTTAAGGCAATTTTAATCCCCAAACCTATCAATATAAAGCCCGTAACCTTTTCCTGTATCGCCCACACTCTAGGGTTTTTGCTGAAAAAATCCTTGGTTTTGCCGAGCACAAAGGCCATTAGTATGAGTACAATAGTTCCCTGCACATTAAACCAAACGCCCAGGGTAAAAAGCTGTACCTTAAAATATGGTGACGTAGCATTGATAAATTGCGGCAAAAACGACAAAAAGAAAATAGCAACCTTTGGGTTTAACACATTAGTTATCATCCCCTGTTTAAACAGGACCTGGTAACCTGCTTTCCCGGTTTTTTGGTTTTTTGTTTCGATGGCTTGTTTTGATAACAGCGCCTTTATGCCAAGGTAAATCAGGTAAGCCGCCCCGGCATACTTAATCAACTGAAAAAGATAGGCCGATTTTGAAATAATGATAGACAACCCCAGTACAGCCGCAAAAATATGTACAAAGCAACCGGTAAATATGCCCAATGCCGATACGACGCCTGCTTTAATACCATACGAAACACTTCGCGATGCAACATAAAGCACATCGTTTCCCGGTGTAAGGTTAAGCAGCAGGGTAGTAATAAAAAACAGGTAAGCGTTTTGAAAATTAAACATGGCTAAAAGTTTACTGCAGTTTGCGATATTTTGTCCCAATATAATCAACAAAATCAGGATCGAGGCCTTGTTGCCTGATGATGGTTTGTATTTGCGCCCTGTGATGAATGGAATGATAATTTAGCTGCAGCGCTATATCCTGAGGGCTGGCCGCCCAATTAGCACCATCAAACCCTACAAACGTTACCTCGGCCGACAGTTCTTCGTCACTATGTTTATTTACATAATTCAGCCAGAGTGCCAGCGATTTGCTCCACTCCTGCTCCAGCATATCAAGTTCATAAATGGGTTCCCACCAGCTCATAGCCGGTGCAGCGGGATCATGCAATAGCCTGGACATCCATTTGTATTGAGAGTTCACCAGGTGGCTAAAAAGTTTAATACTTTCTGTGTTATCAGGTAATTGTTTAATTTTTTCCAACAACTTTTTATTGGTCAAATCATTAAATAAAAATGTGTCGCGCAGGTATTGCTTCATTTCCATATTTTAAATATCGTTTTTCTGCAAATCAATTCAAATTGCGCGGCGGTATTATTTGCTAAAAAGCCCGATGTTTGATTTTTACGTTAAATTTGACCACCACTAATTTTCAACCAATATGCCAACCACAGAAAATGGAAGTGTAACCTTAGATATTCGGGACAACGGTATCGCAACTATTATTTTTTACCATCCTGCTCAAAACTCGTTGCCGGCTGCTTTACTTGATGAACTTGCCGAAAAAATAATCGGGGCCGGCGATGATGCGAAAGTCCACGTAATAGTTTTAAAAAGCGGCGGCGATCGTACCTTCTGTGCCGGCGCCAGTTTTGATGAGTTGCTACAGATAAAAGACAAAGAAGCCGGCGCTGTATTTTTTTCGGGCTTTGCAAAAATTATTAACGCCTGTCGCAAGTCATCAAAAATTGTAATAGCCCGTATACAAGGTAAAGCGGTAGGCGGCGGTGTTGGCCTGGCAGCCGCTGCCGATTATTGCCTGGCTACCGAATCCGCATCCATAAAATTAAGTGAATTGGCCATTGGCATCGGCCCGTTTGTGATATCCCCGGCTGTTACACGCAAAATTGGTTTGCCGGCTTTTTCGCAGCTAACTATTCGCGCTACCGATTTCCAAACCGCTCATTGGGCCATGGAAAAAGGATTATATAACGAGGTTTACCCCGACATTACCGCCCTTGATGTCGCATTGGACGTGCTTGCCGAAAAGCTCGCTTCCTACCATCCTGAAGCACTAAAAGGCCTCAAAGAAATTTTATGGGAAGGCACCGCCGATTGGGACGAGCTTTTGGCCGAACGCGCAGCCATTAGTGGCGAACTGGTGCTGTCAGAATTTACCCAACAGGCACTACATGCATTTCTAAAAAAATAGCGGTTTAATTTAATTGTCTGTATACCAGCAAATTGCATCCAGCTATTATTTTATATAACGAGGCATCAGCTTTTTGCTGCTAAAAACGCCATTACTTAACAACTTTTACCGGCACAAGTCGTATAAATGCCTCGTTACGCGGGTATTATTTTACTTTTATTTGCAAAATTAACTATCGGTTATTGTTAAAGGTTTAATAGATTTACGTGATGATTATTGAGTATATATTTTAACACACCTGTTATTTTTATTCTATGTTTTATTGGTTATTTACCGCCGTTGTATTAGCTGCAATTCTTATTGGTTTTTATATCTATAATTATTTTGACAAGCTTAGCACTACACGCCGAAATTTAGAGCGCATCCAAAACAAGTGGGGCAGGCCGGTAAATGCCCGCCGTAACTTTAAGTTAATAGCAGCCTATTTAAACGGCTCCGACGGACCCGGTAAAATATCGGGCGTTATAGCCAATGACCTTGACCTGAATAATGTTTTTAACTACATCGACCGGACAAACTCAAAACCAGGAAAGCAATACCTGTACAAACGACTTTTCACACCTGATACTAATTTCGAATCGTTATTAAAATTCGATAAAAAAATAGATACCCTGAATATGCCCCGGCCCGACCAGGAACTCATTGAGCTTGAACTGGCAAGGCTTAACAGCCCCGACGCCTATTACCTGGCCGAGTTATTTTTAAAAGAGCATGAATTTTTACTGGTGCCCCTGATGAGCATTTATATCCGGTTTTCGGGTGTGGCTATCATTGGTTTAATTATTTCGTTGTTCATAGTGCCTACGGTGGTATCGTTTATGGTGCTGATAGCGCTGCTTATTGGCAACATAGCCCTGCACTTTGGTACCCGTAATAAAATATCATCGTACACACGATCGCTGCCGCAGCTCATAATATTGCACAGTGTAGCCAAACGTCTGTCGAAAAAAATAACGCAGGAAAATGATGAACAATTACGCGTGAGTTTAAGCCGCCTCTCAGGGTTAAACCGCACTTTAAAACTTACCAATTTTGAAAGCAAAATAGCGGGCAATCCTGATAATTTGAGTTATGCTTTTTATAAGCTGATAAAAATGTTTTTTCTGTTAGAGCCGCTGATGTTTATATCATCAGTGAAGCGTATCAACAAATACCGCGGCGATATAGAGGTGTTATACAAATATGTTGGTGAAATTGATATGCTGATAGCCATACAATCTGTTCGCGTTGGCTTGCCGCATTACAGCAAGCCTGTATTTTATACCGAAAACATGAAAATGGATTTGGAAGACATGTACCACCCTCTTATTTACAATTGCGTACCGAACTCTATCCACACCCGTACGGATGAAGGTGTACTGATTACAGGTTCGAACATGTCGGGTAAAACCACATTTATCAGGTCGATTGCCATTAATACATTGTTGGCGCAAACCATTTACACTACCTGTACAAGCGCATATAAAGCCCCGTTATTAAAAATACAAACCAGCATCCGCACTACCGACGATCTTGGCGAGCACAAGAGTTATTTCCAGGC
>Ga0105239_10008313_pt1 | contig 11828 bp, 8 predicted proteins | sample KBSC44metaG_FD_92761 | JGI IMG/M metagenome (GOLD analysis project Ga0105239, IMG submission 92761) | Corn rhizosphere microbial communities from Kellogg Biological Station, Michigan, USA - KBS C4-4 metaG | ecosystem: Host-associated > Plants > Roots > Rhizosphere > Soil | place: Michigan, USA...
GCATGAACCGGCAGCAGGCTCCAAGGTCCTCGCCCGAACATGACAAACATCAGGCGTTGCACCAACACAGGCAACAGGCCGTACGAGTAGTAGGTGTCGACGCCGAGCCGCAGGTGCTGATCGAGCAGGTAGTCGAGATTCAGGAAGCTGCCGCGGTCCTTGAAAACCCACAGATCGAGCGACCACTCGATGGGCCAGGAAAGCAGAAACAGGAGCACCATCGCGAGCAGCAGCGCGGGGAATATAGAGCGCGAAGTTGCAATCACGACTATCTGGAGGCGCCGCGCACGAAGTGCGACCACCGGCGCAGCCGCTCCACACCGGAGTACAGAATTTCCTCGGGGTTCGCCGGGTCTGATTTGGAGATGAGGCCCACACCCGCGATCTTGATACGGTCGGCGACGCTCGAGCGACCGGGCGGACTGGGATGCAGGCCGAGCCTGCGCAGGAAATGATTGACCTGATAGATGCGGGCGCGCCTATCGAAGCCCCGTAGACAGAAGCCTATGCTGACACTTATTGAGACCTCGTCCCCATTTTTTACCCAATGCGGTGCCAGCGGCGGATGATGGACCACCTTGCCTGGGACCAACGGATACTCGATGCCACGGGCCTGTTGCCCGTCGCGGAAACGGGCCGCCTCGAAGTCTCCGGCATAGAACTCTTCGATCTCGCCTTCGCTCAATAGCGTGCGATCCTGCGCGTCGAACAGCGTGATCTGCTTGCTTCCCGACACCTGGAACAGGAAGTTGGACTCGTGATCGATGTGATAAGGCGTGACGATGTGCGGCGAGGCCATGAATACCGTCAACGTGGACCACGTGATCTGCTGCCGTAATGGCATGCCTGCAAGTTTCTCGAGGTCCAGCAGCAGATCCTGCAACAATGTGTCGTAGTCCGGATCGATTGTGTTGGCACCGGAAAGCTTCATCCAGGCGCCCGCCTGTGACAACTGCCCGACCGTGGCGGCGACCCGCTCCTGTGCGGGCATGTCCGAGATCCTGGAGGCCGCGGCGTTGTCCTTGCCGCTGCGGCTCACAAACTTTGTCAGTTCCCCCAGTTCCAGCGTGCGTTCGCCCAGCCTGCGGAGGCGGCCGAGCTCAAACAGCGGATGCCCGACGAGGGCGTGCTCGAACAGGAACGACCTGACGTTGAAATCGCGCTGGAATTGCGTCGCGTTTGCCCGTAGAAGACTTCCTACCGTAGCCATTGCGCGTTGACGCTTGTAGTTGTTACGCCGTTAGAATACAGCAAAACGTCGAATTGCGAAGCTGCGGGCTGCCCTGGCATAGCTTTTGCTTGCAGGGATTTCGAGACCTGGGTTCACACCTGAACAATTCTCATTGAGTACAGTTGCCGCCTGTCATGATTGCCGAACCTATCCCCCCTGCCCCTGCGATGACCGATCAGGATGTCCAGGACGCCCTGGTGCTGCTCCATGGTTTGTCCGAGGACCAGGTCTTCGGCATCAAGGAGCTGACTCGGACCCTGGGCCTGTCATTCGCCGACGCCGCCCTCCACAGCGGGGTGACCTCCCACGAGCAGCTTGCAGAAGCCCTCCAGTGGATCCGGCAGCGTGCCATCCAGCAGGATGCCAGCATCATCGAGAAGGCACTGCGTCGCAAAGGCAACTCGCGCCGCGAGCTCGTTGTCTGGGAGGGACCGAAGCTGCGGCCCTCAGAGCAGTTGATCGTTGCGCATGACTCGTTGCACCCACGGAGTGAATCGATCCGCAGCCTCGCTACCGAGCTGCTCATGCGCACGCGTAATTCCGGAGGCGCGGTCATTGCACTATTGAGCCCCTGCGCTGCCGAAGGCCGCACACAGCTGGCAGCCGAGCTCGCGATTGCTCTCGCTCAGCTCGGCCGGCGCACCCTTCTGGTGGACGCCGACCTGCGCAACCCACGTCTGCATACGCTCTTCGGAGCGCAAAATGATGTCGGACTGACTCAGGCGCTCGAGGGCCATGACGTGAGGTTGATCGGCATCGAGCACGTGCCGCAGATGGCGCTGCTCACCTCCGGTCCGCTCCCGCCGAATCCGCTCGAGCTGCTTTCCAGCACCCGCTTCGATCAGCTCATCATCGAGTGGCGCCGCAACTTTGAGTATGTCCTCGTCGATACACCACCGGCGTCAAAATCATCCGATGCTATCGCGGTGGCCGGAGCTGTGGGCAACGTGCTGATGCTCAGCCGGGCCGACATCACGCCGTTCAGGGCGCTCAAGGAAATGTCCCGTAAGTTGGCCACCACCCACGCTCGTACCATTGGCGCGGTCATCGGCAACTTCTGATCCGGACACCGGGGGCGTTCCGCGGAAGGTCCACGCGCGATTGAGGAAAAACCCGAAGACCAGCACCACCGCAGTGCAGATCATCTGACCGAGGATGTAGTAAACACCCGCCTCCGCAAGCTTCTGCACGCCCCACGCGCTCGCGAGAACGCCCAGGATCGCAACTACCGCATACTTGAAGATTGCGGTCGAATGGCGCGCCTTGCTTGCGAATGTGATGCTGTAGTTGGTGATGTAGTTGATTACTGCTCCAACAATCGCACCGGCAGTAGCCCCCGCTCCAGGCTTCAGGCCGAACAATTCCACGCACAGCACCAGGGTGAGGTAGTGGGCTGCCGTGCCGACACCGCCGACCCCTACGTACCTGGCAAACACACTCGTCAATGGCCCAAAGAAACGCCGCAACGGCTGTTTCAAGTCGTACTGATGGTAGATATTGAGCATCTCGCCTACTGAGCGGCCAAAGTCCGAGGCCCGCAGTTTCGAGCCACCGACGTCCGTCCACTTGGGCAGATCGTGCTCATACAGTCCGCGGATGCTGCCGCCTTCGCGCAGATAGCGAGCGAGTATCTCGACATCGAAAACCCACCGCGAACCGAAAGGCCGGGAAAAAATCTGCGCCACGTGTGGGTTCATTCTGAACAGCTTCGCGCCGGTCTGCGTGTCATAAACCGGCAGATTCAAGGTCAGGGAGGCCACTGTTGCGAACGTGCGGCCCGCGTAATGGCGGATGAGCTTCCTCTCGATGTCGCGTCCGAGCAGTGCCACTCGGGTGCCCAACACGACCTCCACCTCCGGGCGTGCTGCCAAAACGTCCTCGAACTCGCGGATGCAAGCCAACGGTGTTGCAAGATCGGCGTCCCAGTAGCCGAATCGGCTCGGTGGCGGCTCGAGAGCGAGAGCATGGAGTGCGCCGCTGCGGACGGCTTCACCCTTACCCCGGTTTACCGGCAGACTGACGACGACAGCGCGGTCCTGATATCCCGCTACGAGCGCATTGAGCACCCCGCGCGTGCCGTCGCTGCTGCCGTCGTCGACAAAGATGAAATAGATATTCTGCGCCTGGGCCATGAAAGCGCGGAAGGCCGCGGTATCGAGCCGCTTTTCCTCCTGGTAACAGGGAACGATAATCGCGGTTCGGTCAACCATGGCTGGATCTCAGTGATTTGAGCGATAACAGCGAATCGATCAGCGCGAGGCTGACCGCGATGGGAAACGCCAGGTGAAACAACCCGAGCGCCAGCGGAAAGGGGCCCAGGCGGCTCTGCATCGCCCCCACAGGAATCAGGACCATCATGGCGGCCAGCGGCACGGACAGGATGCCCAAGGTGAAACGGGAGCCCTGTGGGGCAGACCATGCAACGAGCAACGGCACGATGGCGAGTGCCACGTCATAGTGATGGTGATACACCGACAGCAGCGCCACACACACCGTGGGCATCAGGAACAGCCGCAGCTCGCGGTGCTGCAATCTGTCACCGAGCCGCCAGGCGCGCCACGCGAGGTAAACCAGAACAACACAACATAGCGCGGGCGCGAGCAGGCGCGCCGGCGCCAGCTGGCGCAGCAGCCCGTAGAACAGGTAGATCCAGTCCAGCCGCGGCACTGAGTTGGCCGACCACGGATCGGGTGTATTGATGTCATCGAGCGCCTCGAGCGCCACGATGTTGTGTTGGTAGTCGGCAAACGCGGCCCACCCGCCGACGCGGTAGAATCCGAGAATATTGAGAACGACCAGCATGGCTCCCAGCAATACCACAGTCGTCCAACGGCGGCGCAGCGCCAGCAAGGCAACGAACGGCAACGCCAGCGTGAATTTGAACGCCACCGCGTAGGCGGCATAGGCACCTGCACGACCATACTGCCCGCGCACCAACGCGGGGTAAAACGCGGCGAACAGACCGAACACCAGAGGCGCACCCTGAAGCGGAGTCATGCCCCAGCGAATGCTGGCCGTCAACAACACCGCGCCCGCGAGCAGCGGCCAGTTGGCACCCGGGTTCAGGAATTGAGCCAGCGTGCGAATCCCCAGGACCACCACCAACACCATCAACCCCAACCAGACACTCGACACGATGTTGGGCGGGAACAGCGCCAGCGGCAGCAGCGCAACCCCCGTGGAGGGCGGATAGAAAATCCCGGCCGGCGGCGCCAGCAGGTACTCGTGCGCGAACCGCTGCAACTGGAAGGCGCGGTCGTAGATGGGGGCGCCATCGAGGATTCCCGCGGCAACCAGATGCAACGGGAAGATGTCACTGCCGGAACCGGTGCGTGTGCTCACCCACCAACAGGCAAAACAGCCGCAAGCCAACAGGATGTACCCGAGCAGCCAGGCGATTCTGCTGTCCACGCGCTCCCGGAATTTCCATGGCGTGGCCCGCGATTTGGCGACCGCCCACATCAGGAGCTCCCTTCCACCGGACCGGTGACTCGGCGTCGACTTGGCGCGACTTGCGGGAACTATCCGTTACGCAAGTCTCAGCGTCAACACATAAAGTCAGGTTGCAACTCCGTGACAGGTTTGGTTGGAAAGGCAACTACCTTGCCGACATGCCACTGACACAATTCCAACCGCACCAGTGCGGAGCGCGTCGTCCAAAGTTGTGCGCGGGTGTTGAAGTTGCGGGGGGCACGCATGAAACAATGGTCGCGGCCGCGACGAAATTCGATTCTGTGATGGAATTCGCCCGCTGCCGGTGCCTGGCAGGTACACCGGGCGCCCCATTTGGCGACACAGTCCGTTCCTCGCCCGGCCGGACCTGGAGTAAAATGTCCGCAAGATTGCGTTGTCGCGACGATCCTTGAAAAACATACTACTGCTGAGCGGCAACCGCATTGCCCCGGCAAAAACCGGCGGCCAGGTTCGCTCTCTCAGTATCGCCCGCGCGTTGGCGCGCCTCGGCTATTCGGTCCATATTTTCAGCATCGCCGGACGCAAGGAGGACTATCGAGGCGCCAACCTCGTGCGAGGAATGACGCTCGAGACTGAAATTGAGCCGCGACTGAAGGAATCCGTCCATCTGGGGCTGGTGACCGGAATCACGCAGTCGCTGGTGCGACGCCTGGATTATCCGCGTGTCTGGCAGCACTTCATGCTCAGGCGGGGTCTGGTTCCGAGGCAACTCAAACGAGCACTGCAGGAGGCGCATATCGTCCTGTCGGACCTGCCGTTTTGCCCGCCCGTGCCCGGACCCTGGCGGGACAAGCCCTGGTATCTGATCAGTCACAACCTGGAATACAAGCTGCTCGAACAGGCGAGCCCGCGCCAGCAGCGGTTTGCCGCCTGGATGCGGGAAATCGAGGCCGCCGCCCCCAGGACCTACACCGACATCATCGCGTGCGCGGAAGAAGACCAGGCTTTCTTTCGAGAGCACGACACCAGGTCGAAACTGCGCATTCCGCTGGTCCGCTGCGGCGTCGACCCGCTGCTATACCGCTTTTCGCCCGAAACGCGCGCACAGATGCGCAGTCAATTGGGGTTGACCGAGGCGGATCGGGCGCTGATTTTCAGCGGCAGCGGCTTTGCCCCCAACGTCGAAGCCTTTCGGGACATCAAGGAATTCTGCCGTGCGGAAGCAGAGTTCCTCGCCGGGAGCCGGGTCTTCCTGCTGGTGGTCGGCTCGGTCTGCGGCGAGGCGTCCCGGGATGGCAACCTGATCGTGACGGGACCCGTGCCGGAAGTCCTTCCCTACTTCGCGGCCAGCGACGCAGGTCTCAATCTCGTCACTCGCGGGTCCGGCTCGAATGTGAAACTCTTCGAGTACCTGGCCGCGAGATTGCCGGTAATCTCGACGACCTTTGGCGTGCGGGGCACGGAATTGACGCCCTTCGAGGACTACCTGCCCTGCACCCGCGACGACCTGAAGCAGGTCATCCAGCGCTTCAGCGGCAACACCCGCGAATTCTGGCGGGGCCGGGCGGAGGACGTGTGGAATCGGCACAAGCGCAGCTGCGACATCCAGGAACTGACGAATGATGCTATTTCGGTGCTGCCAGAGTTTGGGCGCTAGCCCATGAGCGTACTGCAGCAACGGCGGATAGTCTCGCCGCGGGCGCCGATGGTTGACGCGCCCCGGCGCACGCCTGGGGTGGTAGCTCGCTACGCCACCGTCAGGCGGGTCGGAGGCGCCAGCGCCCTCATCCTGCTCACGATCCTGTTCTGGATGATCTTTTATCAGAACACGCCGAACAACCTGAACGGCATGGCCGACACCGGTCCCGTGACGACATCCGACGAAGGCGCACGCATCGCCAAGGTCCTGATGATCCTGGTGAGCGCCGGCTACATTGCGGCTCAATTTTCGCAGGCGCGCGCGCTGACGAAGACATTCAATCCAGGGTTCGTTGGCCTCCTGGTGCTCACCCCGTTGAGCGCGATGTGGTCCATAGATTCCAACGCCACTTTGCTGCGCTGTGTCTCCCTGGACACCATTGTCCTGATCTGTATTGCCATTGCTTCCACGGGCTGGAATCCCCGGCGTTTTCAGCAGGTGGCGCTGCCACCGCTCATGATCATACTGCTCGGCTCACTCGTGGTGGGTATCATCGCCCCGGACCGGATTACGGAGATCGGTGGCGACGTGTCGCAACGGAATGCCTGGCACGGCATCACCCACAGCAAGAACGAATTCGGGATGATGTCGAGCATCGCAACCATCATCTGTGTGAATCGTGCCTTGTCTCGCGAGGGACGCTTCTACTGGGCCATTGCGGGAGCCGTTGTCGGCTTTACGTGCCTGATTCTCTCGAGAAGCAACACATCTCAGCTCGCCACCATGGTCGGCGTGGCCTCCATGGTGCTCGTGATGCGGGTGCCGGTCATCCGGCGCCGATTTTCCTCCCACGTCGTCTATGGGATCGCCGTTGTGGTTCTGCTTTATGAGTTGGTCATTCAGAACGTGCTGCCCGGAACGCACACCCTGTTGGCCCCGATCACTGCCCTGATGGGTAAGGACACGACCTTCTCGTCCCGCACCATCATCTGGGACGTCATCAAGGAACACATCCAGTGGGCGCCCTACCTGGGAACCGGCTACGGTGCCTACTGGACCGGCCCCTTCCCGAGCTCACCCTCTTACGTTTTCGTGCCGCTGATGTACTTCTATCCGACGGAGGCTCACAACGGCTATCTGGATATAGTCAACGACATGGGGCTGCTGGGACTTGCGGTCCTGCTCGTATTCCTGTTCTGGTTCCTGCGGCAGACATTGCAGCTCATGCGGGTCGACCGCAACCAGGCTGCCTTGTACGCGGCGTTGCTGTTTCAACAAATGGTCATGAACATGTCCGAGAGCGAGTGGCTGGCGCGAACCAGCACCTTCTCGGTCATGATCCTCGCCATCTTCTGTCTGTCGCGCGCGCTGGTCGAGATCCGGGGACGCGCATGAGCGGCAAGTCCGACGGCAAAATCGAAGAGCTGGAGAGCATTCGGGGCATTGCCGCGGTGTTGGTCATTGCCTTTCACATTCCGGCCTGGAACCCGGCCCTGCACAACATCCGCCTGTTCCTCAACAGCTACTACATGGTGGACCTGTTTTTCGTGCTCTCCGGTTTCGTGATGAATCTGAACTACGGCAACCGGCTGCGCACTGTCGGGGATGTGGGCCGGTTTCAGTTCCTGCGACTGGGCCGCCTGTACCCGGTGCATCTGCTGTTCCTCGTGATCGCCATCCTCACTACGACCGCGAGTTGGATTGCCGCATCCATGTTCGGGTTGGCCATGCCCAACGGCTCGGCGTTCCGGGATGTCACCCTCGGTGACGTTACGGCGCAGTTGCTGCTGGCGCATTCCCTGGGATTCTTCAACATCGGCCATCCCTTCAACCTGCCGAGTTGGTCCATCAGCGTGGAGTTCTACACTTACCTGGTATTCGGCCTCCTGTGTCTGATCTCGAGTTATGCGCTGCGGCTGTCCACATTCGTGGTGCTTGGCGGCGCCGCACTGGCGCTGCTGGCATTCGGCGCTGACACGGTCGGCAGTTACCTCGAGATTCTGCAGTGCCTCGCCGGCTATTTCCTGGGTTGCCTGGTGGCCTCTTTCGCCGGATGGTGGCGGCAGCGGCTGCCACGCGGCAGTACCCTGGTGGCCCTCGCCGCGATGACCCTGTTTCTGTGCACGCGGCAGAATCCGCAGTTCGACGTCGCCATCTTTTTTCTGTCCGCCCTGCTCATTGTGGCCGTCGTGTGCAGCGGGCCCGACTACACCAAGCGCATCCTCACGCATCGGTCACTCAAATTTCTGGGGCTCATCTCCTATTCGATCTACATGTCGCACACCTTCGTGCTGTGGGTATGCAATCAGTTCGTGCGCGTAGTTCTGCACCGGCCGGAAGCGAACACGGGGGGAATCAGTACGCCGCAACTATCGCTGCCCGGCGCGTTGCTCTGGTACGCAATTGCCGTCCTCGCCACGATTGCCTTGAGCACACTCGTGTTCAAGTACATCGAGGATCCCTTCAGGCTGAGGAGCAAGGAATTTGCGCGCCGCTACCTGTCAGCCACCCGGCCAGTAGTTCCAGGGCGGTCGGGGCGGCCTGCCACTGAGTGAGTTGAGAAACTCGACGAGGTCGTGGACGTCGTTGGGACCTGGTGCCGTCTTGTTGGGCAATACACGCGAGTGTGCCGCGATGGCTTCCTCGAGTGTGGCGAATGAGCCGTCGTGTCCATACGGATACGTAAGCTTCACGTTTCGCAGCGACGGGGTTCGAAAACCAGCCGGATCCTCGGCAACCAGCTGAACCTGCGGCGGAGCCTCTTTCAGTGGATCCGCGAATGCGCCCGTTGCGGAGAACTGCAATTTGCGCGCGAGGGCTTTCCCGCCCGCACGCGCCGGGTCGCGCGTCTGGCCGGATTTTCGCGGGTAGCCCAGATTGTGAAATCCCTCGTCGGTAAAGGTGGGGCCGGAATGGCAACTGTCACAGCCGTACTTCGTGAAAGCAACCATTCCGCGCTGCGCGTCAGCGCTCAACGCATTGGGTGAGCCGTTGATGAAGTTGTCGAACTGCGATCGACCGGCCGCCACCTTGCGTACATAGGCCTCCAGCGCCTTGCCGATGTTCGCGTACACCTGATCGACCAGGTGTTTGTCCTGTTCGGACATCGCATCAAATTGCGGCATCCCCGGCTTGCCGTCCGCGGGAAAACGTTTCGGATCGCTGAAGTCCGGCAACGGGCCGAACAACTTCTCATAGCGATCCTTGTAGATGGAGCTCAGCGTGTGGACCACCCGCAAGCGGCTCGAGCCCATTTCGTCGGCCTGCTCGAAGGTGAACAGCGGCGCTGCCCAGAGGGTGTCGACTTTCCCATCCCAGAAATGCGAGCGCGTATACCAGGAAGCATCGAGCAGATCAGGCGCATTCCGGGCGGCTTCCCGGATCGTATGCGAGCGCGACTTCTGCTCCGCGAAGGCATGTTCCGGATCGTGACAGCTCACGCAGGCGGCGCCGCTGCCGCTTTGCGAAAAGCGATTGTCGTAGAAGATCTTCATGCCCAGCGCAGCTGCCGCATCGTTGTCGGCCACTGCATTGCCGCGCGCTGCGGGAATCGATGCCGGCAACAAATAAGACTGCCACTGCGCACATTTCGCCTGCAGAAACTGCATGTGGCCCGGGCATTCCGCCGCCACGCCCGGGCTAGTGACTGCAGCCGCGATCAATCCAACGATTACGATCCAGACTCTCAAACTCAAGGCTCGTTATTCTCCGGGCCCCTGCTGGTGTGCTCGAAGCAGGTCCGGGGATCAAAGTCGGCCGGAGCGGCGACGTTCTCCTCAAAGCCCATGTTGTCCCAGCTGCGCTGATCCAGCCACGGTGAGTTGTAGCGGTAGTGATAGGCCGCGCCCTGGTCCGGACCGACGAAGCGCTCCTTGAACTCCGCCGAGGAGTGGTACAGCACCTGGTGGAAGCCCACCGCCGCATCGGCAATGTTCAATCTCGTGGTCGGGGTATCGAAGTCATTGCACAACGTCGGCTTGCCGTTCACATACATGATCAGCCGATTGTTGCGGATGTACACATCGTACCTGGTGCGCGGGGACACCAGCTGCTGATCATCCAGGATCGGTGCGACCGGGTTGCCCGTCGCATCCACCTTGTAAAACCAGGCTACTTCCGAGGCCGGGTTGTCCAGTTGGTTCGGCGAGACATTGACCGGGCTGGTCACCGCAGACTTCACCACCTGCTCGTTGGTACCGCCGATCTCCGGCAGGTTCGCCTTCGGGATGGGCTTGTTGATCAACACCAGCACATCGCTTTCCGGATGCACGGTGTAGGCGGCGATCTTCGAGGGATCCGCGATGCTCGGGATCGCGTTGTAGATGTAGTCGTTCAGGTCATACAGTCCCTTGTTGGGAGGCACGGTCGCCTTGCCGCCCTTGATGTTGTTCATGCTCTCCCAGTTGCCGAAGGCCCACGAGTTGCCCTGGCGATTCAGCAGCTGCACGCAGTTCCAGCCCGCGGTGCTCGGGCTCATGCCCGTGGTGCCGTAGAAGAAGGTCGAGTGAACGATCTGTTCCTTGATCACTCCGGAGCCGTCCATGGTCGCTCCCGGGGTGCTCGAGCCGCACAGCGAGAGCACCCAGTAGCGGCGCGCCGTCGCAAACGAGTTCACCTCGTAGGTGACGTGCAGATAGTTCGTGGCGCTCAGGTGTGCCGCCTTGCGCGGAATCATGCTGACTTCCGAGAAGACGCCCTGCGCCTGATCGCCCAGGGTGGTGTGCAAGGCACCTCCGTCCACGTAGGCCTCCGCATACCCGCGGCCGCTGAGGCCCGCCGTCGGGCTGCAGCAGGTGAAGCCGTTGCCGTAGATGGTCCACTTGGAGTTCTGCAGAATCAGCTGACCGCCGCTGGGGTAGCGCGGATAGGTCCACTGGGGCATCGGCAGGCTCTGGAAGGTATCCTCGGGGTTCGTGAAGTCATCAAAGAACCCGGCCGGCGCCGCAGGGGCGGTCGCCAGGGGAGCGATGCTCACCGCCGCCCGGGCCAGAACCACCGGCGGATTGGGAGCGGCCTGCTGCGCAAACGGCGGCTGTAACGGCGGGTTCGCCTGCACGTTCGGGCCGCCGGCCCAGCCCTGTCCGTTGATGATCAGGCTGCCGTACTTCGCGATCACCTCCTCCTTGGTCACGATCGGGAAGGTCTTGACCGAGGTCGCATCCACCCAGGCATTGCCCGGGTGATCCACATCCGGACCGTGTGAGAGCAGGATGTCCTGGTGCTTCTGACCGATGGCCCCGGGGAACGGGCACATCCGATCCAGCGCCTCCACCGTCACCGTCATGTTCGCCGTCACCCCGGTGACCTCGATCGCCAGATTCGGCGGCGTGTCCAGGAAATACCAGCCATACGGATTGGGCGGGGTTCCATAGAACTCAGGCGACGTGTCGGTCGGATTGTTGAGATCCGCGTTGGTCCAGAAGTAGTACGGAAACAGGCTCGCCTTATCGGCGATGAAGCGCGTGCGTGCCTGGTGTTGGCGCACGCCGGCGCAGAACTGGGTACCGCCGCTCACCGACTCGGTTCCATTGGTGTTGGCACTGA
>Ga0105239_10008316_pt1 | contig 11824 bp, 10 predicted proteins | sample KBSC44metaG_FD_92761 | JGI IMG/M metagenome (GOLD analysis project Ga0105239, IMG submission 92761) | Corn rhizosphere microbial communities from Kellogg Biological Station, Michigan, USA - KBS C4-4 metaG | ecosystem: Host-associated > Plants > Roots > Rhizosphere > Soil | place: Michigan, USA...
CCGTCACCGCGGCCGGGAAAGCGGCGTATCCCCTACCCATGTATGTGAATACCGCGCTCAACCGACCCAACAAGGCGCCCGGGGAGTATCCGAGCGGCGGCCCGCTGCCTCACCTGTTTGAAATCTGGAAAACCGCGGCGCCATCGCTCGACCTGTTGGCACCGGATATCTATTTCCCTGACTTCCTCGAGCGCGCCTCACTCTATGCGCACCCCGACAATCCGCTGTTCATTCCGGAGGCCAACAACGCGGACAAGCCGGAAGTTCCCGCCAATGCGTTTTATGCCTTCGGCAAGCTCGACTCCATCGGCTTCAGTCCATTCTCCATCGATTCATTCGATACCCTGGATGAGCATCAGCCGAGCGCTCTCGAGCGGGCCTACTCGGTGTTGGAACAGTTGAGTCCGGCCATTCTGGCGAGCGAGGGGCTGGGACGCATGTCGGGTTTCCGCCCGCGCGTGCTGTTCGACGGCACGGTGATCGATACCCCCGTGACCGAAACCATCGGCAACTACCGCTTCACCGTTTCGTTCACCGACCCGTGGACGTCCCAGAAGGACCAGGGCACCACCACCCACGGCGGCCTGATCATCCAGACCGGCCCCGAGGATTACCTCGTCGCGGGGCAGGGCATCACCGTGACATTCAAACCAACAGGCGAGGGTCCGCCGCAGGCGGGTATCGACAGCGCGTGGGAAGGCCATTTCGATGCCCATGGCACCTGGGTGCCCGGTCGGCTTCTCAACGGTGACCAGACACACCAGGGGCGGCACATCCGGCTCGCCCCCGGCGAGTTCCAGATCCAACGCGTGCGCCTGTACCGTTACCGTTAGCCATGAGGCGTCACGACTGAGCCAGGCGACATTTGACACCGAAAAAACGCCAATCTATAGTCGCATTAAGTCAGACTATTCAGATTCCCAGCACTCGCAGGTGCGACCGAGTGGCCGGCAAGGGAATCCCCAGTGGGGATCAGCGAGCGGAAGTCAGGTAGTCTGTGCAGGAACTGGCCGGTCTATCCGCCATTTTTTTTGAGCCTGTCATGGTAGCGGTATCATAGAAAACAGGCGGGCGATGACGGGGGCGGGTGGCAGCCAGACCTGTTGATGTCGATGTTTGATTGCGCTGGAGGGGGCAGTGAACAGTCGATCTGCGAGCCGTTTTTACGGACTCATAGCTTTGGTCGCTTGGCTCGCGGCAGTCGTGTCGCTGGCGGCGATGTGCCTGCAACGGTTTTTGTTTGACGCGGTTATGACACCGGTGTCATCAAGGGCTCATGGCGTCCCGGCAGGGTACTGCACGAGTGCGCGCGCCAGCCTGACAGCACGGCGATTCGCCGGCGATTTCCACGTTCTTTGAATAAAACTCCAGCCCGGGGTCATTTCGCCTTGGGATGGTAGCGCTATCAGAAACACAGAGGGGTAAGCGATGGGTACGAAAAATTTGCGACACACTCGAGGATCGGTCGCGCGCTTTGTGCGCTCGGCGCTGGCAACCGCAGGCGCCGTGGCGGCCGGCTCTCTGTGCCCGGTGGCTTGGGCAGCGGCTGCGGACGGGCCAGCCGAGGGGCCTCAATCGGTCACGGCGCCCGCCGGGCAGTCGGACAACACACCAGGCAATTCCCAACTGGATTCCCTGCAGGAAGTCATCGTGACCGGCGTTCGCCGCAGTCTGCAGGACGCCGCCAGTGCCAAGCGCACCTCGGTGAACTTCAGCGATTCCATCTTCGCCGAGGATATCGGGAAGTTTTCCGACAATGACGTTGCCGAAGCGTTGAACCGCGCGCCTGGCGTGCTGCTCACGCGCGATGTCAACGGCAACGGCATCGATATCTCCATCCGCGGCCTGGGGTCGAGCTTCACGAAAATCCTCTTGAACGGCACCCAGGTCAATGTCGCTTCCGACGGCCCCATTGGGGTCGGCCAATCGAATCGCGAGGTGGACCTGGATCTGTTCCCGATCGAGCTCTTCACGAAGCTGACGATTCAGAAGACGCCGCTCGCCGATACGCTCGAAGGCGGCATCGCGGGCACCGTCAACATGGTCAATGCGCGTCCGTTCGACAATCCCGGCGCGCACCTGGCGGGGACATTCTCCGAGGGCTATGCCACCGCGACCCAGGGAGTGAATCCCAGGGGCGCGATCATCGCCAGCGACACCTGGGGTAATTTCGGCGCGCTGCTCGGAGTCGCAGCCTCCACCAGTCCTTTGCGGGTCGACGGCTTCGAAACCATCGGCTGGACCACCGCCAATCTGAGCGCCGCGCAATGCAATGTCGCCAGTTGCAACACCGATGGCGGTAAGGGTTTTTCCATTCCCTCTACCGTCCCCGCCACTGCGGGCAACGGCCTGGTGACCGGAACTCCGATCAATGCCGCTTTCCTGCAGGCCCACAATCCGAACGTGTCACTGACGCAGTTAGGGAGCGGCTTGCTGCCGCGATTGGGACGTGACGAATTCATCGACGGCACCCAGGCCCGCCAATCGGTCCTGGTCGCCCTGGAGTATCGCCCCTCGGACCGGCTGCACTTCAACCTCGACATGATGTACGGCCACCGTAAGGACACTTATCAGCAGCTCGACATGGACTGGTACGTGCGCAATTCGAACTTCATGGTGCCGCTCAATGTCACGGTCGACCCCAACAACGTGATCACCAGTGGTACGTTCGCCAATTCCCAGTTCTTCATGGAGTCCGCCAACTTCAGGAACGGGCTGGATTTCTACAATCTGAACCCCAGCTTTCAAATCGAGTTCACCGACAAGATCAAGTTGGAAGGCCAGGTCAACTACAACCGCAGCACGCTCCTGCGGCAGGAGCCCAGCTATGATTTCCTCTCTCCGCAGGGCATCACCGTCAACTACACGAACAAAGGCGGTGCCGTGCCGACGATCTCGCCGAGTGCCAATCTCAACGACCCTAACCTGGGTTGGACCTGGTACCGTGAGAATCTGCAGAACGTAGCCCGCAAAACTCTCGACCGCGGCACTCACTGGGATCTGACGATGGGTGACCCGACTGCCAACATCAAGATCGGTTTCGCCTACGACGGCGCCTATCGCAGTATCACTGCCTATGACGGCAGTTCGTGGTATTCCAACTGCGTCATCAACGGCGGTACCTCGACAGTCGTAAACGGCGTTACTTATCCGTGCGCGCCCAACTCTTATCTGCCCGCATCGGCGATCAGCAGCTACCTTTTCAAGGGCCCCGCGTCGAACTTCTACCACCTGGGTTCCGGCAATCCCGGCTATACCCGATTCGTGCAACCCAACGTCACGGCGCTGGAGGCCGCCACCCAATACGGCTACTACAATGCCAATGCGCCGTTCGCTGCGACGTCGGCTACCGCCGCACCGTCGGGCACGATCAATGAAGGCAACACCGGCGGCTACGTGGAGTTCAATGGCAGGGGCCAGTTCTGGGATCACGATGTCGACTACAACGCGGGCATCCGCTACGTGAAAACCACGCAGGTGGTCGGGCAACAGGTGCTGTTGAACAATGTCTACATCCCGACCACCATCTCTCACCCGTACGACGCCTTTCTACCTTCCTTCAACGCGGCCACTACGCTGGTGGATAACCTGATCTTCAGGATCGCAGGCTCCCGCACCATGACCCGCCCGAACCCGGACCAGTTGCTCCCGGGAGTCACCTTCAGCGATCCGGCGGCGCAGGTCGCGAGTGCCGGCAATGGCAATCTGCAGCCTTATTATTCGGATAATGCCGATTTCGGGTTGGAGTGGTACACGGGCGGACCGGGTTACGTCAGCGCCAATTACTTCTACAAGGCTCTGACGGGCTTTACCGAAAACAAGCAGGTGACCGAGCCGTTTAGCGCGCTCGGCATCCCGCTGTCAGCACTCACCACGACCCAGCTCGCGACCGGCATCGGCCTCAATACACCCATCACGGTGACCCAGCCGGTCAATATCGACACCGCCTACATCAAGGGTGAGGAGCTGATCTGGGTGCAGCCGATCGATTGGCCCCTGAAAGGCTTTGGCGTGACGTCCAACTACACCCACATCTCGTCCACGTCCTTCAGCCAGGGAACTGCGCTGGGGGCGCTGCCGGGAATTCCCAGGTATACCTACAACTTGGGTGGTTACTACGAGAACCACAATATTTCGCTGCATCTGACCTACGTTTACTCCGCGTCATTCGTGACGTCCCAGGCGCCACAGAACAACGTAAACGTGCCGCTCGTCGCGGACGCGCGTGGTCAGCTCGATTTCTCCGGCGACTACACATTGCCCAACTGGTGGGGAATGGACGCCCAGGTCACCTTCGGCGCCACCAACATCACCAACCAGCCCCTACGGACGGCTTTCGGGTACGAGAACGCGACGTACCAGGTCTTCTATCCGGGAGCTTCGTACTACCTGGGATTGCGCGCGAAGTTTTGAGGCACGCGTCCGCTCCACCCACTGGCCGGTGAAGTCTGGTGCGGTGGAGCGGGTGCGCGCCTTGCGCAACTGGCCTCGTCCCTGCACAGCGGACGGACAGTTCGGCGGGGCGCGGAGTCTACGCCGCGAAATCCCGGAAGGGAATAGATCTTTTAAAACCAACATCATGGGAACTTGCGGTCTTGACATCCCGGAGTGATTCAGCATTGGAAATGGTCAAAAAATGCGCAAGCACTAAAGTCATTGATTCTTTTTCTGAATCGGCAGTTATCCACAGAGTTATGCAGGTTTTCTGTGTGGAAACGGAGACGGAATTTTTTAGCTTGCGTCCGCCCGACGTCGGTCAAGCTTCGCGTGCGGGTCCTTCAGCATGGTGGCCGTCACGCGGTTGCGGCCATCGTGTTTGCTTTGGTAGAGCGCCGCATCGGCGACCTTCAGCATGTGCTCCGAAATCCGGCGCTGGCCGGTGGGCACACAGTCCAGGCCGCACAGTCCGAAGCTCGCAGTGACCTCGATCTGCTTGCTGTCGATCTTGAAGGGCTTCTGCGCGACGCCGGCGCGCAGCCTGCGGGCCGTATCCAGGGCCGCTTCGTAGGGGGTCTCGGGTAACACAATGGCGAATTCCTCGCCACCGATGCGGGCCACCCAGTCCACTCCGCGGCGCAGGAAGTGTTGCAGCCGGGCCCCGAACTGCGCCAGTACCTGGTCGCCACTGGCATGTCCCAAGGTGTCATTGACCCGCTTGAAAAAATCGATATCGCACAGGATGAGGGACAGGGCGCGTCCGTAGCGGGCGGCCCGCTCGACTTCGCGCGGGAAGTGTTTGCTGAAGAACCGGCGGCTCGCCACGCGTGTGAGGTCGTCCGTGGTGGAGAGCTTGCGATTTTCAATCAGCGCGATCCGCAACACCGCTTCGAGCTCGGCGATGCGCCTCGCGGAACCAACACGCGCACGCAGCTCCGCCTCGGGAGCGCGGCGTCCGATGCAATCGTCCGCACCGGCGATGAGCCCGGCCTCGCGCTCGGCGGCCTCGTCGAGCTCCGAGATATAGACAATGTAGGGAGCCCGCTCAGCCTGTTGGGAGCGCAGGCTCCGGATCACTTCCAGGCTGTCTGTCAGAACCACCGGCCGGAATTCTTCGCGAAACGCGTCGATCGCCGCGGCGTCATCCTCCACGAGCTCGAATTCCAGCATGTCAGGAGCAATGCGCCCTTGAATGTGACTGCGCAGAACGCGGTCGCTGATCGCGAGCAGCGCACGCGGTGGTGGCAGACAACGCAGCATCACCGCAATGGTCGAGGCGGTGTCGTCCTGAATGGTAGGCGGCTGCTGCGCGCGCCTCTCGAGCACGCGCTGGATGACGGTGGTATGCCCGTCGGTCCGCATTGATCAACCCCCGCTCCACGTCAGTTACAGAAGGACACATTACAGTGTGTTTAAGCTCAAGCCTGTGATGCTATCGACCAACCGCCGGAAAAATAGGGGATGCTTATGGTGCATCGCATTCTGACGACGCGGATAGTTCGGCCTTCTGATGAGGCTCCAGGGCTCGCACTGTGATGAGCTCCACTCCGGGCGGCGGCAGTCGCGCACGGACACGCACTGCAGCACCGGGTGCCAGTACCGTCCGGGTCGGTTTGAAGTCCTCTTTCCGCGTGATACGGCATTGCTCAATGACATAAGCGCGTTCCGGCGGCAGATGCTCGATGGTCAGGTTGAAACCGTCATTTTCGTGATACTGGATATTGCGCCTCGGGAGCAAGGTCACATCAAAGACCGGCGGGACATGCAGGACATTGTCTCCTCGACGACTTCCCAGCAAGTCAGCCGGGATCTGATAGTTACTGATCAGAACTTTCAGCACCCGCCCGTCCTGCGAGCGGCCTGCCGCGACGGCAAACCCATCCATATCCGCGCCGACGACCTGCAGGCGAACAGGAGTGCGGGTCAGTTGCCCCAGGGCGATGAGGGCCTGGCCCGTCTTGTCAGGTGTGTTGCCATCGGCGCCGAACACGTTATCGGCACGGTACAGCGTGGCTGCGTCAATTGGCGCATCTAACATGTAGATGAGCGCGCTGGTGACGAAGCCGGCGCGCACCAGGGGTGAGGGCGGCGGGTCGGACAGTCCGTAATTCCACTCCGTGAGAAAGGATTGGGTTTTCTGCAATCCGATGCTGTCCAGGCGGGTGCGCAGATCCTGCGCGATGCGCACGAAGTCACGCGGATCGTTGGAATCCGTCGCGTACCAGTGCCAGGAGTAGAAATCGAGCGGCACGTGATGGGCCTGCAACGTGCGCATGAAATCATCGCGGTACTCGGTGTGGTCGTTGGGTTTGGCGATGGCGGGGCCGCCGACCCGCGCTTCGGGGTCGGCTTCCTTGATGGCGCGCGCCAGCTTCGTGTAGAGATCGACATACTGCTCGGGCGTGCCCGACCAGAACAGCTTGCCCAGGTCGGGCTCATTCCAGATTTCCCAGTAGCGGATCCCGTAGTGGAAGCCGTTGGCCCAACCCTTGTTGTAGTGAAGGACGATGTGCCTGACGATGGCGGCGTAGTGATCGAAGTTGGCTGGCGGTGTCGGGTCGGCGCCCTCACTGCGACCGACACGAAACAGCACTCGCGCGCCGACATGCACGATTGACGTGATGAGCGCATCTGTCGGGCCGAAACGGTAGCTGGCGGGATTGTTCGGATCCGCGTTCGCATCCGGAAAGATCGTCAGCACGTCGCGCTTGGCGGAGATGAGGCCGCCGCCTGGTGCCGAGGCGCTTTCGAACTTCGCGTCGATGTCGCCCGGGCCGTAGCCGTCATGTGTGCGGACGAGGTCGATATGGGCGCGTCGGTAGCCGGCAGAGGCGTCCACGTCATCTTTCATGTTCCAGCCGCCGAACTTGAAATATTCGGGCTTGTGTCCTCCGGGGCCGGGTGCTCCGTCTACACCCAGTAAGGGGTGTAAGGCGCCGACGGTCACGTTGGCATCAACCGTTACTGTTCTCAAATCCGATTGCCTTAAACTAGGCGGGGCGGCACTGGCTACCGGGGTTCCCAAGCCCGCGGTGGCCGCCCACCAGGCCACGACGAGAGCGATATAACGTGACACGCAAAAAGCTCCGCAAAGAAACGACAGCGACGCCAAGGGGACGCAAATTATGAGCCCCGGGTCGCGCCGTCTACCGTCGCTCTATATTCCCCATGGCGGGGGACCCTGCTTTTTCATGGACACACCGCCGGGAATGCCGCGGGATTTGTGGGATCGGATGGCGGCTTATCTGCGCGGCATTGATGCGTCCCTCGGCGTACGCCCGCAGAGTGTGCTGGTCATTTCGGGACATTGGGAAACCGAGCACCCGACGGTCAACACGGCGGCGCGGCCACCGCTGCTGTTCGATTACTACGGATTTCCGGAGCATACCTACCACCTGACGTACCCGGTCCCCGGCTCTCCGACCCTCGCGCGACGCGTGCGCGAAGTGCTCGCGGCGGCGGAAACGCCTTGTGATGAAGAGCCGGAGCGGGGTCTGGATCACGGCGTCTTCATTCCATTCAAGCTGATTTATCCCGACGCCGATGTGCCGATGGTGCAGTTGTCTTTGAATCGGAATCTGGATGCGACCACGCATCTGAATCTCGGCCGCGCGCTGGCACCCTTGCGTGATGAGGGCGTGCTGATCGTTGGCAGCGGCATGAGTTATCACAACCTGCGTGACATGTTCAGCTCCGATTCACGTGCCATGCGTGCCGCTGTGGACTTCGATGCCTGGCTGAACGAGGCGGTCACGGAGTCGGATCCTGCAGCGCGTGAGCGCAAGCTCGCTGCCTGGCACCAGGCTCCGGGCGCGCGTGCCGCGCATCCCCGACCTGAGCATCTGATCCCACTCATGGTGGCCGCAGGCGCCGCGGGGGAGGATTTGGGGCGGCGGACTTACAACCAGGCGTTGCTGGGCAAGCCGGTTTCGGGCTTTCAGTTCGGTTAGAGAGCCCCGCACGCTCTTGGAGTTAGTTGGATTCGCGCGGCTTGCTATCATGGCGTGATGGAACCGCCCGCAGTCACCCGTAACCGTCGTCCGTTTCTCGCACCTGTCTGGCTCACCCTGCTGGCGGTCTTGTTCGCCTTCGTGGTGGCGTTCGCCATCTATCGATCCGCGACCACCACTGTGGTGGTCCTGGTCAGTCCGGTCGACAAGGATGCCGCGGGCACCATCGACGATCCCCCTTTGTCTCCCGACGGCGAGTTACGCGCCCAACGCCTGGCGGAAATGCTGGGCGAGACCACGGGAGTGGGGCGGGTCGATGCGATTTACGTGGGCGCGACGCGACGCGCACAGCAGGAGATCGCGCCTCTCGCCGATCGGCTGAACAAGAAGCCGGAAGTGCTTCCCCAGGGCGATATCGGTGCCATCGCCAGCCGGCTCACCCGCGGGCACGACAGTGAGACGGTCTTGTACGTGGGAAACAGCAGTACCGTGGCGCAACTCGTCCAGGAGCTGAGTGGCGTGGAAGTCCGCCCCGCGACTCAGAAGGAGCACGACTCGCTGTACGTGGTCAGCTTGCCGCGGTATGGGCAGTCGCGGGTTTTGCGAATTTCGTACTGAGGCCACGTCGAGCGCTGGACGCGCTCGACCGCCATGGCTAGAATCGCCGCCCTTGTCGTGGGGCGGTAGCTCAGTTGGGAGAGCGTCGCGTTCGCAATGCGAAGGTCGAGGGTTCGATCCCCTTCCGCTCCACCAATCATTCCCATCCGGTTGCTGCCACGCCCCCGTAGCTCAGTGGATAGAGCGACCGCCTCCTAAGCGGTAGGTCGTCGGTTCAACTCCGGCCGGGGGCGCCATTTTCCCCACATTCAGCCGATGACACTTGACCGTAACGGGCGGCTATGATCGGTGAGGGCATGCGCGGTCAGGCGCTGCAACGGGGAGAGGGGGATGCTGGAAATCGGCGGTCGAGCACCGGAATTTACCCTGCCTGATCACACCGGGCAGCCCCTGTCGTTGACGACGTTGCTCCGGCAAGGACCGCTGATTCTTTATTTCTATCCGGCGGACTTCACGCCGGGGTGTACCAAGGAAGCCTGCTCGATCCGGGATCTGCACAGCGCGATCCTGGGAGCGGGATTGGACGTGGCGGGGGTGAGCCCGCAGGACCCCGACAGTCACCGCAAATTCCGCGAGAAGTACCAACTTCCGTTCACGCTCCTGTCGGATATCGACAAGGTGGTGATCAGAATGTACGACGTGGCCGGTCCGTTGGGTTTTGGTGTGCGGCGTGCCACGTACCTGGTCGACCAGGGGCGCAAGATCCGCTCCGCGGTGCTGGCGGACTTCCGCATCGGGTTGCACGAAGACTTTGTGCGCAAAGCCGTGGCGCTGAGCGCCGACGGCTAGCCGGTAGCGGAATCAACCGCTTACAGACTTTTCCTCGATGTCGGAGTATCGTCTCGGGTGGTGTGCCGTAAGTCGGCGTTTATTTCGGAGCACAGCATGAGCAAAGGCATGGACAGAAAGAAAGAGACCAAGAAAAAGCCGGCCAAGTCCCTGGAGGAAAAGCGCGCCGCGAAGAAGGAGAAGAAGGCCGCCCGCGGCTGACCGTCCGCGGCCTGAAACAAACTCTGCAGCGGGTCGCGAGCGCCTGACCCCAGGCACAGGGGTGCGACGCATGCGTCGCACGGGTTGACCCGCGAGGGTGCGATGCATGCATCGCACGGGTAAGGCCGCGAGGCCGCACCCTGGACAGAGGGCGAGCGCGCAATGCGCGCGCAGCCGGATGAACCCCGGGGTATGAGCAGGCAAACGCCTGCGCATCGTGCCCCGCCGCCGACAGGGTCCGACGTATACGTCGGACGGCCTCCGGAGCAAAAAGCAACGCTTTTTGCTCGAGGCACGCTGGGACGGACAGGGTGCGAAGCGTGCGTCGCACGGGTTGGCCCGCGAGGGCCAACCCCGGGGTATGAGCAGGCAAACGCCTGCGCAATGTCCGGATCCAGCGTTATGGAACAAACGTGGACCGCACCCAGCAGGACATGGGTGCGGCCCGATGTCAGGGTGATGGACGCGACCAGGAAGGTCAGCACCAGCAACACCAACTCCTTGGGCTCCCATCCCAACACCGGTGGAAAGCCGGCCACGATGGCGGTGGCGGCGACGGCGGGAATGGTGAGTCCGATGCTGGAAAGCGCCGAGCCGGGCGACAGGTTCAGGCTGGTTTGCCGCCGGTTGGGGTGCGCTGCGCGCAAAGCGGCCCAGGTTTCCGGCAACAACACCAACAGGGCGATCACGATGCCCAACACCGAGTCTTCTCACGGCGCACCGTCGCGCCGGCTACAGGATTGTCTCCAGGCTACGACACCGTCCACGCTTATGTGACCTGCGTCACATTTTGGCCGAGGCCTATGCCGCCTTGCACCGCTACAATAGGCTCAAGGGGAAGCCCGCTAATTCTGGAAAAAAGCTAAACGTGACTATTGAGTCCCAAGGCCAGGGAGCGGCCACGCCCGACGACAGTGCACTGGACCGTCGGCGTGCGCCGGATCGTCGCAAACGAACTTTGCGAGCCCTGTTCTACGGCAGCTTCAATCCGCGCCGGCGCAGCTCACGCCGTGAAGGAGAGCGCAGCGTCAGCAGCGTGGATTGGCACGACCCGCAGTGGCTGGCGGTCGCCATGCTCATTGTGCTGTTTTCCTGCGTCGATGCGTTTCTGACCCTGACACTCATCGATCACGGTGCCTACGAAGTCAATCCATTCATGGCGCCCCTGGTGGGCGGCTCGGCGTTGGCCTTCGCGCTGGTGAAAATCGGCCTGACGGCCGGTGGCGTGGTACTGCTGACGATTCTCGCGCGCATGCGGGTGTTCGGACAGGTACCGGTGAGCCTGCTGCTGTACACCGTTCTTTTGGGCTATGGCGTCTTGCTGGTTTATGAGTTTCGACTGCTGCAGGAAGCGTTACCTTATTGAGGGCCGCCGCACACTCGCCGGCGCGTGATGACCCGCGCTGGGTAAACTTGTCTTAATGGAATAAAAGCGGAAGTTCCGTCACGGTAGCGCAGCGCCGAAAGCGGACAAGCTTCGCGGCCGCAACAGGCGGCTACGGCGGTAGCGCCGACTCACAATCCGCCCCTCGCGTTTCCTCGCGCGCTGTATTCCGTTAAACTAGCGCTTCGCTGTTAGCCTCTCCATGATGCTTGAACCGACACCCCTCTACGGCGGTAACGCCGATTTTCTCGACGCCCTCTACGAGCAGTATCTTCGCGATCCGGCGAGTGTAGAGCAGCGTTGGCGTACTTACTTTGAGCGTCTCGCTGCACCGGCCTCCGCCGGTGAGCGGTCGCATGGCCAGATCCAGGCGGATATCGCCGCGCGCGCGAAAGCGCCTCGCGTAGCCGCCGCGGCATCGTCTGCCGCCGGCTCGGGAACGAGC
>Ga0105239_10008318_pt1 | contig 11824 bp, 8 predicted proteins | sample KBSC44metaG_FD_92761 | JGI IMG/M metagenome (GOLD analysis project Ga0105239, IMG submission 92761) | Corn rhizosphere microbial communities from Kellogg Biological Station, Michigan, USA - KBS C4-4 metaG | ecosystem: Host-associated > Plants > Roots > Rhizosphere > Soil | place: Michigan, USA...
CACCCCAGGGCGCAATTGTCATCAGCCCACTCACCTCCAGGTTCGGTAAATCCGGCAGCGCCTCCAGCAACTCCGTTGCATCACGCGACTCCGGCTCCAGGCCTTCCTTCGTCTCCTCAGGACTCAGCTTCACCTCGATCAGCACCGGCAGCCGCTTACTCAGCTTCCCTGCAGCTTCATCCAGCCGACGCCCCAACCGCAGCGAATCGAGCGAATCCACCGCATCAAAAATCTCCGCGGCCTTCGCCGCCTTGTTCGATTGCAAATGTCCGATCAGATGCACACGGATGCGCTTCTCAGTCCCCGAACGAAGTGTCTCCACCGCAGACGCCTTCCCGGCAAACTCCTGCACCCGGTTCTCTCCAAACAGCGTCAACCCCAGTGCCGCCGCCTCCGCAATCGTCTCCGCTGGATACGTCTTCGAAACCGCCATTACCTCGACATCTTCGCGCCGCCGCCCTACAGCCCGGCACGCATCTGCAATGGCCTGCTCAACTCGTTCAAGGTTTTCAGCGATATTCAACACGACGTGCGCCCCGCCCGTCAGCGCCCGTGCTCCTCGAGATACTTCTCCGCCTCCAGCGCCGCCATGCATCCCGTCCCCGCAGCTGTAATTGCCTGCCGGTACCTGCGATCCTGCACGTCGCCACACGCGTACACACCGGGAATCACCACGCCATTGCGCGTCGTGAAGATATTCTCCCGCGTCAGCACATATCCCTCATCGTCCAGATCGATCTGCCCCGCAAACGCCTTCGCGTTGGGCTCATGCCCGATCCCGAGAAACAGCCCATCCAGGCGGAGGTCTTCCGTCATCCCCGTCGCCACATCCCGCAGCTTGACGCCCTTTACTTCCTTCTCTTCGACACCGAGCACTTCCTCGATCACCGTATTGGTCCGGAACTCGATATTCGGATGCGCCATCGCCCGCTCCAGCATGATCTTCGACGCGCGGAATTGCGGTCTCCGGTGCAACAGCGTCACCTTGCTCGCAAATCGCGTCAGGAACAGCGCTTCTTCCATCGCCGAGTCGCCGCCGCCCACCACCGCAATCTCCTTGCCGCGGAAGAAGAACCCATCGCACGTCGCGCAGCTTGACACTCCATGCCCGATCAGCGCCTGCTCGCTCGGCAGTCCCAGCCAACGCGCGCTCGCACCCGACGCAATAATCAGCGTCCGCGTGGTGATCTCTCCAGCCGAAGTATGCAACCGGAACGGATGCGTGCCCAGCTCCACCTTTTCCAGGTGCGCCAGCTGAAACTCCGCCCCGAAACGCGCCGCCTGCCGCTTCATGTTGTCAATCAGCTCCGGACCCTGAATCCCCTCAGGCCAACCGGGAAAATTCTCGACCAGCGAAGTGATGCTGAGCTGTCCACCCGGCTCGTGCCCTTCCAGCACCAGCGGTTTCAGGTTTGCGCGCGCGCTGTAGATAGCCGCAGTCAATCCGGCACAGCCGGAACCAAGAATCACCGTATCGCGTGTCTCTGCCATGAGTTTCCCAATCGATTGTAGAGGACCGAGCTCCAGCGAACGAAAAGCCGAGATGAGCAAAACCCGCCCGTTTCAGCGGTCCCAAATCGGGTCTTCTGTTCTCTGATCCCTCTTCCCCGATCCCTTATAAGATGTTCCTCATGGCAAATCTGACTCTTGTCTACGGAATGCGCCTCCTCCCCGAAGGCGAGGTAAAGGAAATCAACGACGCCACCCTCAAGCTCACCAACGGCAACGAGGCGCACGTCACTATGCACGTCCTTGAGGGCTCGCGCAAACAAATCGAGGCCCAGCTTAAGCAGAGCCTGGACGCCTTCTTCGATTTCTACCCGGAAATTTGATTCAAATGCACACAAGGCGGGTGCCCACAAAAGGCGGGTGCCCCATCCGTTCCGCAGCTTCATCGCGGAATGGCTGGGAATGGCTGGGAACAGGGACATCAACACCAGCCAGGGCCGGCTGTATGGATTCCAGAAAGAGACCGCTTTACACCCTCGCCTGCGTAACCTTCTTTGAGGTGCTCTGCCGCACCCGCAGATTATCGATCGCATAATCGATGTACCGCGGCTCAAAGTGCGGCGGCTGCCGCATAAACCTGCACGTCGACACAACCTGGTCCACGATGAACCGGGGATGGTATGCCGCAAGCTCCAGCTGCTTCTCCACCGTGATCTTCTGCACAACCATGTCGAAGATCTCTTCCGTCATCTCAACCGCCTGCTTCTGACATTCACTCTCGAAGATCCGCGCATAATGCAGAACGGAGGGCGGTCCCACTTCGATCTTGTACGGCAGTCGCCGCAAGAACGCCGGATCCATCAAATCCTCCGGCTCCAGGTTCGTCGAGAAAATCACCAGCTCTTCAAACGGAATCGAAAACGTCTTGCCCGTGTGCAGCTTCAGGTAGTCCACCTTGCCTTCGAGCGGCACAATCCACCGGTTCAGCAGATTGGTCGGACTCACAATCTGCCGTCCGAAGTCGTCGATCAGAAACGTTCCACCCAGAGCCTTCATGTGCAGCGGGGCCTCATAGTACTGCCCCGACGGATCGTAGCGAAGGTCCAGCATCTCCAGCGTCAGTTCGCCGCCCGTGATCACAAATGGCCTTTGACACGGGACCCAGCGCGCATCGTAGCTCTGCGCCCTCACCACCGTGAACGCGTTTTCATCCTCGATGTCCGCTCCCTCCAGCGGCAGGTGAATACTCGGGTCGTGCACGCGGATGATCTGTCCCTCCACCATCACCGCGTACGGAACGTAAATCACATCGCAGAACACCGAAGCGAAGCGCTGCGCTACGGTCGTCTTTCCATTCCCTGGCGGCCCATACAGCAGCATCGCGCGCCCCGAGTTCAACGCTGGCCCGGCCTGCTCGATGATCCGTTCATCAAACGACAGCCCGGCTGTCGCCGCCTTGATCTTCTCCGGCGTCACCAGTTCGTTCGTCAACTTCTGCATGTTCACTTGCTGGTTGAACTCTTCCAGCGTCACCGGTGCCGGCCCTATGTAGTGCAGCCGGTTGATGGCATCGATCACGTACCGCCGTCCCTCGTCCGTGAACTGGTACGTCAGATCGATCAGGCTGTCGCCCTGCCGCGCACCCAGGTTCTGCAGATAGAGTCTGTCGACCGCCATGCGCGTCAATTCCAGCACGATGTTGTATGGCAGCTTGATCGCATCTGCAAACTGACGCACCGTCTGCAGCCGGTTCACATACATCAGCTTCAGCAGCAGCGCCAGCAGATCCACTTCGTCCAGACCGGTGGCAGCAATGTTTTCCGGCTCCCGCGGCGTCCGGTGCAGGAACTTCTCCAGTTGATCCTTCGTCAGCGCGCCGATCGCAACAAGATTCTCCCCGAGCCGGCCTCCGCACAGCGACAGCCTTTCCAGCGCCTTTGCAACATCCTGCTCCGTCACGAGCTTGGCCCGGATGAGCAAATCTCCCAATCTCAGTCGCGTGCTAATGATGCCCTCCCCTTCGTACCCGAGGATCTCCCTCAAAAACGCCTAAGTTCCTTGAATTGCTCAGCTTGTTTGCAGGATTCATTGTAGCGGTGAAAGTAACTTTGCAATGAACTAAGGTAATCAGTCGCCTCATCCAGGCAGTTACGAGAGTGCCCTTCGTTAGGCTCCAGCTTCTCAAGGCGTTCGGATGATCACCCACCTGAACAGGCTAATGAGGAATTTTTAATTCACAGCCCGATCGCACGGCAGCCGACGCGCTAGAACCAGCGTGGAGTCCGTCGTGCGCCGTTCATCCGTCAACCTTGCCATGCTCATCCTGCTCGCTCCCCCAGCACTCCTCGCCGGAGGACCGAAGTGGGTGGCAGGAACCTCTTACTTCGATCCCGCCGTGCTCGGACAGCCCGTCCGCTGGGCCGGCGGGGTGGTGAACTATTCCGTAGATCAGGGCCCTCTCAACAGCCAGATCAATAACCAGCGGGCCACCGCGATGGTCGACTCCGCGGCCGCCCTCTGGAGCAGCGTCCCCACTGCCGGCATACTGCTCAGAAATTCCGGCTCGCTCACTGAAGACGTCAACAGCGCCAACGTGATCGCTGGAAGCGCCGCCTTCGGTGATCCGACTCTCGCCGCTCCGACCGACGTCGCACCGACCGCCACCAGCGTCCCGCTCGCCCTCATCTACGACACCGATGGCTCCGTAATCAACTCCCTCTTCGGTGCAGGTTCCGCCGACCCCACCAGCTGCCAGAACAACGGAGTCTTCGCCTGGCACGACAACATCCGCACCAACGCCACTTTCGCGCACGCCATCATTCTTCTCAATGGCCTCTGCGCCACCAGCTCGAATCTCGTTGCCATGATGCAATATGAAATCGTGCGCGCATTCGGACGGATCCTCGGCCTCGACTACGCCCAGGTCAACCACCTGACCGCTGCCGCCAACCAGCCGAATGCAATGTTCGGCTGGCCCATCATGGACCCGCTCAGCGGCGTCTGCGGCGCATCCGGCGGTACCTGCATCCCCGATCCCGACCACCGCCGCTACGACGACATCGCGGCCCTCAATCGCCTCTACCCCATCACTCCAGCCAATCTCTCCCAATTCCCCGGAAAGCAAGTCACCGCCGCCGCCAGCGTCTCCATTCGTGGCGTCATCTCCTTCCGCACCGGCGCTGGCATGCAGGGCGTCAACGTCGTGGCCCGTCCCCTCGACTCGAACGGCAATCCCCTCTACGAATACACCGTCACGGCCGTCTCCGGCGCTCTCTTCAGCGGCAAACGCGGCAATCCCATCACCGGCTGGCTCGACTATAACGACAATCCCTTCACCGTGTGGGGCTCAAACGATCCCACGCTTCAGGGCTCGTTCGATCTCAGCGGTACCCCCCTCCCCCCCGGGGTCACCTCCGCCTCCTACCAGCTCTCCTTCGAACCCATCAATCCGGTCTACATGCTCGCCGAATCCGTCGGTCCCTACATCGACGGCTCACCCGTCCCCTCCGGAACCATGCCCATCCTCACCGTCGCAGACATGACACCCGGCTCATCCCAAACCCTGACCGTCAGCATCGACGACTCTGGATCCGGCAGCCTCCAGGATGCGATCGCAACTGCCGACATGCCACGCACCCTCCCACCGAGCGGCCTATGGTGCGGCCGACTCGGCCAAGTCGGTCAGACTGACTGGTTCGCCTTCCCCGTCCGCTCCGGCCACACCTTCACCGTCGTCACACAGGCACTGAACGAATCCGGCGTTCCCACGCCGTCCAAGGCCCTTCCCGTCATCGGCATCTGGGAAGGAACGAGCCCTGTCAACGCACCATCGTCGGGCTGGGCTCCTCCGCTCAATGCCTACGCCACCGGAGCATCGTGGTTGCAGGTCACGCCCAGCGCGGACGAGATCGTTCGTCTCGGCATCGCCGATCTGCGCGGCGACGGCCGCCCAGACTACACCTACAACGGCTGGGTTCTCTATGCAGACTCCATCCAACCGCAGCGACTCCCCCTCGGCGGAGGTCCCATCGTCATCCACGGAACAGGATTTCGCACCTCCGACACGGTGCGCATCGCCGGTCAGAAAGCCATCGTCACCAGCATCTCCCCTACCGAGATCACCGCGATCGCTCCCGCCGCTATCACCGGCACCCTGGGCTCCGTCGACGTTGAGGTCGACGACCTCCCCATGTTCAACGCCGCTGCCATGATCTCCGGCGGCATCAGCTACGACTCTGCAAACGGCGACTCACTCACCCTCAACAGCGCTCCCTCCGGCACGGTCCCCATCGGCGTCCCCATTCCATTCACCGTCACCGCCCTCTCCCCAACCCTGATCCCCGCCGGTGGAGTCTCCGTCACCTTCACCGTCGCCAGCGGCAACGCCATCCTCGGCTGCGGATCTGCCTCGTGCTCCATCTCCTCAACCGGAGATGGAATTGCATCCATGGCAATAACCGCCCCGTCCTCCGGCTCCTCCGTCGTGATTGCCTCGCTCTCAAATGGCGCCTCGCTTCAGGCTCACTTCACCGGGGGAACCCCACCCACCCTCGCCGCACTCACCCCGATGCTTTCCCTCGCTGCCGGCGCAACGCTCGACTGGACAGCCCAAGCCCTCGCCCTCACCAACGGCTCGCCAGCTCCCGGACAATCCGTCGCCTGGCAGTCCTCCAGCATCGTCCATCCAAACGGCAACCCCGTTGCCATCACAAACGCCAGCGGCATCGCCGCCAAATCCCTCTCCGTTGGTCCGCTCGACAAGGGCCAGCAGATCACCTCTTCAGCCTGCATCAACGGCACTGCTCAATGCGTCAGCTTCACCGTCCTCGGAGCACGCCCCGAGTTCGCCTATCTTGAACCGATCTCCGGCACAGCGCAGAGTCTCGCCTCCTCCAGCACGCCCGCCCAGATCACCCTCCGCCTCCGCGACATGAACGGCAACCCTATGGCCGGTGGAACCGTAACTCTTTACCAGGCTCTGTATGCCTGGGCCGCGCCCTGTCCCTCTCACGGCCGCTGCCCTGTAGCTCAGCTTCTTGCCACCCAAACTTCAACCAGCACTTCAACTCTCGATGGCTCCCTCTCCTTCGCGCCGATCTCCCTTCCCGGCGTCCCCACCAATCTGACTGCGCTTGCGGTCACGGGCGATTCCAGCGCCCTCACCGTCAGCATCGAGCAGCACCCCTAGACTCCTTTACTTAAACTGCTCGTTTCACTTCTCCTTGCAAGTTAAACCAAAAAATCCCTCTCGCCACTCCGGGTGCGATCTTCCTTTTCATTCCAACCTGTTATTCGACTCCATTCAAATTGCCACCACCGCGCTACCTCGGGCATCCATACTCTTGAGAGCGAGGTCAAATGAGCGAACTGACGAAGCCCCTCCAGACCGGACCAAGCAGCCGTCCCCGCATCGTGATCGTTGGTGCTGGATTTGGAGGCCTTCACGCCGCGAAAGCGCTGCGCCACCTTCCCGTGGGTATCACGGTCATTGACCGTAAGAACCACCACACCTTTCAGCCGCTTCTCTATCAGGTGGCTCTCGCCGTCCTTTCCCCGGCAGATATCGCTCAGCCCATCCGTTCCATCCTGCGGCACCAGCCCAACACTGATGTCCTCATGGACGAGGTCTCGTCCATCGATGTGCAATCTCATCGCATTGGACTCGCCTCTGGAACGCAGCTTCCGTACGACTACCTCATCCTCGCCACCGGCTCCACTCACTCCTACTTCGGCAGGAACGAGTGGGCCCCGCTCGCCCCCGGTCTCAAAACCATCGAAGACGCGACCGAGATCCGCCGCCGCGTACTCCTCGCCTTCGAGCTGGCCGAGCGCCAGATGCAGGAGCATGGCTGGCATCCTCCCCTCAACTTCGTCATCATCGGCGGTGGTCCCACAGGAGTCGAGCTCGCCGGCGCCATAAGCGACATCGCGAAGCTTTATCTCCGGCACGATTTCCGCCACATCGACCCGACCAAGGCTCGCGTCATGATTCTCGACAACGGCCCGCGTGTCCTCGCTGCCTATCCCGAAGACCTCTCCGCCAAAGCCGAACGCCAGCTCCACGATCTCGGCGTCGAAGTCCACACCGGCACGCATGTCACCAACATCGGACCCGGATGGGTCGAAGCCAATAACAGCCGCCTCGAGGCCGCTGTCGTGCTCTGGGCTGCGGGCGTCCAGGCCTCCCCTCTCGGCAAAATGCTCGGCGCACCCGTCGACAAGCGCGGTTGCGTCATCGTCGACAGCAATCTCAACCCGGCCGGCCTTCCTGAAGTCTTCGTGATCGGCGACCTTGCCCACTTCGAAGAAAACGGCCATCAGGTCCCTGGAGTCGCGCAGCCTGCCATGCAGATGGGCGATCACATCTCAAAACTGATCTCCGCCGATCTCGACCGCAAACCGCGTCCCGCCTTCCATTACTTCGACAAAGGCGACATGGCCACCATCGGACGCGTCGCCGCCGTCGCAAAAGTCGAGTGGCCCTTCCATGCACATCTCAGCGGATTCCCCGCCTGGATCACCTGGATCGCCGTCCACATCTTCTTCCTCATCGGCTTTCGCAACAGGCTCGCTGTCCTCTCCCAATGGATATGGCAGTACTTCACCTTCACGCGAAGTGCGCGCCTCATTACAGGCGATCAGCGCCTCCCCGGCTGGCAGGACCACCTCGACTCCGGCCCCGAAGTGGAACAAGACACCCGCGCCACCGCACAAGTGCAGTGAAACAGCCCCTCAGTTTTCAGTTCTCAGTCACCTGGCAAGAACAGTGCTCAACTGAGAACTGAAGACTGAGAACTGAGAACTGCTTTTCAATCGGCTAAACTGATAAGAGTCATGCTCGATCTGGGATTTGTCCGGGGCAACCTGGAAGTTGTGGAAGCAAAACTCCGTGCTCGCGGTGCTGATCCCGCCGCACTCCTCGGCGACTTTCGCCAATTAGACCAAAAACGTCGCGAAGCCATCACCGCATCCGAACAGCTGAAAGCTCGTCGCAACGAGCTCTCCCAGCAAGTCGGAGCGCTCAAGCGCGAAGGCAAAGACGCAACCGAGTTGATGGATGAGACTCGCGCCCTCAAAGACAAGCTCGACGACCTCGACAAAACCGCAACCGCTCTCGACGAGCAGATGCGTCTCTCCCTCGCTGGCATCCCCAACCTCACGCGTGACGAAGTCCCGACCGGCAAATCCGAACAAGACAACGTCACCGTAAAGACCTGGGGCGAAAAACCAGTACTCGACTTCACACCCAAGCCGCACTGGGAAATCGGAGAGCACCTCGGCATCCTCGATCTCGAACGTGCGGCCAAGTTAAGCGGCGCTCGCTTTGCTGTCTACATGGGTGCGGGAGCGCGCCTCGAACGCGCGCTCATCAGCTTCATGCTCGACATGCACACAGAGAAACACGGCTACACGGAAGTCCTGCCGCCTTTTATGGTGAACTCCAAGAGCCTCTTCGGCACTGGCCAGCTTCCTAAATTCGCCGAGGACCTCTTCCGCTGCTCCGACGCCGATCTCGAGTCCGTCACCAACGGCACCTTCCGCGACAACGACCACTGGCTCATCCCCACCGCCGAAGTTCCGGTCACCAATCTCTATCGCGACGAAGTGCTCGACGAGGCCCGACTCCCCATCAGCCTCACCGCCTACACTCCCTGCTTCCGAGCAGAAGCCGGAGCTGCCGGCAAGGACACGCGCGGAATCATTCGCCAGCACCAATTCCAAAAAGTCGAACTAGTTAAGTTCACGCGCCCCGACGAATCCGACGCCCAGCACGAGCAGCTCACGCGCAACGCCGAAGAAATTCTCGAAGCTCTCAAGCTTCCCTACCGCCGCGTTCTGCTCTGCACTGGCGATACCGGCTTTTCCTCTGCCAAGACCTTCGACCTTGAGGTCTGGCTTCCCGGCCAGCAGCTCTATCGCGAAATCTCATCCTGCTCCAACTTCGAAAGCTTCCAGGCCCGTCGCGCCAACATTCGTTTCAAGGCCTCCGGCAGCAAAGTCAAATCTGAATTCGTCCACACCATCAATGGCAGCGGCCTCGCCGTCGGACGCACCTGGCTCGCCATTCTCGAGAACTACCAGCAGGCCGACGGCTCCGTCCTCATTCCGGAAGCGCTTCGCCCCTATATGGGCGGGCTCGAACGCATCACCCCCCAGGAGCAATCATGAGCAAGCTCCTCAGAAGTTATTTCTACTGGACCTACCCACGCGGCAACATCCACTACGACGTGATGGTCACGCTCATTCTTCTCTTCATCTTCGTCACGCCGCAGTTCTGGGATTTCGGCGACAAGCCCTCGCGCGCACCCGGCCCATCGCATCCCATCCAGGTTGCGAGTGACGGCAGTCGCTCCCTGCTCGTCACCATCTCCGACATCGACGTAAAGGCATCACCCAACGCATCCGACAGCGAGATGCGCCGTGTCCTCCGCAAAGCCATCGAGCCGGTCACCGGCGATGCCGTCACCGTCCTCCGCTGGGAAACCGCCCTGGACGCAAACGGCAACAAGATCTGGAGAATTTGGGCCCGCCGCTGACCGCTTAAGGGAAGCAGTCCACGCGCGCCATTTGACCTGCCCTCAAGGACTTGAAGCATCAGCGCACGACTTAGTCGCGCCGCACGGGTCAATAGATGTAACGAGCTCTGTCACCCCAGAAGATAAGGTCTAAAAATCGAGTCGAAAGCCCTGCGAATTGCATCGTATCCGTCAACAAGCAAAGGAAGTTTATGAACCTAAGATTGAAAAAGCTCTATAGATTCAGCCCTTTCCTCCTCGCGTGCGCCGCTCTCCTCCTGTCCCTGCCCGCGCACCTTGCCGCACAAGACAAGAAAGCTGTCCTCGCCAAGCTGGACACAGCTGCGGCAAACTTCCGCTCCACCTCCGCCGATTTCCAGTTCGACTCCTATCAGACCGATCCCGTTCCCGATAAAGACACCCAGAAAGGTACTGTCTACTACCAGCGCACCGGGAACAACTTCCAGATGGCCGCGCACATTTCCGAGGAAAATGGTAAGCCAGTTCCGAAGGTCTACAAGTATGCAAAAGGCGAGTTCCAGTTATTCGAGCAGATCCCTGACCAGGTAACGACTTACAAAAACGACAAGGTTGGCGGCTATCTCCTCCTCGGCTTCGGAGCCAGCGGCAAGCAGCTCGAAGATAAGTGGGACATCACCTATGCGGGCCAAGAGAAGCTCGATAACGTCCTCACCGACAAGCTCGAACTCGTCGCTAAGGATCCCGCCGTCCGCAAAAACCTACCCAAGGTCACCGTCTGGATGGACTCTTCCCGCGGTGTCAGCGTTAAGCAGGTCTTTGACGAAGGTCAAGGTCAGTCGCGCGTCTGTGTCTACTTCAACTTCAAGTTCAATCAGCCTCTGCCCTCTGACGCATTCAACTTCAAAACCGATGGCAAGACCCAATACATAAACCGATAGAGTGCTACTCCTCCCAACACAAACATCATCGGAAAGCACTCGAGCGTATACCGCGCCTCGGGTGCTTCCACCGTCATCAGCAGCAAGCTCCGCAGCACCATATAGGCCAACATCCATTTCCATAGCCTGGGCCGAAGACAAAGCCCCGCAATCCCCAGCAGGAGATACAGCGCATTCAACCCCGCATAAAACCAGCTGAACCGCGTCTCCGCATAGTGGTGCGAATAGACCCACCAGTCCAGATCGATCGGCAGATTTTCCACGCGCGGCCTCAGCCACATGTCCAGCATTCGACTTACCGGAAGCAGCACATGCCTCTCGAACGGATGCGCCTCGTACCGTTCACGGGCCAGCTTCGCAAACCGTGCATCGAGCTCCGGCGACAGCGCATTCCCGCCGGTGTTGTAGTCATTCGCCAGCGCAGCCGTCTCCGCGTATTGCCGCGCATCATCGAATGCCCTCTTCGGCAGCTTCGAAATATCGAGCGTATCTCCAGGAACGCTCCAGTACACCTGGTAGGTGGAAACAAAGTCCAGGCACCACGTCTTCACCCAGCTCACCCACCCAGCCTGCGGGGGCTCACCAGGATCCGTCGCATAACGCGGCGCCAGCGGCTCGAAAACCTGGAACGTCTTCCAGTTTCGCCAGGTCCATCCTGCAAACGGCATCGCAGCCAGCAGCAAACACACAGCCGCAACGCGCATCAACGCTCTGCGCCCGCTCTTTCCGGTTCGCATCAGCTTCAGCAGCAGCACCGGCGCAAATGCCACCGCGACGAGCGCACCATCAGGTCGCAGCAGTGCTGCGAAGGTCACTGCAAAGGTGAAGCCCAGCGCCAGCCGCCATCCTGGGTGTCCTTCAAACTTCGCGGCGCACCACATCGCCAGCGCAATTGTGAACAGCGTTGGCCCCTCTGTCAGCGGATTCGCGACATACACC
>Ga0105239_10008319_pt1 | contig 11822 bp, 14 predicted proteins | sample KBSC44metaG_FD_92761 | JGI IMG/M metagenome (GOLD analysis project Ga0105239, IMG submission 92761) | Corn rhizosphere microbial communities from Kellogg Biological Station, Michigan, USA - KBS C4-4 metaG | ecosystem: Host-associated > Plants > Roots > Rhizosphere > Soil | place: Michigan, USA...
CATCCACTGAGCGTCATGGTTGATCCATAATCGAGGGCCGTCAAAGTGAGACGGTCGGCTCATAGCCTTCGGTCGAGGAGGAATCTCATCATCATGCTCAACCTTGGACTGCGTACTGTGCTTTGGAGAAGCGGGAACGGGAGCAAGTCGAGGTTGACATTGGCCTGGGAATTCTGTCTCTAGCCCTCCAAAGTATGTTTATGATCGGAACCCGATCAGGCGACAGATAAATCGAGTACCTGGAGACTGCGTATTATCAAGCTTGTTAGATCCCTACTGTTCGTATACTGTCCTGAGCCTTCCTCGGATGACATTGCTTTTCTAGGACTTCTTTTCGGATCCTGACCACTGTCGAAGTGGGGAGTTTACCTTAAGTTGCTCTGTCACACAACAGGGAAGTATAGTAATGCCTTCTATCGGTATCTGCATTTGTCTCTTTTCCAGGCATGGCTACGGTGGAGCACCCGCTGCGGAGCAAAATCCAAAGCTGGGATATGATACGCCTTCATCCAACCCGCCAGATTGAGTTGAGAACAAGGGTTGTTGACGTAGAGGCAGATTTCCATAGGTCAAGCTTGCGATGTTCCTCCCCTTGAGAGGGCATGAGAGACTCAGGTTGCTGCGATTTGCTTTCACGCATCAGGCCACTGTGAATCGAGTTGACTTTTCTTTAATGTTCCAGCTTGTGTCATGCAGCGCAGGAATTTCGAGCACGTCTGGCAACAACCCAAGAGAATCAATAAACGTTGCATATTTTGGGAGACGCCTAGGTTAAAGAACTGGGAATGCTACAGGATATCAACGTGTTCAATCTTGCTTGAGACAGTGGTACGATTTCCGGATGTTGTAAGATTCTGACGACACTGTCCATGGATTCACATTGTCCTCCTCAGAGCATGTACCTAAAAGGATGAGTAGACGCGGATTTCTGCATCCACGATCCCAATTTGCGCACTAGAATCTTGGAGGTGTACAACATACCAATGTCTGTTAACATTGAGCCTTTCATCTCAGGTAGATAGAAGGAAGCAAATGTCGGGAAGCCAATGCTGGAGGGGTAGAGACCAAAGCCACTCTGGCGCCCATATCGTCGATGTTAAGGACGATCATACAAGCTACAGAAAACATAAAAGTAATCGTAGTCACAAAGTTCCACAGCTTTGATGAAGTCTAGGTTGGCTCTCGAAATACTTGTCAATCCCTGGGAGGCTGTAGCAATAGGATACCCGTTGACCATTTTGGGTATTTGGTGTCTGGGACGTTCTGGGCGTTTGCGATGGTGTGGTAGAATGCATCCCTACCTATCTAAATAATTCTCTTAGGTACGTACGTAAGATAAATTGTAGGTAGGCAAGTTTACCATCCGAAGAGTGAAGGAAAACTTCCACTGTCGCCATGATGCCCGTGGACATCAATCTCAAGGGATTAACACGTGACATTGAAAGCCATTAATCACGTGATAAGACGTCAGAGGCAATGACTGAGCGGCCTTCGCCGATGACTCAATCGGTCTTGGCAAGGACTCGGATGGCAACTTCTAGACTGCCTCCTGTGGGCTGTGTGGTGCTGCGAGGCTCATCGTTGATGAGAGCCAGTCACCCGCCAGCCATAATAAACTCAACCGCTCTCCAACAATTTTCTCTCCTCTACCAACTTACACTCGTATCTACGACTTCTTTGTTCAAGAAATTCTCCCCGTCAGTCGATCGAAGCTATAGTTCGTTCGCATCTCAGACTCCTGTTGAAGTTATTTCGTCGAAACCCCCACTCGACTGTCAATAGACCGCCACTCTTGCACCCTCTCTCTTCCTTCATTCCTCGACAGAAATCATTCCACAATGGCTGACAACGACTGGGACAACGTTACCAGGATTGGTAAGAATGTGAGAGCTGGAGGTGGCACTGCTGTTGATCGGGAGCGTGTTGTCAAGGGCAAGGCTGCAATCAACGCTGCCGGCCGCTCTGGAGCCATCATCGGCACCGAGAAGAAATATGCAAGCTCCAACACAGTAAGTCCTACCACTCACCATAGCGCTACGCTTTGCCCTTTCAGATCAAAATTCCTAACATGAATTTGATTCTCCACAGAAATCCGCTGTTGAAGGTCAACATCTCACGAAAGTCGACCGATCCGACGAGATCGTGAAACCCAAGACCATCGGCCGTGAGGTCGCTGCAGCGATCGTCAAGCGAAGGAACGAGATCACCCCGAAGATGACCCAGAAAGATCTCGCCACCAAGACCAACATGCTCGCCACCGAGATCCAGGCCTATGAGAACGGCTCAGCCAGCCCCGACCAGGCCAAACTCGGCAGACTCGAGAAGGCTTTGGGCATCAAGCTGCGTGGCTCTGACATCGGCTCGCCGTTAACGTTTGGGAAGAAGAAGTAGATGTGTGAATGATTTCGTTCGATTCATTCATTCGTTCACACATCCTTTCGAAAACTCACGAGAAATGTGACAAACGATGAGAGTTACAAACTGCATGGACGGGTTTTCGAGATATTTCCTCTTTCTTTGCAAGCGTTTATGTTTGGCAAGTGCTGCTAATCCGACTGATGGGATATGGAGTTCTTGATTTCTTCCCAATGACGCCGTTGGGTGCAGAGGTTCCTGTATAGACGACACGCAGCGAGATACTGCCCTAAAAAGACAAAACGAGGATTGGGCATACTCAAAATGCTCCCCTTGAGTTCAAAAGTGTAGTCAGCCAGTGTCACGTATGATAAGCATCTACAAACATAGAAAGCATCCCGTACTGCCTTGTATTTATATTATAGTCCACCAGAAAGGCTTGTGGATGAACCTTCCTGGTGGTAGATTAAGCGGTTGCTGATACCACACGGACAACTAAGTAGCAGCAGGGGCAGTACGCCTCGGAAGGAGCGAGTAGTGACACTGCACAGGGAGATATGAAGGGAGAGCTTGAGATGGATAGAAATATATTCTTTACGAATCTTTCCTATCTTCGGAATCCCACCTTTTTTAGATGGTATGTTTTGGAGCCTTAAAATTTCCGATTTCTTGCGTTCGTGCCAACACAACAAATTGGGCGGCGCTCTGGTTTTCCAAAAAGAAAAATATGTGAAGTAAACATCCGGAAATCTTGAGCAAGATACCAACAACAACCCGATGATACATAGCACCTTTCCAAATGACACATGACTGAGTATCTTTCTTCAAGTGACGGCACTGATCTGGTTGACATCGTGGTGTAGTAAGCAAAGCAAAACGTCTTGTGCGTGTTTATGTCTTTCCAATCTATGCATTTGATCCATCCAAGACAAGACAGGATAACGCCCAATGCGCGGCGCCACAAGAGGTCTATTCGCGGGGGAGTTTGGGATTTGCAGAACCGCAGGTCTCTCGCAGTGGGGAAAAAACTGAAGCCTTAGGCGGCTCTATGTTATCATCTTTCCGTTGTAGATTCTCGTCGTCAACGATGATTTCGGTCAATTGGTCCAATCCGTTCCTATGCAGCGAGGTCATTCTTGAATCTCTTCTCGATGGCTTCCATGAATTGGCTGGTTGTAACCCAGGCTTCACGTTCCTTCTTGCCACATGCGAGCGCAAGGTCTTTAGTCATGATGCCGTCTTCATTGACGGTGTCGATGACAGCTTTCTCGAGAGCCTCGGCCCAGGTGACGAGTTCGGGAGTTTCATCGAGTGAGCCACGCTTGACAAGACCTCGGGTCCATGCGAAGATGCTTGCAATGGGGTTGGTGGAGGTCTCGCGGCCTTTCTGGTGCTCACGGTAATGCCTGGTGACCGTGCCATGCGCAGCTTCGGACTCATATGTGAGGCCATCTGGGGTGATGAGCTGGGAAGTCATGAGACCGAGAGAGCCAAAGCCCTGGGCAACGATATCAGACTGTACGTCACCATCGTAGTTCTTCATGGCAATGACGAATCCACCAGTTGATTTGATCATCTGTGCGACCATGTCGTCGATCAGACGATGTTCGTACCAGATCTTCTTTGCTTCAAAGTCCTTCTGGTAGTCCTTTTCATAGATCTCCTGGAAAATGTCTTTGAAGCGTCCATCGTAGGCTTTCAGAATGGTGTTTTTGGTGCTCATGTACAGTGGCCACTCTTTGTCAAGAGCGAACTTGAACGAGGCATGCGCAAAACCCCGAATACTGTCATCGGTGTTGTACTGGGTCTGGGCGACACCACCGGTCTCTGGGAAGTCAAAGACCTTGATAGTTCTTGGCTGTCCTCCGTTCTTGGGTGTGAAAACCATTTCCAGTGTACCAGCTTCTCTGATCACATCGTCCTTCGCCCGATATTGATCACCGAAGGCGTGGCGTCCAATGATGATGGATTTCTCCCATCCTGGAACTAAACGAGGGATTCGGGGAATAACAATAGGCTCGCGGAAGACAGTGCCACCCAAGATGTTACGGATAGTACCGTTAGGCGATAGCCACACTGGGATTGTCAGCAGTGAACAGATGATCTGAGACGGTTATGACATACTCTTCTTGAGATTGAACTCCTTGACTCTCGCCTCATCAGGAGTGATGGTGGCGCACTTGACACCGACCGAGTACTTCTTGATTGCCTCGGCTGCATCAATGGTGACCCGATCGTCCGTCTCATCACGGTATGGTAGACCGAGGTCGTAGTACTTGAGGTCGATATCAAGGTAGGGATGGATGAACTTGTCCTTGATATCCTGCCATATTATCCTGGTCATCTCGTCGCCATCGAGCTCGACGACAGGATTCTTGACCTTGATCTTGGCGGGCCCCGAGGACGAGGCCGCGCGGGCCTGTTGCACGCTTGGACTCATTCTTCTTGCTTCAGCTTGTATTCGGTTGGTAGCCATTCGAACGGAGGGCGAGGGAGCAGTGAAATGTTTTCTGCAAGCAGCGCCCACCAGGGCAGATCTGATGGGGTTCATGGAGGGCGGAATTTGGAAGTACGGTAATCAAGCCGTTCTGACTTGACGGTGGACACGATAGAACCCGAGGGAGGTTTCAGTGGCCATCAGAGTACAGCTTCCGTTGGGAGAAAGGTTTTACCTTGAGTCTCGATCCGTGTGCAGCGTGGTTACTTCGGCGTTATGGTGGGCTTTGAGGTTGGTCGACGAATAAGGTGGGACTACCAGGCAAATGACGAAGGAGAAATTGCCGAGGGACAGAGCCAGGTACGGAGGACTGAGGTACTTAGCCGGTGCGTGTCATGTGGTGAGGAGGGAGCCCTGCCCACGGCCCAGGTGGGCTGCCCTGGGCTAGTCCCAACTAGGCTGGGTGGTGCTCCTAGTATGAGTGCTCGTTCTCGTAGTGTTGCAACCACACGACGTGGGGTTTCGAGTTTCGAGTCCGTGTGAGTCGTTGGCCGTGCTTTTTTGCTGCATGCCCAGCGGCTGGAAGAGTACCGAGCACGAGTAGAGCTCTGCAGGTACGGAAGGAGAACAACGGAGCTTGTTGGGGCGAGAACGGAGCACGCGGAGAGAACATTGGTTCCTCGTGTGTTGTAATTTCTCAAATAACCTTGGTAGGATCCCGGAAGTACACCGAGACTGAGGTTCGCACTCCAACTGGTTGGTGGGTGATGGTTGGCGCGCATACTTAGATCTTCTAGATGCCGCTGTCGCGCCGACTCGGAATCGCAAAAGAAAGTGCCCTTCAAGGTGTGAGAAATGAGGGACGCTCCCCATGTAGTCACGTGACCGTCCACCGCAATCACCAACTTGCTGACTCATCACTTTTCCTTCTCAGATCGGGGTGCCATCCTGCACCGCAGACGACCAAGGCCAGTGGGACGACCAGGTCTAGTCTCGACGCAACATCGTCAGCAATATCTTACTCCTTCTCGTACCTCATCATAACTCGGTCACTCACCAAGCCACCTTCTAACCATGGCCGACAAGTTGCGTACTCTGCAGCAACTCGAATCGCTTCAAGCAAAATACATTGGCACTGGTCATGCCGACACCACTCGATATGAATGGAGCAACAACATCGTTCGAGACTCATATGCCAGCTATGTCGGGCACCCACCTCTGCTCGCCTACATGGCACTTGGAATGGGCGAGAGCAAAGAGGTCCTGCGAGGCCAGATGATAGAAAAGATGATCAGGGCCAGTGGTCCACCACCAGCAAGAGATGAGGACTGAACAGACAACACATCGATAATGTCATCTGTTCATCGAACAACCACGCCAACCACGCCAACTGCGCATTAGCAACAGGCAATACACACTGGACGCTGTTGTTATATCTAGAGTCGTCCTCAACGCCTGCCTCCATGGACTGAGCGGGCATTAAAGAAGCGGTGACCGGTAAAACGATTTCCCCTGACAGCTCTACGCACAACTTCCAGCCACAGAGGGCTTCGGTCAGTGGCTTTCTACAAGCATTTTGTGAGCCCATGCGAACGGCTAGGGAGGGGAGTATCGAATAACACGAAAGAGGATTCAAAAATTCGCACACCATTGAAGCGAAATGTATCCATTTCAATCAAAAATACAACATGTGCAGCGAAAGTTCTCTGCACATTCTCGAGAAAGCACAATCTTGCCTTCTTCGCTCCATGTCGGCTCTGACCATTCTCCTGATTTTATAGTTGATCAATTCAATCAATCTTGCCCGTGGAAAAATATATAAGTATTCTGGCAGAAGAAAATCCGGTAGTGATTCCTGATCCCAGTCAACGCGAACATAAGAAAGTTTTGTTTGCAGAGGACGCCAATCTCCTATGTCCTGTTGGACCTGTAATCCAAGCCTGATGTTCCTCGACAGGGCAGGGGAAGTCAACCCATCTGAGGTCCGGGTGGGGTGAGGCCAGTTCCAATTGAAGGAGGTGCATAGAAACTGGCTGGGTAGGCCTCAGACCTTGGCAGTTTTTTTGGTCCCCTGGCTCGCGAGTCCATCGAATATTTGAATCAGTCCCTTTGACGCCATAATCGATGCGTACGCCGTTTCATATCCATGAAATCCCATTTTTCTGAATCCCCATTATAGCAATCAATCCGTGTGGTGCTTGTGCTTTCCCCGATTCCGTGTGGTCGAAAAATTCTACCCAAGTCATAGTCGTAGCCCGCAATGGCTGATGTTGAACATTATAGAGAACACCAAGGCATCATTAGAAAATTCCGTTGACAATGTTGCTGCCGATGGTGGCACCGGCGCCGAAGATGGCAGCGTTGCCCATCTTCTTTCCGAATTTCTTGCCTTGCTCTTCTAACTTGCTGTACTTACGACCCTCGGGACCAACAGCAGACCCAGATTGAGTGAGTTGCAGAGGCATGTTACCGTAGTCAGATGATCCTGGGACCATGGGTGGCCGTTTCTCCTCAACGACATTGACATAGCTTCGAGGGAAAATGCCTTCCAAATTGGTACGTTCATTGCGACCCCGCCACCCTGATGAGATGTTAGTATGAAGTCAAACAAGTGATGTGGAGGACAGGAGTATGTACAGTCGTTGTTCATATGTTCTGACACCTGGACCCGATCTCCTGGCTGTAATGCCAAGTCTCCAGTATCTGTTGGGGCATATGCGTATAGCGCGGACGCTATGGATAGAATCTGAGGGGTCTGGACGTATGCTGGAGGTGGAAGAGGAGCAGGCGTCGGCACTGGAGCGTACTGTTCCTTAATATTCATATTTGAAAATTGATCGACGGGAGTGTTGGTTGAGACATTTGCAGGTGCGTGTAAAGGAGCATGCAGGGGTGTCTGAGCAGGGAGTTGTGCTAGGATGGAGGAGAGTTGCTCTGGGGAGATGATGGAACTATCTGCTAGAAATTCGAGTTCCTATACACGAGTTAGTGAGATGGCGAAGGGGATGGATTGGGATGTGATGGGACGGGGCAACGCACTGTGCGGATGGTACGGAGGGAGCGGTTGGTGAGGGCGATGGAGGCCTCGGTGGCCATGGTATCGCGATGGGAAAGACAAGTTGACGCGTTCTCGAGGACCAAGATGGAGAAGGATGCTTAACGAAAGAAATAAGTGAGTGAGAAAGCTCAACCGCAGGAGACAGAGGTCAGTTGTCGTTGAAGGAAGAATGGAAACAGAAAGAGGTGGTTGAAGGTGAGGCGCAGTACAGGTAATGATACTCCCTCCGTACGAGGTAACAGGTAACAGGTAAACGATACGGAGCGAGCACCCAAGTCATGCTGGTAGCGGTGGTGCGGGTGCAAGGATGAGTGGGCCATTTGTAGGCATTTGGCTTGGATGTGACCACTAACCAGCTGAGATCAGAGTCATTTGACGCAGGGCTCGGGTTAAGCAATCACTGGGTCTCCTCCAACCCGGTAAGGGAGCTCTGGGGAGCCCAAGGGAACCAAACAGCGACCATCTGCCCTGGGAAGGACTGCTTAAGCGACGACAGCAGCAGCAAACGAAGCCTGGGTAGTGCCCGAAGGCCCGAGCAATTGGAGGGTGCCCTTGCCCGCAGGCCCCTAGCAAACACGCACCACAAGTGACAAGACGTGGCTGCCATCCAGAGGACCGGGGGTGTCCAGGAGGGGTCTAGCGGCGTTTTGTCAAGATGGGTGCCTGACACCCACTGCGCGGATGGGTCGGTGCCATGATAGTTCCGTGGCTCCCGAGTCCCGACTGAGGGCTCCCTGTATTGTTGTTATTCAGGCATAACCGCCTAGAACCGCCCACAATTCCTGGGCATAAAGAAGAGGTTTGGGGTGAGCACTAATTAACTCGCAATCTGCACTTTCTGGCTGTCAGGCTATGACTGTATTTCTCCCACTTTATCTGAAACACACAGCATGCAGCTTACGAGAATAGCCTGTAGCCAGGGAAACCGTGATTGAGCCCCTTGCGGCCTCAAAGCCTTGCATTAGGCAATACGGAGTACAAATACTTCTGAGTAGGTGTCTCCTTACCTTTGTGCCTAACTAAAGCCTCTGCAAAATATCAGGTACCTGGACGGAGTACTCTGCTTCGGCTCCTACTCGTAATGCTAAATTAGGTACTTCGTCCTACCAGAACCTCAGACTCGTTGAGGGTGCCAGAGTAGGTTAGGTTGCTCGTGCTGGCACATTGTCGCCAGCATCCCAAATGCTGTGTAGTTTCCTACTTTCTCCGTGCTTTAGAAGTTATTATACCTTCTTGCGGCGGTGGGAATACGGAGGCCGCAGGGCTAAAATGCGTCACCTGACCTGCGAAGAGTTTAGCGCGAAAGACCAACATGCTTGGTTGTCGCGCCAAGCGTCCCTGATGTGCTGCCTCACACCCTCACCCATTTCTGCGCACCTTCATTTGACCAAGCACGACGGTCCGAAATTCTTGGTACACAGAGATACTGGCCATAGGTACCTACCCAGGTACGTGGGTAGATACTAAATTCTGCCCATGGCCAGTCTCTCTGGACCTTGACAACCATTGACATCGACAATAGAAGGTCCCCTTCCGTCCTTCTATATATATAAAGAATCAAAAAACTGCAACCAACCGCACGCTAGATCGGCAAATTTGGATGAAGCCCAATGCCAACTTGCCTAGAAGGCTGATCAGCCAGGCCCACCCATTGATTCTATCAAAAAGTTGTGGCTTTCGAAAAGATCGCAGCCTGACCTGGGCCAGCTCTTCTGAGGGCTGTGAGCGGTTCCATGGCCTTTGACTCTCTCATCGATGCCGTTTGAGTTTCCAGTGTAGCTTTCCGTGAATACAACAAACACAGCATTGCGCTTCTGCGAGAGGTTAACTCCAACTGTGGCCGATTGTCGCGACTACGTCAAACACTACAGAGATGCATCACGGATCATTGATTCCTGGGACAAAGCCCGCAAGGATAGCCGCCTCACTTACAGCGCTACAAGGAGAGTCAGTTTTGTGCCACTATGCCAAAAGGGTGAGAGGGCTCTCATGCACGTCGCCAGGCTTGAATTGTTCTCGAATATGTCTAGGTCAAAGGAACAAAGGAGGTGTTCATGCACCTTGGTCGTTTCAGCAAACGAGATAATGCATGCAATGTTGAGTGGAAACAAACAAACCAACCCCTGTTTCCCACAGCTTGGTTCTTTGCTGCGGGAAGGTGCATAGGTTCGCAAGGCTTGCTGCAAACACCTGCAATCAACTTCTGAGGCTTTGATGATGCTTGGAGGGTACCTAGTCGGTGTCTTTTTGACCACCTACCTGGCTTGCGCAAGCGCAAACGATGAGGTCCCCAAAAAGCATATATCCAAGACCCCCTTCAATGCCTTTCCGAAACAATCTCTCGCTTCAATATCCACATTCACCACATCGACTAGATTGTTTTTGAGCTACAATACGCATTGCAGGGAACTGGAACAGTCTTCACCTGAGCAGGCAGCGCGCTGACATTGGACCCGCTATCAACGACCCCATTTGGCGGCAAACGCCTTCTATTATTGTATGAGTGCAGTGCTACATTCAGGGCTCTTCACCTATTCACCATCTGCATCACACAATTCTGCACTTGGGTTCAAAAATTCAACTCTCCGCGGATCTTTCTCCTATAAAGTCATCGTCTCTGCTGGCTTTCTCGCTACGAGGTTTTCTTCTAAGCACATTCAAGGACAAACAGCAACATTCCTCTACTTCGAGCGACCCTAAATATACAGGCTATCAGTCATTTGCTAGATCTCTCAATCATTCCACCTGCTGCCATGTCTGCAGCAATCCCTGAGCCAATGCGACCTCTCTTTTTCGTTGTTCGACCAGATGATCAACGAATGGTCCCTCTGATTGCTCTTGACGAGCTTCCCTCATTTGTCTCAATCCAAGGAGTCCCACGACAACTGACGGCTCTTGAAATTACTGGAATGCACTCTGTTGGTGTCTTTGAGGCGCGTCAACAGCAGCATGTCGTTGAAGGAGTCTACAGCAATGCACCACCTACCAGAGAACGCATTGTCAATTCATCAACCAATTCAGATCAATCAGTATCCACAAATACCGACGCCTCGGCCTCAATCCCTACGACCACGACCAACGATCTTCCACCCACGGCCACTCTTGGAAAGAAAACCTACTGTGCCTACTGGATGAAATACGGCGAGTGCTCCTTTGTTCAGACAGGCTGTAAATACAAGCACGAGATGCCACACGACCTTGAGAAATTGAACAGCCTCGGATTCAGTGAAATTCCCCAGTGGTACCGCAACTTGTATGGCACGCCACTCCTTAATCTTCCGGATGGAGTCGGAGCTCCGAGCTACTCAATCCGTGACTCGAAGGCGCAGAAGAGTGACAATTGGCGCAAGGATCGAGCTCTCAATCAAAATGCCAACGGCAGGGAGATCGGTGCCCCCTCTGGCCAGCGTTATACCCGCCGAGCTACTCGTGGTACAGGCCGCCCCATCCACTATGGTGACAAGGACAAGGACAAAGCCAAGCAAGCAGCACCTCAAGACAAAGAGCGAGAGGCACGAGAAGCTCAGGAGGCTCAGGCGCTCGCCAAGGCTCGTGATAAAGAGGATGAGAAACGCCGCAAAGCCAATCAGGAGAGATGGCCGGGCCTCTCCCCAGGTGCGCATTCAATCTTCAAGCATTGCCCAGCCGCCAGTGATGTGTGGGACAGCGAGGCCGAGTGCAGCCAGCTGCTGAGTGACGACGAGAAGTACGAATTGATGTCCGACGACGAGTTCCAACGCGAGGAGGATGCGCGTCGTGCTGCTCTTGCTGCTCTTTCCTCTGCCTCTGCCTCGTCCACTGCTTTTGGCTCCCCGTCTACCAGACAGACTAGTTCCGACTCGCGTCGCCGTCGTCCTGGAGCCAATCGTCGCAACAGGGGAAATCAATCATCAGTTCGTCGAGGAGCACACCGTGGAAGCAAGGATACAGGCAATGGCAAGGCCAACTAAGGGGGGGGGGGTTGAAAAAAGG
>Ga0105239_10008322_pt1 | contig 11821 bp, 5 predicted proteins | sample KBSC44metaG_FD_92761 | JGI IMG/M metagenome (GOLD analysis project Ga0105239, IMG submission 92761) | Corn rhizosphere microbial communities from Kellogg Biological Station, Michigan, USA - KBS C4-4 metaG | ecosystem: Host-associated > Plants > Roots > Rhizosphere > Soil | place: Michigan, USA...
CTCTTCCTCTTCCTCTTCCTCTTCCTCTTCCTCTTCCTCTTCCTCTTCCTCTTCCTCTTCCTCTTCCTCTTCCTCAACAATCGCGACCAAAAGGCCACCATGGTTGGCACAAATGTTTTGATCTCAGGGATCGCCTGGGCCCTCGCAACAGCCTTTGGCACATATGTCACTCGAACAACCCCCGCCATCATCATCAACGAGACGGTCCCTTCTGAACTCGCAACTCCCCTGTTCCAGACCTCCCAATTCCTGGACCGAGTGGACGTCTTTCCTCCTCCTGGTGGCGTCGCCGGTCCCCCAACCGTCATCAACACCTGCTCGCTCTTTCCCATCGAGCAGACCGTCTTCTCTGCCGTCTGTCCCATCCCACAACTGCCATCGATCCTCGTTGTGCACGACCGGCCGTTGAAGCCACTGGTCGAGCCACGGGTCGAGATCGTGGAAGTTGTGGCACTCAATGCGACTGATGAGCACAACTCGACCGTCGTCGCGGAGCGCCATGGGCCTCCCACCAACCGCCACCTAGCCGTCCTGGTCAAGGAGCGTGTTGTGTGGTTCGTAAAGGAGTTTGGCGACTGCTCGGCCGTCATTCTCAAGGCGTGCCTTGCGTTGTTGGTCTTCCTGGTCTGCGATAATCCCATGGGCGTCGAGGTGGGTAGGTGGTATAACTGGTTCATGCGCGAATCCAGGAAAAACTATCTTCTTCAGTTCACTGCGCTCTTCATGCTCGTGTTGGTTCTCATTGTCAAGTTTATGGACGTTTGCATTGTTCTCACTCGTACCTACTGCGAGCGTCGGTCTGCAAAGAATATCCTGGAGAAAGTTAGACAGGAACGCGAGAAACATGGACAGGATATGGGTCAGAAGATTCGGACGCTAGAAGAATCTATCGAGGCCTTGAATGTCGACAACTCTGAAGCGGAAAAGGCGCGGGAAAATCTCGTTTTGGAACGAGCTCGGCTTGAGGCAGACAACTACATCGAAGAAATCAAGAGCCTCCTGCGGGAAAAGGCGAGCCTTACTCTGGAGAACGATGGTATTGCCCAGGAGAATGAAGGCCTCAAATCAAGCCTCGTCGAAACCGAGAAGCAGTCCTCTGAAAAGGTGCATGAGTTTGAGAAGCAGATTGAGGAACTCAAACGCAATTCTTTGACTCAGGTTGCCGGTTTGACTGGACAATTGAAGACAATCGCTGATGAGCGTGATCAGGCTCTCACGAAGGCCAGTGAATATCAAGCAGCTGACAAGGAGCGGCGCCAACAGATTGCCAGCTATGAATCTCAGATTGCAGCCATCCCAACTCCAAGCGAATCCGACACCGTTCCTCGTGGTGATCTTGACAAAGCTATGAAGGAGAAGGACAATGAGATTGCAAAACTCAAGAAGTCTTGCGAATCGCTCAAGTCAGAGGTCAAGGATTATGCATTGTCTAGGGAACTCTCTGGAAAAGACAAAGCGCAGTTGACAAAGGAGATCAAAGGACTCCGATCAAATGAATCGAAAAAGGATTCCATCATCAGCTCTCTAGAGAAAGAATCGACCAGTCTCAAATCAAACCTTGAGAAATCTCAGGAGAAAATTGCGGATTTGAGTTCTGCACAAGAGAATTATTTGAAGGCCGTCGGGAAGGTTGCAGGTTTAAAGACCGCAAATGGGAATCTTGAGAAATTACTTGGGGCTGCTAATGGTCAACTGAGCAATATCAAGGCAAACTCGGTCAAGAAGGAGAAGTTTGACGACTTGGAGATCACAAACAAGAATCAAGCAGAGGATCTCATTAAGACCCAAAAGCTTTTGGATGATGCCAACGCTCAACTCAAGAAGAAGGAAGCCGAATTGTCCCAAACGGTGACCGAACTGTCCGGATTGCGCACGAGCAACGACGATACCAGTGATCAGTTGAAGCAGAAGAAAGCCGAATTGTCCGCAAACACCACCGAACTCTCCCGCCTGCGCAAGAACAATGACAACGCCAATGATCTGCTGAAACAGAAGGAAGCAGAGTTGGCCCAATTGCGCAAGGCTAACGGCGAAGCCAAAAATCTACTACAACACAAGGCAGCTGAGCTGTCCCAAAAGGCAATCGAATTGTCCGAATTGCACAAGGCAAACGAGGAAAAGCAAACCAAGCTTTCGGAATTGCAAAATGAACATGCCAACCTCCAAACCTCTCATTTGGAAACCCAGGCTCAACTGACAAAGACTCAAGATGAGCTTACAGGTGCTTGGATAGAGGTTGAAATTCTTCAAGAGGAAAGAGATGAGGCAGAAGCGAAGGTCCAGGCTTACGAAGAAGCAAGATCTATCCCACAAACTCATGTCGATGAGCAAGAAACTCAGGATCAAGAACCTAGCGCATCTGAGATCGAAGAAGAGGAGTCAAGCACACCAGCGGTTCAGGCTATTGATGAGTCCGAAAGCAAGGTTCAAGAATCCAGCGCATCTGAAATTCATGAAGCGCCAATCAAAACAGAGCCTGAACCTGTCGATGAGCCGGAAAGCAAGGTTCAAAAATCAAGCATACCTGAGGTCCATGAAGAGCCGAGCACGCCTGCTAGTCAACAACCAGAGGTTGATCGTATGACCACTCACAACGGCCTAATCGTGCCAAAAGGTCCGAGAAACGGCAACCAAACCCCTCGATCTGGTGCTACTGCTGCTACGACTTCCAAGGGACTAGGAGAGAGTAGATGGGCTACTACCACTGATCAGCCAGCTGTTGTTGCTCCCCCCAAGACTGTTACTCCCCTCAAGACTGTCGCTCCCTCCAAGCCTGTCGATTCCACCAAGACTGTTGCGCCGCCCAAAATTGTTGCTTCTCCTACAGCTTCTACTTCGAATCAGATCGTGAACCAACCTCCTAGCACTCCAACCACCCCCTCCGAGCCAGCCAATGACCTGGAACAGAGTCGATGGGCCAACGCAGAAGCCGAGCCCGAGCAGGGAGACGATGAAAAGCCTAAGCCCCATCGAGGTCGACGAGGTGGCCGCAAAGTTCAGCACAAACGCGAGCTAGCCATACAGCGACAGCAATTGGCAGCAGCTCAAGAGACTCCTGCCAATCCAGCTCAGAGCAGCAGAATCCCCCGACCCAACGGTAACGCCGAGGTCCAGGGCCGCAAATAGAAGCACAATTCCAGAACAGAAAAGATGAAGACCGAGGACTATTGCAACAATCCAATTGTACCCTGCTGCTCCAACCGTCACAGAAACAAGACTCAAATTCATCATCCCGAAAACTTGGTTGGGGGGCCACATAGCCGGCCGAAGGATCGCAGCTGTGGCGCGATGAAGGCATAAAATTCACATGAAAGCTGGATAACTCTGGACAGAAGGAAGGACGAAAGGAAACCCGGTTGGAGGACTTTACAAAGGGCCGATGGATCGCAGCTGTGGCGCGGTGAAGGCATAAATTCATGAAACCGGATATGTTTGAATTGGACGGAAGGAAACTCGATTGGGGGACTTTACAAAAGGGCCGATGGATCGCAGCTGTGGCGCGGTGAAGGCAAGAAAAATGAATGTACGTGTATGAATATGAATATGAACACGTTGGGCATCATCAATCTTGGGACAACAGACAGAAGAAACTGTCATGAAAGAATGAAAGAATGATGATGATGATGATGATGATGATGAATCGAAGGAAACGAAGCCCAGAAACCATGAGAGAGAGACATAGGCTTGTTTCTTTACAATCGAGTAGGGATTGAATGATAGATACTTTTATCCCCCGCCTGTTTGCATTTGCCGATAGACGAAAATATGAAGAAAAAGGAAGGAAAAACCAACCAAAATGCCTGAGCGTTGAGAAAATCGATGTGGTGACTTGAAATCGACTCTAATTACTTGCTTGACTTGTGCCGGCCGACTCGAATTGTTTTCGTAATGTGAGTGAGCGAGTGGGCAATGAAGTTGAGTGGATGGAACGGCTGTTATTCAAATATCAATGAGCCTGGTCGCACACTGCTTGTGACTAAATAGCTAACTGCTATTCCTAGGACTGTAGACTCTGCTAATACCTTCCACGCCGGTCATCTGTAACTGGCACTCACGATATTGCGTATTATTAATGATCGCTTGTTGTACTGAATTGGCATGCGCTATTACCTGATCCAATCCAAGGCAACTCAACTCTCAGTCAAACTCGATACCCTCCTCCCATGTCCTCCTCATCGCCCTAACTACATACCCTTTTTTCCTCCTCCCCCGTCTTCAAACCCTCGACGCATTCAAACTAATTACAACCCACAACCCTGAGCGAAATCCTTACAGGTCGTCGCGAAACCCCACGTCTTCGCGGCATTGAATTCGATGCTCTGCTGGCTGCTGTCCGGACTGGTGGTGCCGCACCCATCTGAGAGAAGAATCGCGTCGTAGCCATTTGAGAAGGCCTAGAAACAACAGAAAGAGAAGGTTAGCGACGTCAACATTGGAATTCAAACTTATGCAATTGGGAAAGCGAAGTCAAGGTGTACATGATGGGATCACTTGCGGGGCACTCACGTCTTGCAAACTCCCACCAACACATTGGTCAGTATTGACGCCTGTGAAGAGCAAAGTCTGGATGCCACGCTGAGAGAGGTACTCGGTACACGCGGTGCCTGGCCCCCAGAGGCCGGACATGCGGTTCTTGTGGATCCAGACGTCGGGGAGGGGGTTGCTGGCACTGAGGCCCTCAGACTCATAGTTGGCGCGCAGCTCGGGCGTGATGTCAGCGTTCCATGTGTCGCGCATCAGCAGGCGTCCGCCCGGGACGGTCTCGGTCGAGGAGAGGGCTACGGGCCCGATGTCACTGCCTAGGCCATGGTAGATGCGAGATGGATTGTTGCTGGATGGTGTTTGAGACTCAAGGGTGTGGCATCCTTCGTTGACGCCGTGGGAGTCGATTGCGGCTTGTTTCAGTGAAGCCTCGAACGCCACAAAGTCCTCTGCAGGCACGGTCTCGAATCCAAAGGCGCGCAGGGTTCCAGGTGGCATTTCTGCGATTTCTTTCTCAGTCAGCCCCCAGTTCAGCCATATGATCTGGATGCCAGCCTTGCGCGCCGCGGGGATGGCGTGGTCCAGGAGTTCCTTTTGTGCTTGGAGCCCTTTGGAGTCGTGGGGTCGGGCCAGATATGGCGAGAGGAAGAAATTCTGCATGTCGACTATGACGAGGGCGGATTTCTCGGCGGAGATGGTGACTGGCACGGTGGTGGTGTTGAACTTGATGGTTTTGCTGGTGGTGGGTGTGGTGGGTGTGACTGGATGTGTGAGGTCGAAGCCATGGATGGAGTCCCACAGCCAGAAGTTGGCGGAATTCGGGTTGCCAATTATGCCTTTGCGGTGGGTTGTGTCCGTGTTGTTCATTTTACCTCTGCTGTGATGTCGTCTGTTGGGTTGTACATAGGTGGTGGTATGGTTGAATATGTACTGTCAGCGTTGGCGCACTTGTGAGGCGAGGGGAAAACAAGGCTGGGCTGAAAAAGGGGGCGGTCAAGATAGTGGCACTCAGAGAAGATAAATACTTTCAAGTCTGAACGGGTTGAACGCTGCTGCCCCTGTTCTTACGTCAATACAGTTTTCACAGGTGATATAGGTGTAAAAAGTTCTAGAAAGGAGTGGGCCAACATAAACATCTTCGGGCTTCGCAGATTTGCTTCGGTTTATCAGTTCTCACAAGGTTGGCTGCTGATTGATCATGAATACCCCGCAAGCTATCGAACAGCAGGGTTGGGTTCCAGATAAGACTCCAAGATGGGGAAGGAGAATAACTGGAATACCGCGTGAATGGCATCGCGCTTCTCCGCTTGACATGGAATCTTTGAGGATGGCCTACAGAGGGTTGGATTCGAGGGCCTGGTAGGTGCCTGGCATGTTGCTCTGGAGTGGTGTTTTCCTACCCACCGACCGCAGTCCTATACTGTGACGGGCAATGGCTCCCTGAGGTACCTATCAGACATGCAAGGGATGGTGGCTTGTATTGCGAGCTGTTTCACAGGATGGACGCTGAAAACGTGGGTTAGCTGGCCGTTCAACTTTTACGAGAATGCTTTCGCGTTGAGTGTCGCAGTATCATTTGATTTGTTTTAAGGGGTATTCACAAAGGGTATTCACCTGTGCTCGTTGGGCTGGCACCAGATGAGATCAATACGGAGGACCCCGCAATCAATCAATTCCGAGGCAGGTGCGTTAGGCGCCTAATGACTTATGTAAGTGCTGCGGAACGGGTAGGTGCGGCCGGGTAAGAGAGGGAGAGGAAGGAATGTGGGTGGCACCCGTGGCTGGGAAGTTCAGGCGTGGTGCCGGGCACTTGTATCTATCCTCTTCCTCACCCAGGTTCTGACTCCCGCGTCTCCTCAATCACACTTCCCACAATATCATGCGGTTATCCCTGTGAAGGAAATAACCTCACGGTATGCGACGCTGGCCTGAGTTGCCTCTTGTACCTCGTCGAGGTTTCAAGTTGGTGACGATGCACCCGATTCTCTTGTCATCTGATGATTAGGTAAGGCAGTCTGTTTACGGTTTACCCCACAATGAAATGCCACCTTTTTGCTTTCCATACCAAAAGATTCCCAAATCCAAATCCAAACCCAAGCCCAGGTTCAATGCTGCCACTTCCATTCTAAGCCGTTCGCACACGACCTCCACCCGCCGCCTTTTCCATTGATCTCCTGCCTTTGATTTCCCTCGAATCCTACTCCCTGCATAGCGAGTCCTGTTCCATTCCGTCTTCGCCCCCTCCTCGTACATAGCACCTCTTTGGCAACTCCCAAAATGGCACTTCTTCAGGCTCGAGTCAAGAGTGTCCTCTCTGGTGACACCTTGATTATTACCAACCAAAAAGGTGCTGAACGTACTCTTTCATTGGCCTATATCTCTGCTCCAAGGTTGAAGAGGGAGGGCGACGAGGTTTGCCTTCACTTCCGGTCTCTCCAATTGCTCGTGTGGCTAAACATTATCTGTAGCCCTTTGCCTTCCAATCTCGCGAATTCATTCGTGACCTGGTATTGGGCAAAGTCATTCAATTCCAAGTCCTCTATGCTATCCCCACTACCAAACGAGAATATGGTCGAGTCAAGCTGCCCAACGGCCCCGAACTTCCCGACTTGATCATACAAGAAGGCTGGGCCAAGGTCCGAGAAGACGCAGGCAAGAAAGAAGATGACGAAACAGCATTGGCATACCTCGACAAGCTAAGGTCGCTAGAGAATGAGGCTAAATCCGACAGCAAGGGCCTTTGGGCAAAAGGTGGACATATTGAGAATTCCTCCGAAGTTTCAGATCCCAATGCCTTGGTGGAGAAATCCAAAGGAAAGAAGATTGATGCCATTATTGAGCGTGTCTTAACCGGCGACCGTCTCATCGCTCGCATCCTACTGAGCCCCACCAAGCACATTCAGACGATGCTTGTTCTCGGTGGCGTAAGAGCTCCGGCTACGAAACGGACCACCCCTGAGGGCAAAGACGTTCCTGCCGAACCATTCGGTACTGAAGCACAGACTTTCGTCGAAGAAAGACTACACCAGCGAAAAGTGCAAATTGAACTTCTGGGAGTAACACCCCAGAATCAACTCATCGCCAATGTCCTACATCCCAGGGGCAACATTGCCAAGTTCCTGTTGGAAGCAGGATTGGCAAGGTCAAATGACCAGCATGTTACCTTACTCGGCAATGACATGGCACAATTCAGACAAGCAGAAAATGCTGCCAAGAATGCCCGAAAGGGAGTCTTCACTGGCACTTCGGCTTCCAAGGCTTCAGGAGTTCAAGACGCCGATTTTACAGTCTCCCGAGTTTTGAACGCTGAAACCATCTTCATTCGGACTCGATCAGGCGATGAAAGAAAGGTGACACTTTCGAGTATCCGTCAGCCCAAACCTTCCGATCCCAAACAATCGCCCTTTGGAGCCGAGGCCAAGGAATTCGCCAGGAAGAGGCTGATTGGCAAGCACGTCAAGGTCAGCATCGATGGGAAGAAGCCCGCCTCGGAGGGCTTTGAAGAGCGAGAAGTTGCCACCGTGACGGTGAACGGGAAGAACGTTGCTCTGGCTTTGGTCGAGGCTGGTTACGCATCGGTGGTTAGACATCGCCGCGACGACGACGACCGATCTCCGGAGTATGATGCTCTGCTGCTCGCAGAAGAGGCGGCTCAGAAAGATGAGAAAGGCATGTGGTCAGCCAAACCTCCTTCTGCCAAGCAATATCAAGATTACTCTGAGAGTCTACAAAAGGCCAAGATGGAGGCATCTGTGCTACAGCGCCAAAAGAAAGTGCCGGCTGTTGTGGACTTTGTGCGAGCTGGATCTCGATTTGTTGTTCTCGTGCCCCGAGAAAACGCCAAGCTCACCTTTGTTCTGTCGGGCATTCGCACTCCCAAGCCAGCTCGTCCGTCAGGCGAGGCAGCCGAGCCATTTGGACAAGAAGCGTTGGAATTTGCAAATCGACGAACTCTGCAGAGGGATGTGGAAATCGACGTGGAAAATATTGACAAGGTCGGCGGATTCATTGGAACATTATATGTTGGACGGGAGAATTTTGCTCGGGCGTTGGTTGAGGAAGGATTGGCTGAAGTGCACGCGTATTCTGCAGAGCAGAGTGGAAATGCAAACGAGCTATTCGCGGCGGAGAAGAAAGCCAAGGAAGCACGGAAAGGAATGTGGCATGATTGGGATCCGAGCAAAGAGGAAGAGGCCGAAGAGGCAGCAGCGCCTAGTAATGGAACAAATGGAGAGGCAGCGGAGTCGATTCCACGGAAAAAGGACTATCGTGATGTGATGGTGACACATGTTGACGAGGCAGGCAAGCTAAAAGTTCAACAAATTGGGACAGGAACTGGAGCATTGACGGAGCTGATGAATGCATTCAAGTCATTCCATCTGAATAAGGCCAACGACCAACCGTTGGCGGGACCTCCCAAGGTTGGAGATATTGTTGCAGGCAAATTCACGCTTGACAACGAGTGGTACCGAGCCAAGGTCCGAAGAGTTGATCGAGAAGGCAAGAAGGTGGACTTGACATATCTTGATTATGGCAATTCGGAAACGGTACCATTCTCTCGACTACGGCCATTGACTCAACCACAATTCTCGACGCAAAAGCTCAAACCTCAGGCAACCGACGCGGTGTTGTCATTCCTACAGCTGCCCACATCGCAGCAATATCTACGCGACACAGTGGACTTTATCGCGGAGCAAACGGACGGGCGTCAGTTGGTTGCGAATGTTGACTATGTGGGACCCGATGGGACATTGTACATGACTCTCCTGGATCCCAAGGTTTCAACCAAGATGGAAGAGAGCATCAATGCGGAAGTGGTACGTGAGGGATTGGCGATGATTCCAAGCAAACTCAAGGGATGGGAACGAGCATCAGCAGAAACGCTGAGCAGCTTGGGAGGACTCCAAGAAGAGGCCAAGAAGGGGCGTCGAGGGATGTGGGAGTACGGAGACCTGACTGAAGACTGAGAACTGTACGGAGCACTCGGTAAGTCATGGTCTCGTCGTAATTATATCTCTCTTCCCTATGATGGAACGGACTTACGGGTCGGGGATATGAAATGACATGAATGATGAAGGCGCAAGTGGGCCGGATTCTGGACTCTGTACTCCGTACTCCGTACTGTACATGTGTTTAGAAGACTGGCGGCACGGCACAGCAGGGATGACAGCAAAATGGCCGAGCCCAGGCTTTGAAAAGCACGTGGAAAGGAATCATTCGAGCATTGAAACAAATATCTGGACCCGGTACCGAGTGCCTAAAGGTGTCTAAAGGTGCCTAGAGGTAATTACGGAGTACTCGGTACCTCACTAAAGTTCCAAGTAGCCAGCCTTGCGCCAGGCATCGACTAGGATCCAAATGCGGCATCTTTGCGGATACGATACCGAGATGATTGCTTACTTGAGCTGCGTCCCAGTAATTTATTACTTCAGCTGACAGCCCCCGAGTAGATGAAACTATGAATTACGAAGCTCTTGGCAAGATTGAGATTACAAGGCGGACCAGTTTCCATTTTGCTGAGACAACCTTCATTGAGTTCTGGACTATTATTATGTCCATTCATGGCTACGTACGTGGATACAGAGTACCCAAAATTTGGAAGGTCGGTACTTAGATGAGGCCCACTGTTCATTGATCAATTATTTATGCAAACTGGATAAAGATGGATAAAGGAGTGGTAGGCGGACTCGGAACCATATGGACGGAGACTCCGAGATGCGGGTAATTAATACGAGTCGAGGCCAGGGCCCGGGAGGGTCTGGAGGGTCTGGGCTGGCTGTCAACGGTTGGTGATGATGATGATGATGATGATGATGATGATGATGATGATGATGATGATATCAGCCATTCTTACGAGGAGGTCAGTGTATCTCTTATTGCTGTTGTTGTTATTGTTATTATTATTATTATTACTGTCCACTAGTGATTGCTATCCTCTGTACATACTCCGTATTAGTAGAATCGTATCTCCCCTTCACCTCTGTGCTATTACTACCATGAGTAATTTAATTACCTTTCCCTCCCCTATCCTATGGGGCCTTGTAAGAGGACTCCGTAGTGATTAATTATGTCAATGGTCGATGACGATGATGCACTCGTATCCATAATCCACAATCCACAATCCATAATCCATTCATTATCTCTCATCCACCAGCCCAGAGCCGCCCTCCGATTTCCTCCTGATCAGATCCATTCCAATACGTACGAATCCGAAATGGCCAGCCTTTCCTCATCCGCCCTCTTCACCATCTCTTTGCGGTCTTGTCACTCGTCACTTGTCATCCTCACCCCAGATTGCCGGTCAATCCGATCCAGTCCCAAGTAAGTTTCCCTTGGGTTTCCCTGTGGGACAATGCCATCCCAAAGAGAGGAAGTGGTTCTCTACTTGGTAGTCTCCGGCCTTCCCCTCGCATCAAAGTTGCATAGTCATCATCTCGCATCTCGCCTCGCCTCTCGCATCTTCCCTTTCCGCCCACCGTCCACGGTCCACCACTTCCTCCGTCCCCTGGGCCGCTGCATCGATCGGCACGCCTGAAATAGCTTCCTCTCGACTGCCTCTCGACGGGTCAAAACTACCTGCTTTCCATTGGACTGCCCTCCCTTGAATTCTCCTTGACGTTTCCTTCCATCGGCTCCCTTGTCACAGGCTTGGACTTTCTCCTACTGGCAACCTCACCCTGCACGATCAATCGCCTTCTTCCCTTCGTGTTCCATTCTCCATTTCCATTCTGGTGATCCTGCCTGATCCTGACCCTCCTCCTCCCAACCCCCCCTTCACTATTAATCCTCCTCGTCGCTTCTCACCTCCCACCTCACTTGGTCGGCGACTTGCTCTATAGTATGCGATAAGAGCCTCACTCGGCGGGCCCCAGCACTACTCCGTACTCCCCTACCCCCTACCTTTTTACTCCAACTTTCTGAGCCGCCAACCGCCACCTTGAAACATTCTCCACAGGACAAAAGGAAACCCGAACATGGCAACAACTCTCTACAGGACTCTCACCGGTCAATCGCAAAAGTCCCATCACTCAGAACACTCAACCACCACCGTACATAACACCTTGACCAAGACTACAACCACCGATCCTCTGACCGGCACTCTAAATCACCTAAGCCCTACACAAGAACAGATCCTCGACGACTTCAAGGTCCAGTTGGAACTCGGTGGCTGGTGGTCGCCCGATGGTGTCAATGGGAAACCCACACATGACGATGGCACACTATTGTAAGAGATCCCTGTGCAATAACAAGCAAGCTTCCATTTGGGAACCCCCCCCCCCCCCCCCCCAAACCCACCAACCCCCCTCTTCTCTTACACACAAAACTCAAAAACCCAAAA
>Ga0105239_10008324_pt1 | contig 11818 bp, 7 predicted proteins | sample KBSC44metaG_FD_92761 | JGI IMG/M metagenome (GOLD analysis project Ga0105239, IMG submission 92761) | Corn rhizosphere microbial communities from Kellogg Biological Station, Michigan, USA - KBS C4-4 metaG | ecosystem: Host-associated > Plants > Roots > Rhizosphere > Soil | place: Michigan, USA...
GAAACTTTACGACGCGAAAGATTTAGATTTCCGTCTCAAGCCCGGGAGCGCCGCGGTCGACCGGGGCGTAGCGGTGCCGAACGTTACGGACGGCTTCGCGGGACGCGCTCCCGATTTGGGCGCAATTGAACTGGGGCAAGCCCCGCCACACTATGGGCCGCGCCCTTAGAGTGCCGGTTTGATCTTTCATCCTGTAAATACAGCTTAATCGACTTTAAGGGCATCATCGAGTATTGGCTGCGCGAGCCAAACTGACGCTCCTTGACATCCGAAATCCGCGGACGCTATATTCCATACGTATCTGGGAGAGCAGATATATTCGCGTAAAGCTGTCAATACAGGTTCATCCAGATGAAGCACAACCGACCGACAGTAGAGATCCGACTCCGTATTCTCCTTATCGCGACTGCGCTGACGCCCTTAGGGCTGCTCGGGCAAAGCCCAAACGCTCCTCCTGCGGAGCACTGGGTTTCGACGTGGGCCACGGCACAATCACTAGCCCCAGTCAGTGGACGCGGCGGCGGTGCGCGCGCGGGTGCGGCCCCGAAGCAGGCGCCTCCGCAGGCAACTACGCCTCAAAATGGAGCTGGACAAGGCCGCGGGAATAATCCGCAGGGGATCATCCCGCCTTCGCTGAATGACCAGACCATGCGCATGGTGATTCACACTAGCCTCGGAGGGCGTCGCGTTCGAGTAGAGTTGTCCAACGCCATCGGCGCGAGCGAACTGACGATCGGCGCCGCCCACATCGCCGTACGCGCCAAGGAATCGGAAATCGTTCCAGCCACCGACCGCGCGCTGACCTTTGGAGGAAAGCCGGGCTGCACGATTCAACCCGGCGTTTTGATGTTCAGCGATTCGGTGGATCTGGAGGTTGCTCCCATGTCCGACCTCGCTGTATCCATCTACCTTCCTAAGGATACCGGGCCGCCGGCAAATCATCCGGTGGGCTTGCACACCGCCTATATTTCCAAAGGCGATATGACGGGACAGCCGGTCATGCCAGATCCAAGCACTACGACAGCCTACCTATGGCTCTCCAGTGTGGATGTGGTTGCCGATCCGAAGGCGTTCGCAATTGTAGCCTATGGAGATTCGATCACCGACGGCTACGCAACCACGCGGGATGCGAACCTTGCGTGGCCAACACTTTTGGCCAAGCGATTAGCCACCAACAAGGCAACGGCCCATATTGCAGTGGTGAACCAGGGCATCTCGGGGAATCAAGTTCTGCGTGACGGCGCCGGCATTAGCGCGCTCGCCCGCTTCGACCGCGACGTGTTGAGCCGCCCAGGGGTGAAGTGGATGATCCTGCTGGAAGGGATCAACGACATCAATATTCGCGGCCGAAGTACTGGACCCGATGCGCTTACCAGCGATGAGTTGATCGCGGGATACCGCCAGCTCATTGCGAGGGCGCACTCCGCGGGAATCAGAGTGATCGGTGCGACCATTATGCCCGAGGAAGGCGTGCCCACCGCGTCCGAACGAGGTGAGGAAATCCGAACATCGGTTAATCAATGGATCCGGACGAGTAAATCTTTTGACGCTATCGTGGACTTTGATGCCGTAGTGCGCGATCCGCAGCGCCCCACTAGAGTTCGACCGGAATTCGATCCGGGCGATCATATTCATCCCAATGACGCCGGCAATCAAGCCATGGCCGATGCATTCGATGTCGCCATTTTCAAAAAGTGACCCTCGATGTTGAGCGAGGACCTATGATCGTTTATCGAAACCTCCTGTTGACCCTTGCGCTGCCGACTCTAGTGTTCGCGGGTGCGGTCTATGCCCAGACTACGCCGGTTCAGTCTCCTAATTGGGGGGTGGAGTTCTACGGTCGTTATGGTATACGCCCGAACATTACTTATTTGACCGCCAGCGGCCACGCGAACACTCTTGACGTGTGGACGCGCCGGGATGTCCAGGGTCCGCAGCCGACGGTGATTTTCATCCACGGCGGTGGATGGACCGGTGGAACGAAAGAAGCGGGCATTGGCTTCTTGTTGCCATATATCGCGATGGGCTGGAACGCGGTGAACGTGGATTACCGCGTGGCGCGCGTAGCGAATGCTCCGGCGGCGGTAGAGGATTGCCTTTGTGCGCTACGCTGGATTGCCGCCAACGCTCAACGCTATCAGATTGACGTAAATCGGCTGGTGTTGACGGGCGATTCGGCGGGCGGCCATCTGTCCCTCACCACCGGCATGATTCCGGCGAACTCGGCGGTGGACGCCTTATGTCCCGGCCCGCCCTTGCCGAAGGTCGCGGCGGTGGTGGATTTTTATGGAATCACGGATGTGAACGATCTGCTCGACGGTCCCAACAAGCAAACCTACGCAGTACAGTGGCTGGGCGATGTGCCGAATAGAGAGGAAGTCGCCAAACACGCGTCGCCGCTCGAATATGTGCGGGCTGGACTGCCGCCCATCATGATTATTCACGGAGATGCCGATCCGACCGTGCCCTATCAGCACAGCGTCCGGCTGAAGGCGGCACTCGACAAGGCGGGCGTGCCCAACGAATTCTACACCGTTCCAGGTGGCCATCACGGCGGTTTCACGGCCGCGGAATACGTGCCGGTTTACGGGGCAATCATGAAGTTTCTGAAGAAGCAGGGCTTGCCCGTTCCCTAGGATAGTTCTCCACGAAAGGCTTTAAAGCAATACATGCGGACAACGTTTGGTCTCATCGGTCTTTTGGTGGTGGCTTTTGAGTCGATTGCGCCGGCGCAAACCCGAAGCGCCGCTAGCGAGCACTGGGTGGCAACCTGGGCCACGTCGCAACCAATAGCCGCAACATCTACGGTCGGCCGCGGAGGTCCCCCGCTGCCGGCGCAGCTCCCTCAAGCGCAGCCCCCGCAAGCCCAGCCCAAGCAAGCCCCGCCACCGCCCCCAGGTGCTCAGGCGAAAGGGGGACGCGGTGGTCAGCCGCCGGTTCCCTCTTCCTTAAATGATCAGACCATTCGCATGGTGGTTCACACCAGCATTGGAGGGGGGCGCGTTCGAATCGAGCTTTCGAACGCCGCGGCAGCAGCTCCACTCGTGATCGGCGCGGCGCACATCGCCGTCCGCGCCAAGGACTCGGCGATTGTCCCGGGAACCGACCGGAAAGTTACATTCAGCGGCCAACCGGGTTGCACGATTCGGCCGGGAGTACTTATGCTGAGCGATCCCGTGGAAATGGAGATCGCGCCGCTGTCCGACTTGGCGATCTCGCTCTACGTTCCGAAAGATAGCGGGCCGCCGACGAATCACAACTTGGCCTTGCACACCGGCTACATTTCCAAGGGCGACACGACGGCTCAGGAAGTCATGCCCGAGCCGGCCACGACGCGCGCCTATTTGTGGCTTTCCGCCGTGGACGTAACCGCGGCTCCCAATGCTTTTGCCATCGTTGCTCTCGGGGATTCGATTACCGATGGCCAAGGCACCACACTGGAGGGAAACCTGAACTGGACCGCTGTTTTGGCCCGCAGGTTGGCGGCGAACAAGGCCACCGCCCACATTGGCGTGGTCAATCAGGGAGTGCAGGGCAATCAGGTGCTCCGGGATGACGCCGGCGTGAGCGCGCTTGCCCGGTTTGACCGCGATGTGCTCAGCCGGTCGGGCGTGAAGTGGATCATCTTTCTCCAGGCGATAAACGATATAGTCCGCCACGGCCAGATGGAATCCGCCGATCCCGTCACGAGCGACGACCTGATCGCGGGCTACCGCCAAATCATTGCGCGGGCGCACACCTATGGCATCCGAGTGATGGGCGCCACTGTCACACCCGCGGAGGGGCAGCGTCAGGTTACTGAGGGTATGCAGGCGATGCGGACTGCCGTGAATCAATGGATTCGCACCAGCCATGCCTTCGACGCCGTAGTGGACTTTGACGCCGCAGTTCGCGATCCGGAACATCCGCTGCGATTGCGAGAGGCGTTCGACTCGGGCGATCATATTCACCTGAGCGACGCCGGTAATCAGGCCATGGCCGATGCTATCGACCTGACCGTCTTTAAGAAGTGACAAGAATGGAGAAGTCCATGATGCCGGGTCGAATCTTCACGCTGCAGATGGCGCTTTCCGCTTTGTTGTTTGCGGGAATTACGAGTGCCCAAACCCCCGCGCCACGGCCGGCTCCAGCGGGCCGCGGCGGAAGAGGCGGAGGGGGCGGCGCCACGCCCGTCACCGCGCTGGTATCGCCTGAAGTTCATTCCGACCGCACCGTCACGTTCCGCTTCCGTGCGCCGCAGGCCACTCAAGTCCAGCTGGTCGGCGAAATCTTGCAAGGCAAAGGCCCACAGGCGATGACGAAAGATGAGGCCGGTCTGTGGACCATCACCATCGGCCCTGTTCCTCCCGAGATTTGGATCTACAATTTCCGGGTGCATGGCGTGGATGTCACGGATCCTTCCAATCCTGCTGTAAAGCCTGTTCCGCCGGGCTTCGCCATGTCCAGTTTTGTGGAGGTGCCCGGTGATTCACCGTCCTTCTACGATTCGCGCCCGGTCCCCCACGGAGAAGTGCGCATGGTGGATTACGAATCCAAGACGTTTGGCCTAACGCGCACGGTTTGGATCTATACGCCGCCGAATTACGATAAGAGCACCGCGAAATATCCCGTGCTGTACTTGCTCCACGGTAACGGCGAGGCCTTCAACGGCTGGGTCATGAATGGCCGCGCCAACATCATCCTGGATAACCTGATCGCGGATCGCAAGGCTCAGCCCATGATCGTCGTTATGCCCCAAGGCCACGCTTTGCAGGCGCCCAACGTCGGCCCCCTGGTGAGAATCACGGGAGAGACCACGATGTTTTCGCCGCGTTTCCCTCAAGATCTTCTGGACGAGGTGGTCCCTCTGGTGGAGCGGAACTACCGTGTTCTTGCCAATGCAGATAATCGGGCGATCGCGGGATTGTCGATGGGCGGTGGCCAGGCTCTTTCCATCGGGCTGACTCACCCCGAGCTGTTCCACTACGTGCTGGGATTCAGCGCCGCAATTGGAGGGCAGTATATAAATATCGACGAAACCGTGAAGGCGGTTCTTGCAAATCCAGCGGCGGCGAACGCGAAATTTCACCTGCTGTGGATTTCAGTTGGAAGGCAGGACTTCCTCTTCGGTCCGGATCAGCAACTCGCCAAGGCCCTTACGGACGGGGGCGTGAAAAACACTTACAGGGAAACCGAAGGCGCGCACGTTTGGAGCGTTTGGCGCAACAACTTGAATGAAGCGGCGCCTTTACTCTTCCGCGCCCGCCCGCACTGATCAAAAGGAGAGAAAGAAGCGATGAATCGAACGGTTTTTGCGGCCGTGATAGGCCTTACCTTCTCCACGCTCGCCCAGGCACAATCCCCCGCGCAACCTGGTGAGCAAGCCGCCGCGGGCAGGGGAAATGGACGTGGCCAGCAGGATTTTCCCAACCTGGCGCGGTATCGTGATGCCAACCGCAATTTGCCTGTGCCCTCTGCCAGCGAGGCCCGGGTGGTATTCATGGGCGACTCCATCACCGAGCTGTGGGACCAAGATTCGGGCAAGTTCTTTGCCAGCAAGGGTTATATCGGACGTGGCATCGGAGGCCAGACCACGCCGCAGATGCTGGTTCGTTTTCAGCAGGATGTTGTAAAGCTGAAGCCCAAAGTTGTGGTGATCAATGCCGGTACCAATGACATCGCGGGCAACACGGGTCCATCTACGCTAGAGATGATCGAGGACAATTTGGCGTCCATGGCGCAGATTGCAATCTCCAACGGGATCAAAGTCGTCCTGGCGTCGGTTACGCCTGCCTACGACTATCCCTGGAAGCCGGGTATCCAGCCTGCGGAGAAAGTCGTGGCCCTCAATTCGTGGATGAAGGACTACTGCGCAAAGACCCGATGTGTTTACGCCGACTACTTCACCCCGATGTCGGACGAGAAGCACGGAATGAAGGAAGGTCTAAGCCGGGACGGCATCCATCCAACGCCTGCAGGCTATGCCATTATGGCGCCCATCGCCGAGAAGGCCATCGCCCAGGCGCTAGGCAAATAAGAAACCGCGGAAATGCCGGTTTGGATACCGGCATCCCGCAGGCGTTCTCTAAATCGGCCGAAGGTAAAACTAGAACACCACCTTCAATCCGAGTTGTACCACTCGCGGATCACCCGCCGAAGTGATCTTCCCGAAAGTGGGCGTATTCATTACGGTGCCCGGTCCGTTGAAGAAGGGTGTATTGGTGAAGTTGAAGAATTCCGTGCGGAACTGGATCCGGATTCGCTCCCTCACTGAGAAGTTCTTCAGCACGGAAACGTCGAAATTCACCAACCCGGGATTCGAGATTATCCCAGCGCCCCCATTGCCGAAGAAATTGCCCGATAGCAGGTCAGCGTTGTTGGGAGCCGCAAAAGCCGCGGTGTTGAACCAGTCATACGGCTGTCGAGCGGTGCCCTGGGTGGGATCGCCGATAACGTTTGGCCGGCTGTTAGTAGTGGTTCTACCCAAAGAGAAGGACATCGTGGGCGTGGATCGGGTTCCGCCCTGGAGCGTAGAAATCGCGTTGAGCTGCCATCCTCCTACGATCTGGTTGGTTACACCAGAGATGTTGGAGAACATGCTCTTCCCCTTTCCGAACGGCAGATCCCACACGCCGGATAAACTGAAATGGTTCCTGACATCGAAGCTTAGCGGGCCATACGAGTCTCGCAGGTCGTAGGGGCTCTTCGCGGCGGCATCGGTGTTGCCGAGAGCGCGCGAGTAGGTGTAATTGGTCAAGATACTAAAGCCGCCGGAAAAGCGCTTTTCCACGTTGAAGGTCGCGGCTTGGTAGGTGCTGCTGCCCTGCGGCGCGTACAACGGCAAATTGCCTAAAAATGGGGTAGCGATGCGCCGCGATACGATTGTCGAGTTATCACCCGGCAAGGCAGGAGTGGCGTCGTTGATCTGCGTATTCACGTAAAGGTGATAGGAACGGTTGCCGATGTAACCAACCTCCAGCAGCCAACCCGGCAGAAACTCGTGCTGAATGCTGAGATTCGTCATAAGGGTCGTCTCCGGCGGGGAGTACGGGTTGCGTACGGATAAAAAGTCTCCAGGCGGGTTGTTCAAGGCCCGATTGAAAGGAGTTGTTCCAAATGCCGCCTTGTCGATGAATATCGTCGGATTGATTTGATCGGCGGTGCTGTTGAGAACCAGCCTGGAGGGCGGGTTGACGCCGAGAATGTTGCCACCAACCTGCTCCGGGAAGCCGTAGAAGATACCGAAGCCGGTCCGTAGCACCGTTTTCTTCGACATCTGGTAGGCGACGCCCAGTCGCGGCGCAAAAGCACCGTGATCCGGGTTGGTCATGGATCTACTGAGCTCCGTGGCGCGCCGCGTAGTCATGAAGGGGAAAAGGGTATTCGCTATGAAATTGTAGCTGGCGTCATCGATGGAATAGGGCACTGCGATGACGGGGTTATGGTAGCCGGGACCCGTCAGGACACTGGCGACTTGATCGCGCGCTTCCCAGCTGGGTGGATTGTAAAAGTAGCGGACTCCCAGCGAGACGGTAAGCTTGGACGTCAGGGCCCACTTATCTTGGGCGTACCACTCGAAATCTTTCCAGATGTCCTTCTCGTGGACGATATTGCCGTAAAACGCGTCACTGGCAACTCCGGTCAGATAGTCGGCCACGGCATTTCCGGTAGCGGCGAAGCCTGGCTGCCGCGTGTATACGCCCGTGAAATCCTCCTGTCCGTGGCCAAAGTTCGAACTGTACTGGTTGTGAAACAGCTTGAGCCGGGCGCTAACGCCAAACTTCATGCTGTGCTTCCCGCGGATTACGGTCACGTTGTCGGCGAGTTCAAACTTGTTTACGAATTGGAAATACGGGCCGCCTGCGCCGGCGGCTCCGATCCCGGTATAACCTGAAATCCCCAGAAAAGCCAAGCTTCCCATGTGCGGCCCCTGGAACGGAAAGGGGATTCCATATTGGCCGTTATAATCGGTGTTCGATCCCAACAGATCCCTGACGCTGACAGTGCGCGTATATCCGGCGGTAAGTTCGTTTATGGTTGTAGGACCGAATACGTGCGTCCAACCGGCCCCAATCTGCCGGTTTTCGGTGGTAGCGGTTAGCCCACCGCCGCCCCCGCCGCAGACCGGCAGTTCGAAAATACAGGCTGCGGTATTCAGCCCGCTGGTCCACCCGACATGGCTGGAGATGGTATTTTTTTCCGAGCGGGTCCAGTCGACGCGGCCTAAGTAACTAGTGGTATTCAGAGGATTACTGGTGCTGACAATGTAGTTCGGCGTGCCGGGAAGGAATGGTCTCGGCACCAAACTAATTAGTTTTTGGGACACCGGGTTGATCAGATTCGAGGGGATAGTGTTCCCGACAAAGGCATCGCGGACGAGCGTGCCGTTCGGGGCCGCATGCAGCGAAAAAGGATTGAAGATCTGTCCGGCGAATACTGGATTACCTGCCGCGTCGGTGCCAACTTGCCCGCCTAGTGTCGAGGAGAAATTTCCAGCTTTTTGCGCGTCGGTGAACACAGTGGTTGCTTGCGTAGTCGCCTGGCGCTGGCTGAGTGAGTCGACGTTCAGGAAAAAGAACAGTTTATTCTTTAAGACTGGACCGCCGATGCTGGCCCCGAAGTTGTTCCGGTTTAATTGAGGCTTTGGCGCGGTCGGAACCGCAAAGAAGTTGCGGGCGTTCAGCGAGCGGTTCCGCAGGAATTCGTAGGCGTTTCCGTGGAACGCATTCGATCCGGATTTGACGGTCGCGTTCAGGACTGCCCCAGAGAACCCAGCCGTATCCGCGGTGAAGTTGTTGGTCTGAACTTTGAATTCCTGTAACGCGTCGATGGGTGGCGCAAATGCCGCGCCGCCCGCGATGAGGTTGGTGTTATCGGCGCCGTCCAGAAGGTATTGCTGCTGATTCGTGCGCAGCCCTCCGATATTGACGGGGCCGGTCGGGGTGCTTACCGTGGCTGGCGTCAAAGACGCCAGTTGCAGCCAGTTCCGGCCGTTCAGAGGCAGTTCGATCATTGTCTTGTTGTCCACGACCTGCCCGAGGGCGGCATCTTCCACCTGCAGAAGCGGGGTGGCCTCCGTGACCGTAACGGTCTCCGTCAGCGCGCCTACCTGGAGAGCTAAATCGACCCTGAGGCGGTCGGCCACGCGCACCTGGACGTCCTTTCGGACCAGCGTGCTGAAGCCTTTGGCCGCCACCGATATGTCGTATACGCCGGGATTGAGCTGCGGCGCTCTCCATAAACCACTCCCATCTGTCAGCGCAGTGAACGTGGCCGCCGTAGCTTGATTCGTGACGGTCACTTGTGCCCCGGGAACGGAAGCTCCACTGGGATCGGAAACCGTACCGAGCATGCTACCGGACTCCTGCTGCGCGACGAGCAGCGACGCAAATACTAGGCCCAGTATCCAAAGACTCAAAATCCTAGTTCTAACCCCCACCATAGTGTCTCCTTATCTTGGCTGATTTCTGCAAATGTCTAGACAGATTATGCAACCCGTGCTGAAAACGAATCTGTATGATCCTATAGTAAATACAAGCGGCGGTCAAGAAAAAGGATTCAAATTATCGCCAAAAGCCAGTGAAAAGTGTCCATAAGATAAGTCTGAATCCCTTAAGTAGTCTATACATGTTTGCGCCGATTCGCTCAGATTTATTCCCATCGTAGTGGGCTTACGATCATCCCTGGAAGACGGGACTCGAACCTGCGGAGAAAAATAGTGGCTTTTAATTCGCGGCGTGCATTGCCGAAAGGGCTGTCGCTCAGGCGCTCGGCAAGTAAGGACCGCCGTCCTTATGGAGCTTCCGCCAACACCTGATTCCAATTCCAATCCGGAATCGCTCCGGGAGAACTCGCAATGCCCGCACCGATCCGATTAGCGAATTCAGCAATCTGATCCGCCGGCCAGCGCCGGGAGAGTCCGTGTAGAAACGCTGCGGCAAAACCGTCTCCTGCGCCCACAGTGTCCACTACCTCCACGCGGTAACCCTCGGCCTCCGCGTAGGCTCCATCGCTCCAAACGCCACATCCTTGCGCTCCCAAAGTTACGCAGGCCGCCTGCCATCCGTATCTTGCGCTGCCTGCACGGCAAAATGCCTCGATGCTCGAATCCGGCAGACCTGCGAAGTCAGCCGCGAGCTCCATCTCGGTTTCGTTGAGTTTGACAACATTGGCTAAGCTCAAGAGCGCCCTTACCTGCTCTTCGCTGTAGGATTCCGGCCGTAGGTTGATGTCGTAGAACCGTATCGCGTCGGGAAGAAGACCGACCAGTTGGTGTAGTAACGTCCGTGAATGATCTGTCGTGGAAAACAGTGTTCCGTAATAGAGCCAGCCAGGTTTCCACGCGGCGAGCCATTCAAGATCTTCCGGGGAAAGGCGAACTGCGTCATACGCCGCCGGCCGTTGTATTCGAAATTCAGTTTGTCCAGTCGGTTCGATCTGGACGAGCGCGCTCCCTGTGGGAAACTGCGGCGTGGTCCCAATGAAGCGTGTGTCTAAGCCAAAGGCCTCGATCATCGCTTTCGCCGACCTGCCGGGCGAATCATCTCCCAGGGCACTGATGAGGATCGCCTCGTGCCCCATCCGGCTCACGTTTACGGTGAAATTTAGGGGGGCGCCTCCCAATCGCGTTGAATCGTGGAACACGTCCCAAAGAATTTCTCCCAGAGCCACAACACGTCCGGATGGGCCCGTTCGTGCCCGCACCTGATTATACAGATTGTGCTGTTCCACTACATCGAAATTGTACGTCAAACCTGGGTGGTTCTGTCAAACCACGTTTACCCTTTTGTCGTCCAATCAGTTAGGTTCGGCTGCGGGTGCCGCTTCGCTGACGGTCTGCGTGCAACGACTTGCGGACATCGATTCCGGCTATGGTGCCGGCTCCAGGTGGTACGATCGCTCAAGAACAGCGCTGACGTATATTTATCCTGAACCATGGCCCCCAAAGAGAAAACAACCTCCAAGCATCAAGAGATTTACCAGACACTCAAAGGATCAATCGCCTCGGGTCAATATAAATCGGGGCAGCGCCTTCCGAGCGAAGCGGAACTCGTCAAGACTTTCGGCGCCTCGCGAATGACTGTGAACCGGGCGCTCCGCGAACTCCAGCTGGGAGGAATCATTGATCGCCGGGCGGGTTCGGGTAGCTATGTCCGGCCCCAGAGCGTCGGTAGCCATACCTTTGGCCTTTTGATACCAGAACTGGGACAAACCGAAATCTTCGAACCTATGTGCCGCGGGATGGCCAAGGCGCAGGAATCGGACGGACATCACGCGCTGCTTTGGGGCAGGTCGCTTCCAGACGCGGAACACAAGGCGTCGCAATCGGCTGAGCTGTGCCGGCAATTTGTCGCTCAAAGAGTATCCGGCGTATTCTTCGCGCCCTTGGAACTTACACCCGGCAAGGACGCCGTCAACCAGAAGATCGTTGAGACATTTCGCAACGCCGCGATCCCCGTGGTGCTCCTGGATCGCGATATCGTCGCCTATCCGGCTCGCAGCGGTTATGATCTCGTAGGCATCGACAACCGTCGAGCCGGCTATGCAATCACCTCGCACCTGTTGGACGTGGGATGCAGGCGGATAGCCTTTGTAGCGCGTCCCGGATCCGCGCCCACGGTGGATGCCCGGATCGCGGGGTACCGGGAAGCGATGTTGAACAGCGACACGGATTGGACTCCCGACTTGGTTTACCGCATCGATCCGCTGAGCAAGCAAGCAGTGAGGACGCTCATGGATCGTCTTAAGCCGGATGGAATCATTTGCGCGAACGACTTCACGGCTGCGAATTTGATGAAGACGTTGAGTGCTCTGAAAATCGCGGTGCCACAGCAGATCC
>Ga0105239_10008325_pt1 | contig 11818 bp, 8 predicted proteins | sample KBSC44metaG_FD_92761 | JGI IMG/M metagenome (GOLD analysis project Ga0105239, IMG submission 92761) | Corn rhizosphere microbial communities from Kellogg Biological Station, Michigan, USA - KBS C4-4 metaG | ecosystem: Host-associated > Plants > Roots > Rhizosphere > Soil | place: Michigan, USA...
TCATTATTCATCAACGCTTTTACTGCAGGTTCATCACTTCCGTAAAAATAAAGCGGATCGTGCTGATTTACGTTTTCTTTATGCCCGTGTACCTGTAAATGTTTTGTTGCTGTTTCTTTGTGAGGCCAGTTCAATTCTTTTTCAACCCTTGTTACCATGTCTTCTCCCATTTTCCTGAATGTGGTCCACTTGCCACCTACCATGGTAAAGAGATGAGATGGAGAAACGATGATTTTATGACTGCGGGAAATTTCTTTTGTTTTTTGCGTATCATGTTGCGGCGCTGCGAGCGGACGTAAACCGGCATACACACTCAGCACATCGGTGCGTTTCGGTTGATGCACGAGGTAACGGCCTGCATTTTCGAGTATAAAGGAAACTTCGCTTTCCAGCGCTCTCGGTTCCAGCGATTCCTCATTAACCGGCGTGTCGGTAGTACCTAATACTACTTTACCATGCCATGGTACGGCGAATAATACACGTCCGTCGCTGGTTGCAGGAATCATCAATGCCTCTTCTGACGGATAGAATTTTTTATCGAGCACCAAATGCACACCCTGACTGGGGGCAATACTTTTTGGAGCGGCCGGATTATCCATACGCAGTATATCATCTGCAAACACACCGGTTGCATTGATCACCACTTTGGCCTTGCACAAATAAGACTGATCCGTTTCTGTGTCTTTTACCTGCACGCCCGAAATATGCTGACCGTCATCTTTTATCAAACCGGTTACTTTGATATAGTTCAAAGCCACGCCGCCTTGTTCAATAATGGTCTGAGCCAGATTTATGGCCAGACGCGAATCATCAAACTGTCCGTCGTGATACAATACGCCGCCTACCAGTCCTTCAGACTTTACGTTCGGTAGTTTTTGAATGGCTTCTTTGCGGGAAATAAAAACAGATGGGCCGAGGCTTAGGGAACCGGCGATCTTGTCGTAGAGTTTTAACCCGATGGTGTATTTGAGCCTGTCCCACCAGGAGTATACAGGAATGATGAAAGTTTGATTTTTTACCAGATGCGGGGCATTGCGCCAGAGCAGTCCTCTTTCAATACTGGCTTCGCGAACAAGGTGAACATCGCCTTGGGCAAGGTACCGTACTCCCCCATGCACCAGTTTGGTGCTTCTGCTGGATGTGCCTTTGGCAAAATCGGCCTGTTCAAGCAATAGAACGCTGTATCCTCTGCTTACGGCTTCGAGGGCAACGCCGAGGCCGGTCGCGCCTCCTCCGATTATGATAAAATCCCATTCTTTTTGCGCTGACAGTCTGTTTACCAGGCTTTTACGATCAAGTACGGTTGCAGGTCCCATGCTATTTCAAAAACTTTCGTTTTATTTCAATTATTTTCGATCACAATAATACGAAACAATTTGAAAGTTGAAAGTAAAATATTTCGAAACAAAATCAAACTTTCTGTTGATGTCTAATTTTCCTTTAATTTGTCCTACCATACATTATGATTTCACAAACCGAACGGCATCAATTCATTCTGAGTAAACTGAAGAAAGAAAGTTTCGTTAACGTGCTGGAGCTCTGTAAAGAGCTGGATGTTTCTTCTGTTACCATTCGTAAAGACCTTAAGCTGCTGGAAGATAAAAAACTGTTGTTCCGCACGCATGGCGGAGCCACTATCAACAACCCATACACGATCGACCGGCCCGTAAATGAAAAGGAGAAGCTGCAGTCAGGCGAAAAAATGAAGATCGGTGCCACCGCCGCACAACTGATTGCCGATAATGATTCTATTATCATCGCCTCAGGTACCACGGTACTGGCGCTGGCTAAAAATATGCCCTCGAAAAAAAATCTTACAGTGATCACAGCATCACTGCAGGTGGCGCAGGAATTAATTAAACACGCCAATATTGAGATCCTGCAGTTAGGCGGCATCTTACGCAAAAGCTCATCTTCCGTAACCGGTCCCTATGCCCAGAAGATCTTAACCGACTTCTTTTGCAGTAAATTATTCCTGGGTGTGGATGGTATCGATCTCGAATACGGACTTACCACTACGAGCGTAATGGAAGCTCATCTGAACCGCCAGATGATCGATGTATCACAAAAAGTGATCGTGCTTGTTGACTCTACTAAATTTGGCAAACGGGGCTTCGGCCGCATATGCGGACTGGAAGAAGTTGACCAGGTAATTACCGACAGCGGCATCTCAGAACATTTCGTAACCCAGCTCGAAAGCAGAGGCATTGAAGTAACGATCGTGTAGGCGTTATCTAAACCACTTGATGATCTCACCCGCAATCAATGCATGCCCTTTTTCATTGGGATGATTCGATTGTGCCATAAAAGAGGCAAGCGGCTGCCCGCCCACTACCTGCTTTTTAAAAGTTGTATAGCTATCCACTAAACCGGTATTATATTTTTTCGCCAGCGTCGTTAATTGCGTAGTGAACTGCTGCAACCGGCTGTTCGGATCAGTGATATCTTCCTTTTGATCAGGCGAGGGAGTTAACAGGATAACCTTTATGCCTTTTTTCAAAGCAGCTTTAACCATCTTTTCCATAGCCACATACGATTTATGTAAACTGGCTACGCTATCGGTTTTATCAATATACCGGTCGTTCAGCGCATAATCGATAAATAACACATCAGGGCGATGCGTCAATACATCTTTCTTAAATCGTTTTTCTCCGGCTACAGAATTTTCACCACCGATAGAAGTGGTGATACAATTAATAACAGCGTATGGATACAACGCTTTCAATTGTTTTAATACCTGATGGGGATAAGCATCGAGCGTTCTTACATCAGGCGTTCTGAAATAACCGGTAGGCACAGAGTGACCATGAAAAACCAGATTAATGGTCCTGTTTTGTGGCCATTGTTTAACCAACTCCTTTTTTAGATCCTGTAAATAGGTGGCGCTATCTGCCTGCGCCATTGAATGAAGAAAACCAATAAGCAGAAAGAACAAGGTAACTGAATACATTTTTTTCATCTGAAAATTTTAATGGGTTTTGGCCAGATGGATCTTACCATGACAAAATTTTCATTACCCCGGGTTTCTTAACGAAAATTTTGTCATGGACGATTCATAGCAGCATTCGTTTGAAGCGTTTATTTCACGCAAAGACGCAAATCTTTTCTACAAAGATGCATCCTGCGGGAAATTGCGTGGCATTCAAATTGCGTAAACCATTATGACAAAAAAGGTGATACATCTTTCATTACGAAAGAAATAGCTAATAAAACAGGAGGATGAATTATGTTTTATTCTATAAGTAAACAACCACCTGGTGTTATTTTTCCCCATCTCTCACATGCCCTTTTAGCAACCCATGCATGTAATTAAAATCAGTGATTAAACAGAAAATATCGACTATGTTGAAGATTGCACAAATAGCCCCGTTGGTAGAATCAGTTCCGCCGAAATTTTATGGCGGCACCGAACGGGTAGTAGCTTACTTAACTGATGAACTCGTTAATATGGGCCATGATGTAACATTGTTTGCTTCAGGCGACTCTGTTACGAAAGCAAAGCTGGTATCTGTTGTACCTGAAGCATTGCGATTAAGTCAGTGCACCGACCAAATGGCAGGTCACATTTTACAATTACAGGAAGTAATGGACAGAGCCGATGAATTTGATATTCTTCATTTTCACACCGACTATCTGCACTTCCCGGTTACCCGGCTCAGTAATAAAAAAACTTTGACCACCTTACACGGCCGGCTTGATATGCCCGAATTGAAACTGCTGTACAAGAAGTTTAATGATATGCCGGTAGTTTCTATTTCAAATGCACAACGCCGCCCGTTATATATGGCCAACTGGGTAGGAACCGTTTATCATGGCTTACCAGACAATTTATATCAGGCAGGAAAAGGTGACGGCGATTATGTTGTGTTTCTGGGACGCTTTTCGCCTGAAAAACGCGCAGACCGTGCCATTGAAATTGCACGCAAGGCCGGTGTTAAAATAAAGATTGCCGCCAAGGTTGATAAAGCCGATGAACGGTATTTTGAAAAAGAAATACGTCACCTGCTCGATCAGCCGCATGTAGAATATCTGCATGAAATTGGTGAAGAAGAAAAAGCGTCTTTACTGGCCCATGCAAAAGCCTTGCTCTTCCCCATCGACTGGCCGGAGCCGTTCGGCATGGTGCTGATAGAAGCAATGGCCTGTGGTACGCCCATTGTTGCATACAATCATGGTTCAGTACCCGAAATTATTGAACATGGTAAAACAGGTTTTATTGTAGAAAGCATTGAAAAAGCAGCATTGGCTGTACAGCATATCCATTTGATCAGCCGGGAAGAATGCCGCGCCACTTTTGAAAAAAGATTCAGCGCGCGTGTAATGGCTGAAAATTATGTTCGCTTATACCAAAAAGCACTTCGCAAAAAAGAAGGATCGCTTTTCTTAACACAAGCTTATAGGAAGTAGTCCGGAAGTCGGAAAGTCAGGAAGTCCGCAAGAAGATTCTTGATCTTTCTTACTGTCCGACTTTCGGTCTTTCAGACTTTCGGACTTTTTTTTAAAAAATACAGTATGAAAAAACACGACACCCTGGTAAAGCTGCACGACGACAAGTATTATATACTTGCATCTTCTTCCTATGCAGATGATCGTGTACTGACACTGAACTATGGCGATACCTTTGGGATCTTCGACCGTTGGGGCGATATTAAACAGATCGGTACCTGCTCACAAGGAATTTATCATCAGGGCACCCGTTTTATCAGCGATATGGAGCTGGAATTAAATCATTACCGGCCCATGCTGCTGAGCTCTGCTATCAAAAATGAAAATGAAATGCTTTCGGTGGATTTAACCAATCCCGATATACATGGAGAGAATAATCTGGTTATTCCCAAAGGCACGCTTCATATTTCGCGCAGTAAATTTTTACAGGACGGCGCCTGCCATGAACTGATCATACTGTTCAATTACGGTTCAGATGCCTATGATACAGAACTGACGCTCACTTTTCACGGCGACTTCAGAGATATATTTGAAGTTCGCGGTATAAAAAGAAAAGCAAGAGGCGAAATGCAGAAGCCAATGATCTTACGAGATAACCAGATCATGTTATCATATAAAGGTCTTGATAAAATTGAACGGCAAACGAACCTGCATTTTGATCCTGCCCCATATGCAATGGAAGACACAAAGGTTACTTACAGGATCAGACTTAATCCAAAAGAAGCCTATAGCATTAACTGCACCTCGGTTTTTCAGGTACAGGCAAAGCCAATTTCATACGAGCCCTACTCTGCTGCCTTTAATAATGTGATAAAGAACATGGAGCAAAGCAGAAAAATGGTTGGAGATGTTTTTACTGATAACGAACAATTCAATCACTGGATCAACCGTTCAAAAAACGATCTGCTTTCATTGCTTGTGCAAACACCTTATGGCTACTACCCTTACGCAGGCGTTCCCTGGTACAATACAGTATTTGGCAGAGATGGTACATTTACAGCGTTGGAAACATTGTGGATGGCGCCGGATATTGCCAAAGGTGTTTTATTATATCAGGCCAACCGGCAGGCTAAGGAAGTAAAGCCTTTGCAGGATGCAGAACCGGGAAAGATCCTTCATGAAGTACGTACGGGCGAAATGGCTGAAACTGGTGAAATTCCTTTTAAGTTATATTATGGCAGTATAGATACTACGCCCCTGTTCATTGTGCTTGCAGGGCATTATTTAAAACGTACAGACGATCTGGTTACCATCAGAAGTATATGGGGAAATATTCTGGCAGCGCTCGAATGGATCAAAACCTATGGCGATATGGACGGCGATGGATTTGTTGAATACCAGCGCAAGGCCGAAAGCGGGTTAGCCAATCAGGGATGGAAAGATTCACACGATTCCATTTCGCACGAAAACGGCGATCTGGCCGAATTTCCCATTGCATTATGTGAAGTACAGGGATATGTGTACGACGCCAAAAAGCAGGCAGCCTATATAGCCAAGCGTTTAGGTTACACTGATATGGCGCAAAAGCTAAAACAGGAAGCAAAGGAACTGAAAGAACATTTCAATGAAGTTTTCTGGGATGACGGACTGGGCACCTATGTGCTGGCCCTTGACGGACAAAAGCGGCCCTGCCGGGTTCTTTCATCCAACATAGGACATCTTTTATTTTCAGGCATTGCCACACCTGAAAGAGCCATAAAAACTGCCAATAAGTTAATGAGCGATGAAATGTTCACCGGATGGGGTATCAGAACTTTATCAATGAATGCAGCGCGGTATAATCCTATGTCGTATCACAACGGCTCTGTATGGCCTCACGATACGGCTATTGCAGCCTATGGGATGGCGCGTTATGGATTGATGGAGCCGTGCATGCGCCTGATGCAAGGCTTATTCGATGCTTCTTTATTCATCGAGTTGCAGCGTTTGCCCGAACTGTTTTGCGGATTTCCATTCAGGCGTGGCGAAGCGCCTACCGCCTACCCTGTTGCCTGTTCGCCTCAGGCATGGTCGGTAGCTGCCGTATTTCTTTTAATGCAGGCCTGTCTGCGCATCTCCTTTGACGGATATAACAAAAAGCTCACTTTATACAAACCCATGCTACCCGATTATATAAAGGAAGTAAAAATTTCGCACCTGCGGTTTGGCGATGAAGAATTTGAATTAGGTATTATCCGGTACGACCGCGATATCGGTATTCATCTTGTTAAAAAACCGGCGGGATGGGAACTTGTCAATATTAAATGATGAATATTGATAGATGCCAGGTCTTTTGCACCACATAGAACATAGAAAACATAGAATTTCACATAGATAATGTCGCAAAACTATGTGACTTCTATGTGTCCTATATGCCTATCCCGACAAGTCGGGACAAGTTATGGTGAAAGAACCTTATTAACACACCTGTACCACTTCCATCTGCAGCAACATACCCAGCTTTTTTATTTTGGAAGCGATATGCCCTACACCCACGGCGCAATGGTGGGCGGGGCCGTGACTGTTCCAGTCATTTACAAAGCGGCGGGCGCCGATAGAAAATTTATATCGACTATTGGTATTTCCTATTTCAAGGATAGGGCCGGGAACAGATTCTGCTTCTGCAGTAAGCAATAATAACTTTCCATCACCCTGCTGTACTACCGACAACAAAGTAACCGGTCCGTTTTTTACTGACATTTCAACTGATAAACCGCGCCCCACCTTTCCATGATATACATACAAAGGACGCACTTTGGTTTTGCCTTCTGCAATGGCAATATGGCCCGGACCATCATGTCCCATCAGCACAACATCTGCATTAAAATCCATCGCATAGTATTCGGTGAATGATCCGCCAACGCCAAAGCTGTCCATGATCTTCATGGCTTGCGCATTTTTGATCTCGTATTCACCGGCTACGGGAATACCCCGCGCCGTAAGCAATGAATTACCCAATATAATTGAGCTGATGGTGTCTTCGTTATCAATATTGCCGGTGCCCTTGTAATAATAAGCCATTGAGCCCAGGCGGTATTGCTGTGTTAACCGGTCGAGCGCTACGGATGTACGTGCAGCGCGTTTCAGTTCTTCTTCAGAGCAGTCAGACTGCACATCGAATGTGTTATAAAACAATTTCACGCGTTCTGCTATTTCTGTATCTGTTACTGCTTTGCGAAGCGCAGCCAGTTCATCTACTTCAATCAGTTCAATGTGACCGCCAAAGAACCGGTATTGCTGGGTGAGATCAGAATAAATATCCAGCATGCCACTGTAATAGTGGCCCATGCAACCAAGCCGGTTAAAGGCCATAGCATGCGCTACTTTGGCCGCTTCGATCCATTCCCGTATTTCTGTCCAGCATTCGGCATCATTGTACAACATACCTGTTACCTGATAAAATTGAATACCTGTACGCAAAAACACATTGGCAATTTCAGGTACAGGACAGGCTGAACAGTATGCCAGCCATTCCCCGGTCATACGGGTGCGATCGTTCATTTTATTGAACGAAGCATAATCTATAGCGGCTTCAGGCGATAAGTTCAGTACAATCACCGGCACTTTCGCCTGCTGCACAACAGGCAATACAGTAGATGATAACGCGTAGGTTGTTACGTAGAGAAAGATGAGATCCACCGCTTCTGTTCTGAAACGGCGCCCTGCTTCAAAAGCTTTATCAGAATTATCTACCAGTCCGGCATTGATAATATCCGGATGCAGTTCTGCCATGCGTTGATGTACTTCATCCAGATATCCTTCGAGCCTTTCCTTTAAACCTTCAAATTGCGGCCAGTATGTATCCAGGCCAATACCAAACAAACCGATCTTTAATGAATGTATATTTTTCATATGTCGTAATTAAATTAACAAATACCCCGCCATTGAGGCGGGGTATGCTGCTTGTAATGATAGACGTTTGAATAAATATATAAGTACTATTTCTCTACAGAAATTTTATACTTTGTTTCGGAATGATATTTCTGTCCGGGCTTTAATATCGTAGAAGGGAAATTGGGCTTGTTGGGTGAATCAGGAAAATGCTGTGTTTCCAAACACAAAGCGGTGCGGAAGTTAACCGGCTTGCCATCATGGCTGCTAAACTTTCCATCTAAAAAGTTACCGCTGTAAAATTGTAAACCGGGTTCAGTAGTATATACTTCCAATTTACGGCCACTCAGGGTGTCGGCCAGTACAGCTACCAGTTGTAAAGAACTGTCTTTTTTATTCAGTACAAAATTATGATCGTAGCCACCTTTCACTGAGTCGATACGTGCACCAATAGCTTCGGCTTTTGTAAAATCAAACGGAGTACCTTTTACCGGTTCAATTTTACCGGTTGGTATCAGCGTAGTGTCTACCGGTGTATAATGATCAGCATCGATCATTAAAGTATGGTTCAGAATAGTATTTGCTGTGCTGCCTGTTAAGTTAAAATAGCTGTGATTGGTGAGGTTAACAGGAGTAGCTTTATCGGTTTCGGCGGTATAATCAATGTTCAGTGCATCATCGTCGGTTAAGGTATATACCACCGTTACTTTCAGATTGCCGGGATAACCTTCTTCGCCATCTTTGCTGAGGTACGATAAGGTCAATGAAGGCCTGGTGCTGTCGGTGCCGGGTGTAGCATCCCATACCACTTTATCAAAACCTTTGTTGCCACCGTGCAGCGCATTTTTACCATTATTGGCGGCGAGCTGGTAGGCTTTTCCATCAAGTGTAAATTTAGCATCGCCAATACGGTTGCCATAGCGACCAATAAGAGCACCGAAATAAGGTGGTTTTTTCAGGTATTCACTAAGGCTGTCCATGCCTATTATCACGCTTGATTTATTACCATGTTTATCAGGTGTAACCCATGAAGTAACGGTACCACCGTAGTTGCTAATGGTAACTGTTACACCATCTTTATTAGTAAGCGAATACAATTGTACTTTTTTTCCATCCACTTCGCCCCAATCTTTTGATGTTACGCCAGGTTTACTCATTGTTTCAGTATTTTCAGTTGAAGATTTTTTATTTTCACCGCAGGATGCGATACAGGTTATCAGCATCAGCATGGCTGCGTGGCAAATCAATCTATTCATAATAATGCTTTTGGTTTTTATGATTGAGTGGTTTGAAAAATTTGTCAAATATCGGATTATTTTAACTCCAGCACTACTACAGAAAAGGGCGGTATTTTCACACTCAACGTTTTTCCTTTAAGGGTGGCTCCTTTAAATGGCGCCGGCTTTATTTTATCAGGCGCTTCAAAGGTGTTATGGTCCTGTAATTTCGCCGATGTTAATATACGGCCCGAAAGGTTTTTATAATTGCCGCCTTCAATATTTACCGAAACATCCTGTGTAGCTTTGGCGTCAATATTTACCAGTGATATATGCAGGGCCCCGGTTGAATCTTTTGAAGCGGAGGCAGAAACAGCCTGCAATTTCTGGTTATCCAGCACATAATCATTGCTCTTTATGGTCAAAGGTACCATTTTAGCATCCTGGTGTACATTATACATTTCCATAACGTGATAGGTAGGCGTAAGAATGATCTTCTCTTCATTCGTTAAAATAACGGACTGCAATACGTTGATGCACTGCGCCAGATTTGCCATACGCACCCGGTCACTATGGTTATTGAAAATATTGAGGGTAACACCGGCTATCATAGCATCGCGCATGGTGTTTTGCTGATATAAAAATCCGGGATTGGTGCCGGGCTCAACATCGTACCAGCCGCCCCACTCATCTACTACCAGGGCTACACGTTTTTGCGGGTCGTATTTATCCATGATGGCAGAATGCTTCATTACCAGCGTATCCATAAACAACGCACGCTGCATGGTAGTAAAATACTGTTGTTCGGTAAAATCAACGGCAGATCCTTTTTTACTCCATTCAATAACCGAATAATGGTGAAGGGCCAAACCGCCGAGCATGTTAAGCGGTATTCTTTTCATCAGCACTTCTGTCCAGTTATAGTCTGAAGAATTAGCGCCCGATGCAACGCGAAAGAGCGACGGGCCGCTCATAAACGTAGCATACTGACGGTATACATCGGCATAATGTTCAGGCGTCATATTACCACCGCAACCCCAGGCTTCATTGCCCACACCCCAGAATTTAACATGCCAGGGTTGTTCGCGACCGTTTTGCTGGCGCAGGTCCGACATAGGACTTTTCCCCTTAAAGTTTACATACTGTACCCAGTCGGTCAGGTCCTGCACAGTACCACTACCCACGTTTCCTGCCAGATAAGGTTCTGCGCCCAGCAGTTCGCACATATTTAAAAAATCATGGGTACCAAAGCTGTTATCTTCAGTAACACCGCCCCACCAGGCATTTACCATAGTAGGCCGTTTATCTTTGGGGCCTATGCCGTCTTTCCAGTGATAAGTATCGGCAAAACAGCCACCGGGCCACCGCAGGTTGGGTATTTTTAATTTCTTCAGTGCGTCTATAACATCATTGCGTATCCCATTGGTGTTGGGAATTTTTGTGTTGCCTTCTCCCACATAAAAACCACCATAAATACAGTGGCCCAGATGCTCGGCAAAATGACCATAAATATGACGGCTGATAGTAGTTTTAGCTGAATCCACATTCAGTACAAGGCTGTTTTGAGCAAAAGCGCTACAGATGATCAGGCTTTTGCAAATAGCAAGGGCAGCAAAACGTTTCATGAAAAGCGACTTTAAAATGAATAATTAATAAATGTAACAAATTGATAGCGTATATAATGGCAGGTGACAGGCAGCATAGTAATCGTTTTTTGAGATTGGATTGTGAAACTAAGATAAAAACAATATATACGTCAATTTTACACTTAATATTTTTTTGGCCTAAAGGGCATGGGTGCAAAGGAGAAAAGAGTTTTTGCGGTTAATATCGAAAACTATTGGCAATCCCATCCCGGATGGCCCTTTTTGCTAAACTTTTCTTTAGTACCTGCACTTTTTTTTCTCTTTCTTCTCCTAAATCCTCTTAGCTTAAATTTGTACTATGGAATCAACATCCCATATAAAAATAAAAAAGATCAGTTTCGGTAAACTGACCGATGCAGAAGACGAACTGGCGGTAGAGGAACCGCTTGAAATTCAGATGGCATGGCAGGCCGCCACGGGTTATATGCAAAAAAATATTTCTGTTACCATGCGTACCCCCGGTAATGACGAAGAACTGGCGGCTGGCTTTTTATTTACCGAAGGAATTGTTCAACATATTGATCAAATAAAGCATATTCAGTCGTATAATAATTCAGCATTGATCACGCTGGCGCCGGGCGCCGTTCCGCAATTGCAACAGGCCGAACGGAACTTTTATACTACCTCCAGCTGCGGAGTTTGTGGCAAAACAGGCATCGATGCCATCAAAACCGTATCGGTATTTGATAACGGTCCGGA
>Ga0105239_10008326_pt1 | contig 11816 bp, 11 predicted proteins | sample KBSC44metaG_FD_92761 | JGI IMG/M metagenome (GOLD analysis project Ga0105239, IMG submission 92761) | Corn rhizosphere microbial communities from Kellogg Biological Station, Michigan, USA - KBS C4-4 metaG | ecosystem: Host-associated > Plants > Roots > Rhizosphere > Soil | place: Michigan, USA...
CCACCAGCCATCGCAAACAGCTCTTTTATTCCACCTAGTCGCAGCCAGGCAGGAAATGCAACATGTCCATTGACTTCCAACTCAACTTCCGCCTCATCGTCGGCGTCGTCGTCGTCGTCGTTGCAATCGACTAGCCGTTACGCTCACATCACTTTCATACTATCGGTGGTTACGTCGTGTACTTTTTCTAGCAGTCACAAGACCGCGAGCCCACCAGTGACAGCGCAGGAACGGCTCCAACTCTGCCCCGTTCCTCCATCAGCTTGTGCATTGGGACTTGGATACTCCGCATTTCGTGCACCAACCGCTTGATTCTCCCGTCCAACCCACCAGCAGCAGTGGCAGTGCTTAGTAGTGAATCCGTCACTACCTCCTCACCATGTCCCTCACTCGAGTTGCCTCCGTTGATGGCTTCGAACGCGAGAGAAGAGGCTCAAATGTCTCGACTCCGAGAAGGATGAGCTTCAACCCTGTGAGCGACTGGGTGCCGCCCAAGGGTCATGATCGAAGAGAGAGTGTTGTCACTGCCGCTCTCCAATTCGAGGAAGTTTCCAAGCGGAAGAGGACCGGTAAGTTCACCCGTCTCGTAATGTCGAATTTCCGAGCTGAGAGGTGTACCAAGTCCAGGTGGTCATCGCCATAATCTATTGTCTTTTTGCAGCGGGCGTCGTCTTCGGTTACGCTGCAATCAAGCCAGTACTGATAGATGAGGGTGTATTCAAGAATTTATGCACTGAAGAGGAGGTGGAGGAAGGAACATCGCCTTGCCTCCAGCAAGAAATCCGTCTGAATCTGATGTTCACGATCGCAGCGGTCTCGACTAATGTGGCTGCGTTGCCCATCGGCACCATTCTCGATCGATATGGCCCTCGAGCTTGCGGTATCATTGGCAGCTTGTGCCTTACGATAGGGGCTCTGCTATTCTCGCAAGCGTCCAAGGTTGAGGGCGATCTATTTACCCCAGGATACTTCTTCCTTGCACTGGGTGGCCCTTTTGTCTTCATCTCCTCCTTCCAGCTGTCGAACACCTTCCCTAAGAATTCAGGTCTGATCCTCGCCCTTTTGACCGGAGCATTTGACTCTTCCTCTGCATTATTCCTCCTCTTCCGAATTCTGTACGAGCACACCGGCAAGAAACTGAACACCCACAATCTATTCCTTGCCTACCTCATTGTCCCAATATTCATTTTTCTGGTTCAGATATTCATCATGCCGAAAGAATCATACAAGACAGTGAGTGAAGTCGTGCACGAGGCCGAAGAAGAGATCAATGCCCCCACCCCTCCAGGTGCCTCGACGGAGGAGGTGCGATCGCTTAACGAGCGACGGCAATCCATTAGCCAAGAAGTGTCTCTGTTGCTCGACAAGAGCACGAATGCAAAACGCCAGAAGCGCGAAGAGAACAAAAATGCCAAATCTGGTGTCTGGGGAGCATTGCATGGCTACACTGCCCTCGAACAGATCAAGTCGCCCTGGTTTGTACTCATCACTCTCTTTACTGTTGTACAGATGACCAGAATCAACTATTTCGTGGCGACCATCCGACCACAGGAACAATACCTGCTCGGATCGCCTGAGAGGGCCAAGACCGTCAATGATTTCTTTGACGTTGCATTGCCACTAGGAGGAGTGCTGAGCATACCATTTATCGGCACACTTCTCGATAACACCTCAACACCGTTTGCCCTAGGCTTTCTCGTCGTCACAGCCACAATCATTGGAATCCTAGGCTGCCTGCCCTATATGTGGGCAGCGATTGCCAATGTATGCCTGTTTGTCGTCTACAGACCATTCTACTACACAACCGTTTCAGACTACGCGGCCAAAGTTTTCGGGTTCCAGACATTCGGCAAGGTCTACGGGCTCATCATCTGTCTCGCCGGACTGTTCAACTTCCTGCAGAGCCCGCTCGACGCCCTCACCCACGTCAAGTTCAATTTGAACCCTGTGCCGGTCAACGTCATGCTGATGAGCATAGCAGTCGTGGTCGGTACCTCTCTGGTCACCTTCACGTGGCTCAAGAGCCGCAACATGAAGCGTGAGCAGCTCGAAGATGAAGCTGAAGACGCTACTGAGAGTCTGATGCCCCAAGTCAATTTCAACGGGTACGGAACATGAGTACGATGGGTGCTGCCCCATGTAACTTCACTGCCGCGGACTCAAGACCCATCGCCCCAGCCGCGCCCTTAGGAAGGAGCCCGAAGCCAGGCTCCTCAAGATTGAAAAGTTAATGATCAAAATTTGGTCGGATCATGCCCTAACTCACCAGTTCGGCTCATTTCTCGCAAGATTTCCAATATCGAGACGCAAGGCGCTGGAGGCGATCTCGGGCCACTTTTGCCCTACTACATACAGCCGATGAGTTGGATTTCTGACGATACCTTACGCTTTTCCGTGGAAGGGAAGCCCCAATTTGAATCGCTACCTAAATTATCTCCCGAAACTTCCCCTTCCCATTCAGTTCGCGTTATCAGACGGTGGTGCCAAACCAGGCAATTTGACCCCCTAAAAAGGACAAAAGCAAAGTGGGACATGCACACAATAAGGAAGAATTCTCAAAAAGAGACTTTATCTTCCATGAGTTATGTGGTGGACTTTCAAATTCACCAGCAATGGCTCGAAACTGCCATTTAAGAGAAGTAAGGAAAAGGAACATCCATACATTTATGTCGAATGAAACGACGAGAGGCACGATTGGGGCTGGCTATATGAAATGCACGGAGGTCGTCGGGACTTTATTGACATATATGTATTGAAATATTAATTATAAATGTTCGACTGCGGAATATTCATGTTCTTCGTAAATACTCATTTGGAGGGAGAATGGGAGGGAAATCGGGGTTTCGGTTTTGATTTATGGGCTTCATTTATGTATTTATTGTATTGTTACAATGATGTCAAGCTGAAGCCTACAGAAGTCTCTCACCCGTAGAAACATCTGCATCATCTGTCCGACCAATGTCTAACTACATTCATTTCCTGGAAACAGTTTCTCGAACAGCCATGCAAATCTCTCACGTTATCCAGTGCACTGGGAATGGATCTTGTTCTTCCCAACATGAGATTAGACGAGATATTCGCTCCCTTCCACAACCCCACCATGATTTGAGGAATTAGCCACCCATATTAACGGCACGACAAAATACCGGTCGTAGCCCTGTGCCTCCAGCTCAAGCCACGGTGTGCAAGCAAAACGTTGGAATGCGCCATCGCGTTGGCTTTGCCTATTTATACAACTAATTTTGAAAGAATTTCCCCCGGCTCTGATGGCTAAGGCGCAGTTACAATCCCATTAAAAAAAAGGAATCGTGTTCATTCTTCGTCGGGGAATGAATGGAGTGGAGTAGAGCGGCGCGAGAACAGGTGACAGGAGAAGGGAAGCGTGGAAAGAGTGAATTGACGAGCTTAGAATCCAGGTAGGAGGACCTCGCTCCACTCGGAGTTGAAGAATGCGACGGCGGCCTGCAAGTTTGATCTGGTTAGTGTATGCTCGACCGTGAGAAGGACTGGCCGTTCAACGACCGATACTTGGGGGGACTGGGAGGGCAACGGATCACGACTGGGGTTATATACATACACCGAACATGGCTACGCTCAAGACAACGCTGGCGTTTTCCTCCGACGTTAGAGTGTGATATACCGAGCTGAAATATCCCTTTGGCTGTCCGCGGCGGGTGGCAGGTTGGACTGTGATGCGTTTTGGAGGCATGGTGATGATTTATGGGGTGGTGAATGTGGTTGACGACCCGTAAACTACTGATTTGCTAGGGGGGGTGGGTTTGGATCGGGTAGTCGGTGTTTTGGACGGGAAAAGGGTGATGTAGAGTTGGTGACGGTGGATGAGGTTTGTAGAAACACTTTCCTTGATCAATCGATGCTCAAAGATGAGCTGGGAATTTTAGAGCGCAGGTCAGTCTGTATTGGGTTTAGTCAAATATCATTACGGCGCTTCAGGAAGACCAACAGTGTATAATCTCATACGGTGGATTATAGCGCCATTTTGGCTAGACTTCTTACGTAGGCTGGAAGGTTTCATTCTCCTTTCCCACTCTTTGGCTGGCGCTGGTTGTTGATTAGACTAAGTTCAGATTCGAGCTTGAGAATTATTTATCTATTTGAGCTATTCGATATTTATTCAAAAGTTGCGTTGCGCCTATGCTTCGAAACCTGGCCTCACCAGTGATACCACACCACACCCTGGCGAAGCTCAAGGATAAAAGATACTGCACAAGCCCCTGCAACTGCGTAGCAATCACCGCTTCGTCATAAACGGAAGCCACTTTCTCCACCTTGAGATCTTGATTGAATTCGAAGAATAGCATTCCTCTCATTCGCACGAGGGTGTTGTTCGCCGCAATGTTTCCATACTTTTTGCTCTGCCGGCCGTGCCAGACATACTCGATTGCACCAAGCCGCCCATCAGCCAGCACGTAGTCGTCGTGGAATATTTTATTCGGGAAGGCACCTTCCCCTGCGCTGGTAGAACTAATTGCGGCCAGGAATGCATCTCTTCCTTTTGTCATGTTCCCATTCACATCGACAACCACATTTTCAATTGCTGACATTCTGTTCGCGGAAGCATTGCCAGCATCATGTTGGGATGGAATTGCTTTAATATTTGGTGTATTGCTTCTCGGTATGATGGAGGTGTCTGAGGGTTGCGAAGCGATTGTGTCCCTTGCAGTGTTGGAGCAGGAACCTCCAACTTCCCAGACATTTGTTGGACGATTTGACCAACTGGCTCGATGGAGATCAAATCATAGAGCAATGCCTCAGAGTTGAAAACTGCGAGCTCAGCTCCTGCAGCGTGGAAATGAGCTCCGGGCATCAAAGGTAAGCCTGCAAAAGGTCCGGATTGGTTCCCTTGCAGACGGTATAGGACTGCTCCCACATTTCCATCAACTACCTGGTACAGGTCAGGAATGTAGAGCCCTCGAAGGGATCCATTGACCACAGTTGTTAATGCTGTAACCCAATCGTCGCGGCCAATGATCAGACTTCCGTCATAGTTCCAATGAACATCCTCCGCGACGAGCAATCCGTTGCCAGAGTAGTTTGCTCGACAGAGGTTTTCGTGGAAAGTGTAGAAATTCTTGCGGACCGTGGAGATATAATACTCATCGTACTTGTTAGAGGGATTCAGGGTAAAGGGAGGTCGATTCGTTGTGACCTTGTTATCAGCATAGCAACCACTGGATAACAGAAGAGTCAAATAGGATACCCGGAAGGAACGCATGTCGATTTGAATGGTACGTTGCTTCTTCTTCTTGCCAGGGGCTGGATATTTAATTCTGCGCTGGTATTCGGATACCATTTGATCCGAAAAACGAAGCCATGTTGAGGGCACCCCCTCCCCTTTATACCATGTCCAATTGTGTTCTTAATGACAAACGGAACTTGAGATTTCCACCATTCTGCGTCAAATCCTGAGATTGATCGGCTTGTACGGCGACCCATTTGCAATCTCAAGTGTTGTCACTGCTGCAGCGTGTAGCGACTGATGACAATGGAAGGAACACACTCGGCCGTCTCTCCGCTCTCTCGAACTGTCCGGCTCGGGCGAGGTGTGTGATTCAACAATTCTTGCTAATACAGAAATCGCACACTAGCCTTGGAATGTTTGACGTTGCGTAATCAGTGGCTTGTGAGCATTGAAAACCAGGGATTGTCTTCCTACCTACCTACTAATCCGGTCTAAGTGGGCATTGGGACATTCAACGCAAGCGATCCGTTGCACTTCATTTCTATGACGTTGAATTTCAAAATATCGATCATCAACCCCAGCCTCGTATCAAACCCCAAGGCACAGAGGTCATTTTCTTGGCGATTGAACGAGCTCTAAATTTGAAGTGTGAATGCAGCTGGCATAGTCACGGATTGCAAGGACAAGGCTGCCATTCCTTTCTTGACCAAGGTATCTGATTGGACGGTGCCAGGATGCGCCTTGCCGGGTTCGGCATAGCTCTGAAAGGATTATGGAATCAGTCTTTCGCAACCATTGCATACTAGGATCACAATATTCGAATCAAAGGCTGTCTCAATATAGCGATACTATTCTATCCCTTCGACTTGGCACTAATCCCCTCCGTACGAGTGTCATGAATATCCCAATTCGGTTTCATCTTTGGACATGAACGCCTAATGGCCAGAGTTTGAGCCCCTTCTGGATGAATATACGAAATACTGGAACCTCAGAAATTATCTCACGATCCTTCGTATCTAGCTCATCGGACTATGAGTATATGGCCTTGTCGTTACTGAATCCTCTCCGGCATACTTCCACTGGACTTCCGCAATATACAACTCAAGGATTCCTCAATATTCCGTAATCAAGCTGCTCGCTTTTCATGACCACCTACCAGCCTGTCAACTGATGTGACTCACCGTATGAATCATGGTGGGCAGCCCCTGCTGTGGATGGACCGACGGTTACGAGATGGCCGTATGGTAGAGGCTTTCTTGAACGAGATATCAAGATAAACACTTGATATAAATGCGTAGTATCTTCCCACTCCTCCACGGCCCAGCATACCTTGTTCCACTCGTCACTCGCTCTGACAGTCAATATATACTTTCTACGCCCAGAGGAATTGCAGGACCAATCGACATCTTTCAAACAGTCGTCGAAATGTACTATGCCGTTTTTGAAGGCACACAAATGGAGGGGAAAGGGGCTCTGGCAGAGCAATTCTACAAAACCCTGACTTCGATCCTGTACAAGTTCCCCGGTTTCGTGAGCGAGACCGGATTCGGATCTCCACATGTCGAACGGAGGGAAGTTCTAATATCAGTGTGGGAGGATGAGGAGTCCATGAACCGCTGGAGAAATGAATCGACCCACTTGAGTATCCAAGGAAAAGCAAGTCGAGGGATCTTCCACGATTACCACATCCGTCTCGGACCAGAATTAGATCCCAACTCTACAGGGCGTTCTTCCTCTAACGACGCATCACAAATGATCCTCCTCTACTTTCACGATAACTACGAGCAGACTCCGGAAGACGACATCTTCTCGCTAGTCGATTCGGTCTCTACCACAGGGTTGCAGTCGGAAATATTAGGCTCCTCGGTCTACATAGGTCAGCAGACTCTTTGGATATCACTATGGAAGTCTCAAGAAGGGGCTATGAAGTTTGCGAACTCTCTGTCCAGATCGCCAGGAGACGATGTGAAGTTGGTCAGGGTCAGAAGGGACTACACAAAATCAAGGAGGAAGGATGCACCAAATGAGATTGCCGGGTCGTGCTAAAGTGTACGCGAGATTTAGTCTGTTCTGTATGTAGGCTGATAGAAATCCCTGAGTCTCAGGACGCCTCCGTTAGAAGGATGTATTAGCTATGTGCAAGATCCCCGTAAGAGAGCGCGTATCTCCACCGAGTGTTCTATGGCCTCCTTTCTTCAAATGAAAGCGGCCCAAGGTGCCCTCCGGCTTTTATGCCGCAACTTCCGTGAACACCCCGATCAGCTTCTTGACGATGTCTGGCTGCGGCTCATCTGGATTCGGCCTCGTCTTACTGCGCAGCCACTTGAGCTGTTCCCGTTGGTCTGCCTTCGCTTTGTGCCACTCTTCGGTATGGCCTAGCATCTTCTCCCTGGAGTCATCGTCATCAATCCCTTTATTCATCCAGCTCACGAGGTTCGCGACATATTCCTCCTCCTGGCCCTCGGCCCTGAGACTATGGAAGTCGCGCCCCAGCCCTTTCTGTTCGACCTTTCTTTTATACTCTGCCCTCATTTCTTGCTCGGTTGGAAGCGACGCTTTACCGCTGAGTACCCTTGCCACGGCTTGAGCTTGGAAATCGAAAAGCGAGAATGTGGCAATGTGGTAAGGAGCTCCGATAAAGCTTAGGGTCGGGTCCGGGATGTAGAAGATGTCTTTGTGGAGGTTATGTGCCATTCCTCCCTCCGCTGTCACAAGTACAAAATCGTCTGCCTGGGTTGCAGGTAGATCGTCGTTATGGAGATGGGGGAGAAAGGGGTAGGAGGTTATATAGCCAGTGCATACCACGACAGCATGGATATCTCGTATTTTCTGCCCGTCTACAAGCGTGATCGTGCCCGGGATTGGGGAGCTCGAGTCTGCTGAGTCATTGAAGTGCTCTTTGTTCAGGTCGAAAGACTTGATCTCGGCGACTCGGGTTGCATTTGGAGGCAGCAGACTAGCCGGCAGATCAAGGTCGCCGTTTCGAGTACTCTGATAGATCTTGTTCGCATATGACCCCGCCTCCTTCGCGATGTCATTGGCCGAAACACTTGCACCGATCAACATTATGTTCTTGTCTTTGAACTGATGAGGCCTTCTGTAGCCTTTTGAGTGCCACACTTGTGCCGGCCGGGCAGCCTTCCACTCAGCTATCCCCGGCCAGTTGGGAATGTTGGGAGTGTTGTAGTGACCGGAAGCCACCACGACTGCATCGAACGTCCAGCGTCTTTCAACCAAGTGAGCCCCTGCAGCAGACTTCTGGAGTGTAGTTGTGCGTAAGATCCATTGCGATCCTTGCTTGCGGACCTCTTCGACCCTGGTGTGATACTGTGTAATAACGCTCACCCCATGGTCATTGGAAAGTGCTTGCACGTATTCTTCCAGGACCTTTTGTGTTACATAGTCCTCGGTACCTTCCGGCCAGTCCTGGAGACTGGTTTTCATCAGTCTTGTAGAAACATTGTTTCGGAGTCCAGCATAGCTCGGTCCAGGTGGTGCATGGGCAATCTCTAGGTCCTTCTGGTCCTCGAACTCTGGAGGAGGAGTGCTGTAGGGCATCGCTGGTCTTGTGATGTAATCACCTACCGACGGCCTGGTATTGGGAAATGAAGACTCTAGAGCGGATCGCTCGTCGTAGTGCCACACCCCTCCAGGGATGTCAGATCTTTCAAACAGGACAGTCTCGATTCCCTGCTTCAAGAGATGTGCTGCAGCACTCACTCCACTTATTCCCGCACCTATGACTGCGACCTTCTTTGCTTCGCTGCTCATGGTGCATGTATAAACAGAATAGGGGCTCAACCTTGTTTTCCGTGTAAGGCAGTAACATCAAATATGCTTGGAACAGGACTCCCGCGGCTCATGGAATATGCTTTTGTGTTGCATCGCAACATCTTCCTGAAAAATCCAATCAAGACCGATTTCGGTTATCTTGTGATATAAGGCCACGGCCCGTTGTTCAACCAAGCACGCCATCTTGTCCCACACATGTCGCAATCCCCCCTCGTATGGCGAGACTCCCCATAACATTCGCATGATTTTTCTTCGACGGGGATAAGATAGTGGACAGTATTGGAGATTACAAATGCAGAGCCGAATGTTCCAGTGTAAAATCCGTCTTTCAAACTTGAATCAGTTACTGAATGTGGGCTGATCCCGAGTGGCCTGCACGCCTGCGTCCTTGATACGAACGAGTGGGGATAGCGCGAAGCAAGTTCGGGCCGGAAATGGTGTTGGCATCCTATTGTGGAGGGATTTGTTTATTCTATACCATGCCACTACATAGTAGTAGTGGGTGTTGAGGAAGCCATATGTTTACCACGTATTTTCTAATCAAAACAGCAGGAATCAGTACGTGTCCCGAGCCTAGATACTGAAGTTGGTTAGGCATGGCCACCAACCAAAATATTGACTGCAACCGTAACCACTGTTGCAGAGATTACGCGTTTGAATAATGCATTTCTAGATGTATAATACATAATTTGCAGGCTCCTTCTGGCGCGAAGCACGTGCTCATTATTTATCCCCTGTACTTTGCTTTAGACCGTCGCAAGGCTCGCCGTCTTTCTAAACGTCGTAGCTCTTTATCACCTCCACAGATACATGATGGCAATAACTGCAACAATCATTTTCAGCACCAAGACATGCTGATGTGACGAAGCCTTTGTAGTACCGTGGTGCGTCGATTTGCTGCCAGACAACGAGCGGCAACCAAGCCTGAAAAATGTATCCCGACTCGTTCATTGTCCCAATGACAGTCGCCCTTTCTTCATTATCATCTGAGCAAATTTCATGCGCACATGCTATGCACCAGCTAGAGATACATGTACCCATGCTTGCAAGGATGTAGCATGCCCAATGCCATGCGACTGGAATATCCCATATTGCTAGACTTGAATAGCACACGATACAGACCAGGCCTCCGAAGATGATTGGTGGCCATCGAGCACGGCGGAAGATGCTATCAGACGTCCAAGCATATATCAGGGTTGTGATAACCGCCACTGCGGAAGTTGCTGTTGGATATGCGTTGATCTGAGTGATCGTATCCTTTGGGTTCTTGGATACTTTGAGCCACTGGGCGAAAGTTGGCTGTCCCACCCCAGATCCCGAGTTATTGAATGCAATGTAAAGCGCAGACAGGAAGTAGATATGCCACGAAGAGAGAATCTTTTTCAGCTTCGCTTTCGTGTAGTAGCGGGCGGATGGTGCGCGGCCTTCAAGTTGCATTCGCCGCTTGGCGAAGTCTCGGTCTGCGGGTGAAAAATACCATACTCTAGTGATCTCTGGAAGTTCAGGTACTTACCATGAAGAAGCCTGCAATGGCAATCAGCAAGGAGATGATTCCATCAACGATGAACAACCATTGCCACCTGTTGGATAGTGAGCCCATTGATCAATTTGTGCACGGTAATGACTACTAGCGCAAACCCCCCAGATGGTGGATTGAAGCCATCAAGTATCCAGAGAACATTCCACCAATCGAGCCAGAGCTGTGAAAGATGCAAGACCTCTTTGCAAGTTCATCTTTTCGGTACCAAGAACCAATAATGTACCTATGCATGCGTCAACAACTCAACCGTCAACCCCTTTTTGCCGTTGGAGAATAAGGCTTACTGCATCCCAGGATAGAACATCGGTGCTGCAAGCCCAATCAAGAAGCGGAGGAAGTACACAGATTCGGCACTGTTGCATTGGCGAGCAACAAGGTAAGGACCGCCCAGGTGGCCTCCATACATGGAATCCATATGCTCGGTCTGACGCGAGTAAGGGGGATATTCTCTATTGGGTTGTTTGTGAGGCACAAAAGTCACTGACATGACTATGTTTGACTCGAATTGGCTTACATGGAATCTTGCCTATAACGTAGCCGACTGTCCAGCAGGTCTGCATATAGTTTGAGCTCAATTCCCGTACAATTCCAAGTCCTCCTTCATCCCCGAAACGAAGGCATTGTTGATATTGGTCTGGTCAAGGTTCTTGATGAAGTACCCCAGACTCGCAAAAGTGAGGACAGCAGCATTGAGTTTAAATAAGAAACTGCGTTCTTCAGGAGATTTGTCCAGACTATCCTAGATATAAGATCTCCAGTTGTGCTTTGGAGTCTCCTCAATAACATCAATATCATCTTGTTCGAAACTCTTGAACCTGTTTTCATCAACAGGCGACCCTTGAAGCCGCACTGTTCTGATGCTTTTTCCATCGTCGTCTCCCCGGTCATAACCTGTTATCAGTGCTGTTTGTTCAGACTCCTCAAGGCTTGCTGGGCCTAGCCACATGTGATCCGATGTTCCGAACATGCGGTTAATGTGGTATTGCATGCTGTTCAAAGATTGGCATGAGTACTAGCTAATATTGGCATCTTACTCTTCCCTATTGCGTGCTATGAATTTTCAATATCGAATGCCACCGTTAATCTGGTCTACTCATGGGTCAAGTACCAGCGAGCATCTCCCACGATCTCCAGGGGTGTGTCACAATCTTTCACAATTGTGGACTGAGGGACAAATCACAAAGCATCTCTACGGACAACCTCAAACTTCCACTAACTCTCCAGAGGAATATTGTAGCTGCATTTGGTTGGCTTAGACCTTGCGTCCTCGCGGAGCAACAC
>Ga0105239_10008328_pt1 | contig 11815 bp, 12 predicted proteins | sample KBSC44metaG_FD_92761 | JGI IMG/M metagenome (GOLD analysis project Ga0105239, IMG submission 92761) | Corn rhizosphere microbial communities from Kellogg Biological Station, Michigan, USA - KBS C4-4 metaG | ecosystem: Host-associated > Plants > Roots > Rhizosphere > Soil | place: Michigan, USA...
ACGACGCCACCGGCGCGCAGGTACTGTCGTGGCTCGATCATCATGGCGCAAAATTCTCCGCGCGTTTCGATGCGGCTGCGTATCGCGTCCTGAGCGCTTCGATCGACGCGCATCGAATCGACCCGGTGACGGTGCGCGTGCCGACCACGCAAGTCGCCGTGCGCGAGGACCTGATCGTGCCGCCGTCGCTGTTGCGCGAATACGCCGGGCGCGCGCCGTGTTGCGAACTCGTGGAGATCTTCTCGACGTACGGACACGACGCGTTCCTCAAGGAAGAGCGTCTCGTCGGCAACGTGTTGCGTGCCGCGCTGGAGGAATGCCCGTGAGCCGCGACGCCGCCACGATCGCCGCGCGCTTCGGCGTCGACACCGACCCCGCACACGGCGCGGTGATGCCGCCGCTGTATCTGTCGAGCAACTACAGTTTCGCCGGCTTCGGCCAGAAGCGCCGCTACGACTACACGCGTTCGGGCAATCCGACGCGCGACACGCTGGCCGGTGCGCTGGCCGAACTCGAGGGCGGAGCGGGCGGCGTCGTGACGGCGTCGGGCATGGCCGCGATCACGCTGCTTACCGCACAGCTGCAGCCCGGCGAATTGCTGATCGCGCCGCACGACTGTTACGGCGGCAGCTACCGGCTGTTCAAGGCGCAGGCGGCGCGCGGCCTGTACGCAATCGAGTTCGTGGATTTCGGCGACAAGGCCGCGCTCGCTGCGGCCCTGTCGCGCCAGCCGAAGCTCGTCTGGATCGAGACGCCGAGCAATCCGCTGCTGCGCATCACTGACATCGCCGCAACCGCGCGCCTGGCGCATGCCGCCGGCGCGCTCGTGGTCGTCGACAACACGTTCCTGTCGCCGGCACTGCAGCAGCCGCTCGCGCTCGGTGCCGATATCGTCGTGCACTCGACGACGAAATATCTCAACGGCCATTCCGATGTCGTCGGCGGCGCGGTGATCTGGAAGGACGCCGCGCTTGGCGAACAGCTCGCGTGGTGGTGCAATTGCCTTGGCCTGGCCGGCGCGCCGTTCGACAGTTATCTCACGCTGCGCGGGCTGCGCACGTTGGGCCCGCGCCTGGCCGTGCACCAGGCAAACGCGACGGCCGTCGCCGAGCTGCTGTGCGCGCACGACGCGGTGGAAAAAGTGTACTTCCCCGGACTGAGCACGCATCCGGGCCATACGCTCGCGCGCAAGCAGCAGCGCGGCTTTGGCGCGATGCTGAGCCTCGAACTCGCCGGCGGCCAGGCGGCCGTCGAGGCGTTCGTCGACGGCCTGCAATGCTTCACGCTGGCCGAATCGCTCGGCGGCGTGGAGAGCCTTGTCGCGCATCCGGCGACGATGACGCATGCGAGCATGGACGCGGCCGTGCGTCAGCGCGCCGGCATCAGCGATGGCCTGCTGCGGCTGTCGGTCGGTATCGAGGCCGCGGAAGATCTGCTCGCCGACATCGAAACAGCTCTCGCGCGAGCGCAGGCGCTTGCCGCGCCGGCGCGCAACGCGGCGGTTTCACTTTGACGTTGCAGCCGCACTGGCGCCCGGCACCTCGATCATGTGCGCGGTCCACGCCGTCGTCCATGCGTCGCCTTTCCTGAACTCGGTGACGACGTCGTAAGCATTGTCGCCGACGCGGCTCCAGCGGCTGCGATAGGTCTGGGTCTTGCCGCCTTCCTGATAATCGGTCGGCGGGAACACGAGCGTCGTCTTGTCGGTTTCCACATCGCCTGCGCTCGAGCCGCCGGCATTCTCGATGTACAGATAGCGAAGCTTCTTCGTCGCGCTGTCCCAGTAATAGATTGATTCGCCGAGATAGTCCTTGTGGCCGTCGCCATGCACGACGTGGACGTCGCGCAGGAACCTGTCGCCGTAGATCCAGCTGAAGCAATGCGTGTCGATGTCCTTCTTGCCACCCGGCAGTTCGCCCTGCCAGCAGTGACCGGCGAGGAACGCGAGCGGCGCGTACGGCGATGGCGAATCTGCGGCGGCGCACTGCAATGAAACTGCCGCGCACGTGGCGGCGATGGCGTAGCGGTTCATCCGGGTTTCCTCCGTTTGGTGGCTTTGGACTTGCGCCTGGCGGGGGTCGCCTTGCGCAGCAAGAGATCGAAATAGGCGCGCAGCTGGCGCACCGAGCCGTCGAAATAGCGGATGTCGCGGTGCGTGCGCGCCTGCATCACCGCGCCTTCCATCGTGGTGAGCACGAATTCGGCAAGTTCGCGCGGGTCGAGGTCGGTCGGCAAACGTTCGCGCGCGTCCTCCAGGCACGTGCGCACGGCGCGCACCCAGCCGTCGAAATTGCGTGCCAGCAGCTCGCGCACCGCGGGATCGGGCTCGTGCAGTTCGAGCGCAAGGCTGCCGATCGGGCAGCCGTATTGGCAGTCCGTCTGCAACAGCGCGCGTCGATAGCTGGCGAGCAGGGCGAAGATCTTGTCGATCGGATCAGCAATGCCGTTCCAGGCCGGCTGCAGCAGCATCGGATCGATGCCGTGGCGGTATGCGTCGAGCACCGCGAGCAGCAGATCCTGTTTGCCCGGAAAGAAGTGGTAGAGGCTGCCGCTGTGCACGTCCGCCGCCTGGCGCACGTCGGCAACGCTCGTCGAGCCGTAGCCTTTTTCGGCGAACAGCCGCAGCGCGGCGTAGATCAGGCGATCGCGAGTCGATTCGGCGGACATCGTCTTGATTGATCGGTCAACCAAGAGACTCTAGCTCGAGTTGATTGATCAGTCAAGTCGCGCTTGGGTCATTGAGCGGCGATATCGAAATGCTCGACCCACACCAGTTCGCAGGCGCCGGCGCCAGTGTCGCTGCGCGTAAGTGAACTGATCCATTTGTATCCGTCCGGCCCGTCTGCCTCGACCAGGTAACCGTCGAAGGTGACGACGTCGCCAGTGCGCGTGCGCTGGATTTCGCGCTGCACGACGGTGTCGGCGGGAATCAGATGCATGTTCGCGCTGGACTCGATGATTTCCCGTTCCGGAATCGGAAACTCCCTGACGCGCCAATAGTAGAAGCGGCCGGACTGCGAGATGTCGATCCGGTCGAGCACCGCGCTGTCGGACATGCGCCCCCAGCCAAGGGCGAGATCGGTCGGCGCGAGTTTGCTTTCCGTGTCCCAGCTGTAATCGGCACGCGACAGCACGCGCGCGGAGAGCGAGAACTTCGCCAGCGGTCTGATCGAATAATCGCCCTTGCGCAGCGGCGCGAGGTCCGTGCCGATCGTCTCCTGCAGTGGCGCAGCGACGACCAGCACGCCCGGCTCATGTGCGACCGGCCGCTGCGTGTGCCGCCACGCCGCGATCGCAAGCAGCGCGGCGAGAGCGAGCAGGAGGGTGCGCAGATTCAAGCCAGATCGGCAAGCAGCGCGTTGCGGTTTGCCGGCGTCAGCAGCGTTTCGGTGCGATAGGCCGGATGCTCGACGCGCAGCCGGACGGCGGCGCCATTCTTCAGCGCAGTCACGTGCTCCGGCGTGAGCTCGAAGCGCAGGAAATGCACGGCCGAGGTCTTCTCGTCGGTACTGCGGTCCAGATCCTCGTCCGCGATCGCGAGCACGGATTCCTGCGTGCCGACCTGCAATTCGATGCGATGTTCGATGCCGCGCAGCTCGACGAGCTTGCGCGCGCGTTCGGCCGGATCGGCGTACTCGATCAGCAGCGTCGCCTTGAGGTTCGCGCCGTCGGGGATCAGCGGATTGTAGGCGTCGAGCTCATCCTGGATGCCGGCCGGCTCGAATATGCGCTCGATGCGCAGCATCTCCTGCACCTGATACTGGATCGTCAGCCGGTCTTCGAAGATCAGCGTGAGATGCTCGCCTAGGTGCAGCGTGCGTGGCTGCTTGTGCGCGAGCACGCGCGCACGGAACGCCGGGCGTTCGCGCGCATAGGCTTCCAGCGTGTACAGATCGGCGGGCGAGAGTTTCTGCATCTCAGATTCCGTAGGCGTGGCGCAACAAACTGATCGGGCTTTCTGCCGGCGGTTTGTCGCCGAGCCCGTGCGCGATATGGCTCGCGGCCATCGGGCAGTCGCTGGCGAAGTGCGCCGGCGCGATCTGTTGCACGCGCGCTTCGACCGGCTTGGCGATCTTGCGCGAGAGCTCGTAGGTCTTGAGCTTCACGCCGTAGGTGCCATCGTGGCCGGAACAGCGTTCGATCATCTGGATTTCCGTGCCCGGAATCAGCGCCAGTACGTCGCGCGTTTTGGGTCCGATGTTCTGCACGCGCTGGTGACATGGCGCATGGTAGGCGATCTTGCCGAGCGGGTTCTTGAAGTCGTTCTTGAACAAGCCGGCCTGATGGCGCTGCCACAGATATTCGAACGGATCGAAGATGTGGCGCTTCACGAGCTGCACTTCCGCGTCGTCGGGAAACATCAGCGGCAGTTCCTGCTTGAACATCAGCACGCAGGACGGAATCGCCGCGGTGATGTCCCAGCCGTCGCGGATCGCCGCGGCGAGCACGGGAATGTTCTGCTGCTTGTATTTTGCAACACTTTGCAGATCGCCGAGTTCGAGCTTCGGCATGCCGCAGCAGACTTCGCGCTCGACGAGCTTCACGGCGATGCCGTTGTGGCGGAATACCGCGGCGAGATCCTCCACCGGCTGCGGTTCGGCGTAGTTGCAGTAGCACGTAGCGAACAGGGCGACCTTGCCGCGCGTGCGGCCGGCGGCTTGCGTCTCACCCGAGCCATCCAGACTCTTCAGGCGCTTGCGCGCTGTCTTGCTGGTGTACACCGGGATGCGCGCGTCGCGATGCACACCGAGGGTTTTTTCCAGCAGCTTGCGGCCAGGGTCGCTGCGATTGAGCGCATTCACCGCTTCGACGACGAGCGGAATCGTCGAGAGCTTGCCGACCGTGGTAGTCGAGGAAAGAATTTTCGCGCCGAGTTTCGTTTCGCCGCGCTGGAACTGCGCCGCCTTTGCACGCAGCATCAGGTGCGGAAAATCGACATTCCATTCGTGCGGCGGGACGTACGGACATTTCGTCTGATAACACAGGTCGCACAAATAACATTGCTCGACGACCTTGGCGTAATCGGATTTCGCCACGCCATCGACTTCCATCGTCTTCGACTCGTCGACGAGATCGAACAGCGTCGGGAAGGCCTGACAAAGACTGACGCAGCGCCGGCAACCGTGGCAGATGTGGAACACGCGTTCGAGTTCGGCGTCGATTGCCGACTGGTCGTAGAACTGCGGGTTGCGCCAGTCCAGCGGATGCCGCGTCGGTGCGTCGAGGCTGCCTTCGCGGGAGATGCTGCGTTCTTCAGCCATCGAGACGATTCCTTGGCCGCGTGCAGAGGTCACCCCGGCTTGGCCGGGGTGACGGATGTGGCTTCGATCAACCGATTTCGTTCAACGCTTTCGTGAAGCGGTTCGCATGCGAACGTTCAGCCTTGGCCAGCGTCTCGAACCAGTCCGCGATTTCGGCGAAGCTCTCGTCGCGCGCGGTCTTGGCCATGCCCGGATACATGTCGGTGTACTCGTGCGTTTCGCCGGCGATCGCCGTTTTCAGGTTCTCCTTGGTCGGCCCGAACGGCAGACCGGTGGCCGGATCGCCGCAGGTTTCCAGATATTCCAGATGCCCATGCGCGTGACCGGTTTCGCCCTCGGCCGTGGAGCGGAACACGGCAGCCACATCGTTGAAGCCTTCGACGTCCGCCTTCTGGGCGAAATAGAGGTAACGGCGGTTCGCCTGCGATTCGCCGGCGAAAGCGGCCTTGAGATTGCCTTCAGTCTTGGAGCCTTTCAGATCGGCCATGACACACCTCGGTGTTGGTTGGAAAACTTGCCGGCGCGCGCGCCGGACCAGCGCAGCGTAACGCGCCGGCGTACCAGATCAAAATTGATTATTCCGATGATTACGATAGATCACGACTATGGGTGTTCGACCGGATACGGCCCGTGCTCGAACGCCTCGTCATGATAACCCTTCGAGCCGATCTTGATCGCCAGCGCACTGCGCGGATCCTCGCCGCGCGCGATGCGGCCGATGACTTCGCGGAAATCGTGCCGCGGCTTCCAACCCAGCATCTGACGCGCCTTGGCGTTGACGTAGACGCGGTCGATGCCGGCGAACATCTTCCAGCCGAGCTTCGCGTACACGTCGGCATATTCCGGCACGCGGCGCGCGACGACGGCGGGCGCATTCGTGCGCAATTCGCGCAGATCGTCGTACTGGAATGGCGTCGTCGCGCTGATGATGAAGCGATCGAAGCCGATCGTGTGCGCACGCTCGAGCGCGCACAGGTGCGCCTGCACGACGTCGTCGATGTCGACGCGCCGGTACAGGAACTCGTTCGCCTTCGCATTGGCATCGCTGAATTCGCGGCGCACCGCGGCGTTGTCGTCTTCCTCGGGAAAGAACCGCGATGTGCGCAGCACCGGACAGGCGAGTCCGTGCTTCTTGTGGAACAGCTCGCACAAGCCTTCCGCTGCTGTTTTCGTCACGCCATAGATGTTCTTCGGCACCGGCACGACGTCTTCGGTCACCCATGCGGCCGGTTGGCTCGGCGGTGGGCGCAGCGCGTCGCCGAATGCACTCGTCGTGCTCGTGAACACGAACGTCTTCACGCCGGCGCGCACGGCTTCTTCGAGCAGCACGAGCGTACCGCTGACGTTGGTGTCGATGAATTCCTGCATCGAGTGCGTGGCGACGTGCGGCTTGTGCAGCGTCGCGCTGTGCAGCACGGCGTCGACGCCGGCCATCGCGGCGCGCACCAGTTCGCGATCGGTGATCGTGCCGACAAGTCCGGTATGCGACGACGCGAGGACATCGACGCCCGACACTGCATGGCCCATGCCGCGCAACGTGCGCACGAGCGCTTCGCCGAGATGGCCCGAACTGCCGGTTACCAGATATTTCATCGCGCCGTCTTCCGTGTCGTGCGTGCCGGCGTTTGCGCGGCGACAGCAGTATGCGCATCGAGCAACTTGTGCGGCAACTCGCGCAGCGTCGTGGCAAGTTTCGTCAGAAACGCGGACATCGCCGAACTCCTGCGCCAGATCATCGCGATGCGCCGGCTCGGAGCATCGCCGCGGAACGGCACCAAGTGCACGTTTTCCGAATGCGCGACCGGTGGCTGCACGGCCAGCGTCGGCAGCAGCGTGATGCCGACATTCGCGGCGACCATCTGGCGCAGCGTTTCCAGGCTGGTCGCGCGGAAACCGGTTTTTTCGCTGGCGCCGGCGAGGTGGCAAACCTCGAGCGCCTGATCGCGCAGGCAATGGCCGTCCTCGAGCAGCAGCAGGCTCTGATCAGACAGGTCATCGAGCTTGAGCGCCTTGCGTTTGCTGAGTGCATGATGTTCCGGCACGGCAAGCAGAAACGGTTCCTCGAACAGGAATTCGGCGTGCAGCTGGTCGTCGTGAATCGGCAGCGCGAGCACGCCGGCATCGAGTCGGCCTTCGCGCAGCATGCGCAGCACGACTTCGGTCTTCTCCTCGACCAGCAGCAGTTCCAGGCGCGGAAAGCGTTCGCGGATCTTCGGCACGACGTGCGGCAGCAGGTACGGTCCGAGCGTCGGGAAGATGCCGAGCCGCACGGTGCCCGATTCCGGATCAAGCGTGCGCCGGGCGATCGCCCTGATCTGCTCGACCTCGTTGAGCACCTCGCGGGCGCGTTGCGCGATCTCGCGGCCGACCTGCGTCAGCAGCACCTTGCGCGGCGTGCGCTCGACGAGCGCGACGCCGAGTTCGTCCTCGAGCTTCTTGATCTGCGTGGACAGGGTGGGCTGGCTGACGAAGCTCGCTTCGGCGGCGCGGCCGAAGTGCCTGTGTTCGGCGAGAGCGACGAGATAACGCAGGTCACGAAGATTCATAGAATGCCGTTAATAGGTATCAGCTATCGAAATCATATCATCAATCGATTTGAATAATCGAATACCCGGCCCTATCTTTGACTCCGAGCCCAGCGCGGCCATTTTTTTCTTCAACCCAGGAGTTTTGCAATGCTGACCGTAGGCGACAAGTTTCCCGAATTCAATCTGAAAGCCACCGTCTCGACCGAGAGCGTCGAGACGGCGTTTTCCCCGATCTCGAACACGACGTACAAGGATAAGTGGTTGCTCGTGTTTTTCTATCCGAAAGACTTCACGTTCGTCTGTCCGACCGAGATCAAGGGCTTCGGCGATCTCAATTCGCAGTTCGCCGACCGCGACTGCCAGGTGCTGGCCGCCAGCACCGACAGCGAATTCGTACATCTGGCCTGGCGCAAGGATCACAAGGACCTGCGCAACCTGCCGTTCCCGATGCTTGCCGATACGGCCAAACGCCTGACGACCGCGCTTGGCATTCTCGACGCGGAAGAAGGCGTGGCCAAGCGCGCGACATTCCTGGTCGATCCGCAGGGCGTGATCCGTTTCGCCTATGTCACCGACGGCAGCGTCGGCCGCAATCCGCAGGAAGTGCTGCGCGTGCTCGATGCGCTGCAGACCGACGAGCTGTGCCCGTGCAACTGGCAGCAGGGCGAAGAGACGTTGAAAGCGGCATGACTTTCACGAACCGGCGGCAGAGTGCTGCTGCCGGTTCATCCTGGAGAACGACATGAACTTGAATGAATTGAAGTCCGGCATTCCCGATTACGCGAAAGACCTGCGCCTGAACCTCGATTCCGTGCTGACGGAATCAGGCGCGCCAGGCCTGAGCGCGAAGCAGATTGGCCTGGTTGCGCTCGCCAGCGCCATCGCCTCGCGTTACGCGCCGCTGGCGGCTGCGGTCGCCAGCGAAGCCGCAAACAGCGCAGCGCCACAGGAACTCAACGGCGCGCGTACCGCCGCGGCGCTGATGGCGATGAACAACGTGTATTACCGCTTCACGCATCTCGTCGGCAACGAGGAATACGTCACGCAGCGCGCCGGGCTGCGCATGAACGGCATGGCGAATCCGGGCTGCGACAAGATCGACTTCGAGCTGTGTTCGCTCGCGGTTTCGGCAATCAACGGCTGCGGCAAATGCATGGATTCGCACGAACAGACGCTGCGCAAGCACGGCCTCGGCGCAGCGGCGATCCAGAGCGCGGTGCGCATCGCTTCGGTCGTGCACGCGGTCGCGGTGACGCTGGAGCAAGTCGACGCCGGCGGCGATTCGTTGCGAGTCGCTGCCTGAGCAGGGCGAGCTATCCTGCCGCCGGGCCGGGCCCCTGTCGAAAGGAAGTGACGCGGGACCCCAACGGGCGTGGCGCGACGCAGTGAATGCGCTACTATTCCGGCGTTGCTCCAACAGAGTAGCTCCCAGCTGTGAAGAGCCGTCGGTACTGCCTGGTCGCCGCGTGTTTTCTGCTGACCCGCTTACTCGGCGCCGCACAGTTGGACGCGCGCATCAGCGACACGCACGGCGCCGCCGTGGCCGATGCGGTCATCACGATCGTGCCGCGCGGTGCCGCGGCGGCGGCGCCGCGCGCCAGTGCCGAAACCAGGGTCATCGACCAGAAGAACGAGACCTTCATTCCGTACGTTGAGGTGTTCCGGCCCGGCGACACGGTGGTGTTTCATAACAGCGACCACACGCGCCATCACGTCTATTCCTTTGCGCCGGCACGCCAGTTCGAGTTTGTGCTGACCACCGGCCAGAGCTCTGCGCCGCTTTCGCTCGAGCAGACCGGCGTTGTCGCGGTGGGCTGCAATATCCACGATCGCATGATCACCTATCTCTACATTTCCGATGCGCCGTGGATGGCGCGTTCGGCGGCCGATGGACGTGTCACCATCGATACGCTGCCGCCAGGGGACTTCGACGTGCATGTATGGCATCCGCAGCTGCGCCCGGGGCGGCCCGATCCCGTGCAGTCGTTGCATATCGCCGCTCCCGCCGAGGTGAAGGAACTCGTGTTTTCGCTGTCCCTGCTGCCGGATCCCCGGACCACGACGGATCGCGAACGCGTTGACTACTAGGCCAAGCCGATGACTTTTCGCGTTCGCCTGGCATCCTTTCTCGTCGCCTCGCTCGCGATCCTGCAGATCCTGACCGCGGTCCTGGTATACGAAGTCACGCGCCGTCAACTCATCGCCCAGGGTGAACAGCAGCTCGTCGTGGCCGCGCGTGCTTTCGAGCGGCAGCTCGATGACGTCTCGCAACGCGTCGCCGACAATGTGCAGGTACTCACGCTCGATTTCGCGTTGCGCACGGCCATCGCCCAGCGTGATCGCGACACGGTGCTGTCGGCACTGCGCAATCACGGCAAAAGAGTCGGTGCCACGCGCATGCTGCTGGTCGGTCTCGATGGCACGATCCAGGCGGATACTTCGAATGTCTCTCCGCCGTTGGACAAGTTTCCGTTTGCGGATCTCACCGATTCGGCGCTGGAAAAACCGGCGGCAGCCGTGGTGGCCTGGGACGGCACCGCCTACTGGATTGTGGTTGTGCCGGTTTCTGCTCCGGCGCTGATCGGCCTTGTCGCCGCCGCGATTCCGGTGGACGACGCATTCCTTGCGCATATGCAGGAGCAGCTGACCTTGCCGAGCACGATAGAGCTGGTGGCGCAGGCCGCGGACGGGCGCCGTTATGTGCTTGCGCACGGCAGCGGTCAGGCGGAACTGGCGCTGCTGGCGACGGGTGCACATGGCAGTGTGCCCGCGGGACCGGTACTGATCGATGTCCGCGGCCGCGAATACGTGGCATTGGCGACGCACCTGCATTCTTCGCAATCGAGTTTGCCGATCTTCGCCATGCTCGGCTATTCGCTGGACGATGCGCTGCGTCCGTATCGATCCGTGCGCACGGCATGGACAATCCTGCTCGCGCTCGGACTGGTGTTCGGGCTGCTCGCAGCGCTGGTCATCGCACGCGGCGTGTCGCGACCAGTCGAAGCACTGGCGGCAACCGCCCGGCGCATCGCCGCCGGTGATTACAGTCAGCCGCCGCCGGTCGCGCAACACGATGAGGTCGGCGAGCTGGCGGTCACGCTCGCCAACATGGCACACGCGATCGGCGAACGCGAAGAACGCATCCGTTTCCATAGCACGCATGACGCTGCTACCGGCCTGCCAAATCGGCTCGCCGCGGAGGACGCGATGCAACAGGATTTGACCGCCGCCGCGTGCAGCCATGGCGCGCTGTTGATGGTCGCGGTGACGCGCCTGCCGGAAATCGTGAAAACGCTGGGGCATGCGATCAGCGACCGCTTGATGCGCGACGTGGGAGAGCGCATCCGCAAGCTGGCCGGCAGCGCGCTGGCGGCGCGGGCGAGCGACACCGAGTTTCTGGTATGGCTGCGCGGTGCCGACCAGTCCGCCGCAATCGCGCTCGCGTTGCGCGTGCTGGAAGTGCTCGGCGAACCGTACCGCGAAGGGGATCTCGCCATCGATGTGGCGCCCGTGGTCGGGATTGCCTTGCATCCGGCGCATGGCACCCAGGCGAGCGTGCTGCTGCAGCGCGCCGAAGTGGCCCTGTTCGAGGCACTGCGGTCTGAAGAGCCGGTCATGGTTTACGATCCCGCCGCCGATCCGCATCGACCCGAACGGCTTTCGTTGATGAGCGACCTGCGCGAAGCGCTCGAACAGGATCAGCTCCGGCTGCACTACCAGCCGAAACTCAATCTCGCAACGCATTGCATCGACGGCGCGGAAGCACTGGTGCGCTGGCAACATCCGAAGCTCGGCTCGGTACCGCCCGAAGCGTTCATTCCACTCGCCGAAGAGACCGGCAACATCAAGCGTCTGACGCGCTGGGTCCTGGCGGCGGGCATCGCCTGCGCGCACACGTGGGCGGCCGAGGGTCGATCGCTCAGGCTGGCGCTGAATCTTTCCGCGCGCGATCTCGATGACGCCGACCTGCCGCGTCGCATAAACGATTTGTTGTCGCTGCATGGCGTGGCACCGGGCCGCATCCTG
>Ga0105239_10008330_pt1 | contig 11814 bp, 5 predicted proteins | sample KBSC44metaG_FD_92761 | JGI IMG/M metagenome (GOLD analysis project Ga0105239, IMG submission 92761) | Corn rhizosphere microbial communities from Kellogg Biological Station, Michigan, USA - KBS C4-4 metaG | ecosystem: Host-associated > Plants > Roots > Rhizosphere > Soil | place: Michigan, USA...
AAAACCCATTCCGGTTGCCGCTTTCGTAGCAACACCTGATACGGTTTGCGTACAAAATAATATAACGGTGCGATTCACGGGTACGGCAGGCAATTCAGCAGTATATGACTGGAACAATTTTTCAGGCGCCACCATAAAAACAGGCGCCGGAGCAGGCCCATATACTATACAATTTACCAACCCGGGTACCTATAAATTACAATTACAGGTAACCGATAATGGATGTGCTTCTGTTATTAGTTCACACGATCTTACTGTATCCGGCCCCCTGGAGACGCCATATGTGACAGTTGCATCCGTCACCAGTAACAGCATAACCTTTACCTGGTCGATAGTGGCAGGAGCTGCTGCTTATCAGGTAAACATAAATGGCGCGCCCTATGGAACGCCTGGCCCGGGTACCACTTGTACAGTAACCGGTTTACAACCTTTACAAACTGTTACCATACAAGTAGTCGCATTGGGTGCATCCAGTTGCGCGAACAGTGCCGCTGGTAAAGCATCCGGCAAAACACTCACCGATCAGATCTTCATTCCCAATTCATTTACGCCCAATGGCGACGGAAAGAACGATGTGTTCCGTGCCTATGGCAATGCAATAACCGGAATGGAAATGAAAATATTCAACCAGTGGGGCGAGTTGATTTGTGAAAGCCGCGATATGCTCGCAGGGTGGGATGGTACCCACAAAGGAAAACTACAACCTGTGGGCGTGTACACATATGTAATTCGTTTAGTGCTTACAGATGGAAGTGACATGACGAAGAAGGGATCCGTGCATCTGATTCACTAGAGGTTCACAGTAGAAAATTTCTTTTGCTCTTATAGCCATTAGTTTATTAAAAACAAAACATAAAAAACCAAAGAACATGACACGCACACATCAAGGAGGCCTGCGTACGATCCTTTTTTACATGCTGGCCATTGCATTAAGTATTACTGCCTGTAAAAAAGGCGATCCTGGTCCAAAAGGCGACAAAGGTGATAAGGGCGACACTGGTGCTAACGGCGCAACAGGCGCAGCGGGCACAAAAGGTGATCCGGGAACCGCCAATGTAATGTATTCCAACTGGCTTGACTTAACTTTCAGATTAGATACAGCCAGCGCCACTTATTTTACCCAGATCCAGGATGCAAAAATTACCGATAACTTTTTATCTACCGGGGAAATAAAAGTGTATATCAATTTTGGACCGCCGGACGACAAACTGGTTTCGCCGTTGCCTTATACCGAAGGTACCGCCCAGATAACACCGTTCTATGCGCCTGGCATTATTGAGATAGATGCGAATGGAAACGCTTCAACCGTAGTCAACAGCAGTAATGGAAAAAAATACCGCCAGTATCGCTATATTCTTATACCAGGAGGCACTGGTTTCCGGAAGAGTACGCAGATTAACTGGAATAATTATGACGAAGTGAAGGCATACCTCGGCTTAAAAGACTAAGCGTTATAATACCCTGATATAATATAATAATGAACGTATTGGTATGAGCAGTGCTTTTTCTCGTGCGTTACGTTTGGGCCCCGGTTTCAGCAGCCGGGGTTTTTTATTCAACCCAGTCAATATTTCTGCTAACGATCGAATAACATCGATGAACGACGAAAATGTATCGGTGATCACTCATTCATATTAAGTTTTACTTACTCTCACCAGCATACTATAAAAAATAAAAGCTTTATTTATCCAACGCTTTCAAACTTCCCGCCGTATTGATTAGTGTATCCGACATACAGTTTATAAATTGATTGCCCCCTCAATTCCTGTCTTGCGGGAAAGGGTTAGACCATTCACCAAATAAACATCTTGCTTATAGAGACTGCCTCTACCTAACTAATCAAGGAAGCTTTTGATCCGTAGCATCAATGTGGTTATCATGGCAGCGGGCCTTTTACTGTGCCGGCCTGCTGCTTTTTGTATACCACCAACCCCTCAGCTTCGCTCAGGACTCATGTATAATATGCGAAGCCTAAAGATCGTTGATACTGTACCCAAAGACACTACACCGGTTATCAATTTGCCTTATCCTATCCATGACCGTCGTGGCGATTTTATATCATCACCCGGTAATAATCCCTTTGATCTGCATTCGCCGGTCAATATCAGGGATTCTATTATATACGACCCACAGGATAAACGGTATTACATTATTGAAAAAGTCGGTTCACACTATTATCGTGTTCCCACGTACCTCACCTTTGATGAGTTTATGCGTTTACAGGCGCGTAAGCAGGAGGATGAATACTTTCGCTCCCGCGCCAATGTAGGCAGTCTGCTCAATAAAAAATTACTACGGCCCGATCTAAAAGCTACTGACAATCTTTTCAACCGCATTTTCGGCCAGGGAAAGGTTGAGCTGAATCTGCAGGGTGATGTAAATGTACTCGCAGGTTATCAGGGACAAAAAACAGACAACCCGGCACTGCCTGAAATTTCGCGCAGAACAGGCGGCTTCGATTTTAACATGAACGCCAATATCAATGCCAATGCATCTATTGGCAATATGCTTAAACTGCCCATCAGCTATAATACACTGGCGAACTTTGATTTTATGAACCAGCTTAAGCTGGAATACAACGGCGGCAGTGAGTCTATTATAAAGAAGATTGAAGCCGGTAACATTTCATTCACTACCCGAAGCGCATTAATTCCTGGCGCACAGGCGTTGTTTGGTATTAAAACCAATCTGCAGTTTGGTAAATTGTATGTGTCGGGTGTGCTTGCATCGCAACGGTCTACAACACAGTCGTTGAATATGCAAAGCGGTGCGGCCACCACTCCCTTTCAGTTCAAGGCATCTGACTACGATGAGAACCGGCACTTTCTGTTGGCGCAATACTTTCGAAATAATTATAACAAAACAATGCGTAACCTGCCGGCCGTTAATTCATCCGTACAGATCTTACGGGTTGAAGTATGGGTTACCAACAGAACCGGGGCCACAACAAATGCAAGGGAAATTGTAGGGCTTAGTGATATCGGTGAAACGGTTCCGGCCAATACCAATATTCATTCTCTAACCAGTCTTCTTTATCCTTTTAATGATGCCAACGACGAGTACCGCAATATCATTAACAACAGCAGCGGGCGTCAGTCGTCGCAGGTAGTAAATGTATTAACCGGATTGGGATTGCAGCAGTCAAAAGATTTTGAAAAAGTGTATGCGCGCAAGCTCGATTCTACTTCTTACAAAATATATCCGCGGCTTGGTTTTATTTCATTAAATCAAACCCTGCAGGCCAATGATGTATTGGCCGTAGCTTATCAGTATAGTTACAACGGACGTATTTATCAGGTAGGGGAGTTTTCGCAGGATGTACCACCCGATACTACTACCGGCAATTATGCAGGTACGCAAAAAGTATTGTTTGTAAAACTGCTGAAGGCAACCGCGCCGAATACCACGTTGCCTATCTGGGGACTGATGATGAAGAACGTGTATTCATTAAAAACGACCACCGGCAGTTATTTGTCCAATGTACAGGCAGATGGTTTTCGACTGAATGTATTATACGACGAACCGGGCAAGGGCAGTAAACGCTATTTACCCGAAGGCGACAAAACCGGCGTACCGCTCATTACTGTATTAAACCTTGATCGGCTCAATAGTCAGAACGATCCTGTTCCCGATGGCGCATTTGATTATCTTGACGGATATACGGTTAATGCCTCCAATGGTATCGTAATATTTCCGCTGCTGCAACCATTTGGCCACGATCTTGATTCACTTGCTTTTACTAATTCATCTTCTCTCGCCAAAAATTATGTGTATAGTCAGTTATACGATACCATAAAAGCCGTAGCACAAACCTTTTCAAACCTGGATCGCTATGTGATCAGCGGCACCGCAAAGGGGCAGGCCGGTGCAGAAACTTATTTAGGCGCTATAAATGTACCGCAGGGCTCTGTTACGGTAACTGCAGGCGGACAAACCCTGAAAGAAAATATAGATTATGTAGTTGACTATACATCAGGAACAGTGAAGATCATAAATCAGGCCATTATCAATTCAGGTGTTGCTGTAAATGTGCAATATGAAAACAATGCAGTCTCCGGCATACAGCAGAAAGGGCTCATGGGGTTGCGCTTTGACTATGTGGCTAAGCAGTCAGCATCTGAAGCGCTCACTATTGGTGGTACCATTGAACGGTTAAATGAACGGCCTTTCTACACCAAGGTAAGCTACAGCGAAGACCCTATTCGCAATACTATGTACGGACTGGATGTAAATTACTTCAGTCAGTCGAGGCAGATCACACGCTGGCTCAATCACCTGCCTTTTTATAATACCAATGAAGTAAGCAGTATTACCGGTTATGCTGAAACAGCCATATTAAAACCAGGGCATGCCAAACAAATAGGCAAGGGGAGCAGCGGTACTATTTATGTTGACGATTTTGAAGGAACAGCCAGTAACATCGATATGCGTTTTCCTATTACCAGCTGGGCGCTGGCGTCCACGCCGCAGGGCAACGGATTGTTCCCTGAAGCCGGTTTAACCGATAATCTTCAGTATGGATACAACCGCGCCAATCTCGCCTGGTATAATATTGAAGTTACTTTACAGAACAAAACTTCTACCGAAAACCCGGTACGCGGATATGAGAATTTTAACGATCCGCGTATTATGCCCATTATAGAACAGCAATTGTTTCCGCAAAAAACTACTGACCTCGGGCAATCACAACTGGTTACGTTCGACCTTGCCTATTATCCCACAGAAAGAGGTCCTTATAATTTTGATTCGCGGCCGGGAAGCATTAATGACAAAGGGCAATTACTCAATCCTGCGGCTCGCTGGGGTGGTATTATGCGATCAGTAGATCAAAGTGATTTTGAAACCAGCAATATTCAATATGTCGAATTCTGGATGCAGGACCCTTTCATTCTGAATCCTGCCAGCAGTGGCGGTAAACTATATCTCGATCTGGGAAGTGTGTCGGAAGACATTCTTAAAGATCAGAAACGGCAATATGAAAACGGATTGCCCGGCGCTACTATAACTGCTGCTACGGATACTTCCGTATGGGGTAAAGTGCCGTTAAGCGCTGTACAGGTAACCAATGCTTTCAGTAATGATCCGGCTGACCGGCCTTTTCAGGATGTTGGTTTGGATGGATTGAACGACGACAGTGAGCGTGTACAATCCAAATCATATCTCGATGCACTCGCTGCGCGTTTCGGTACCGGCTCTGCTGCATATCAGCAGGCATACAATGATCCTTCTGATGACAATTACCGCTATTTCCGCGATGCTACCTATGATCAGTCGCAAACAGGTATTCTGGGACGTTATAAACACATTAACGGCACGCAGGGCAATTCTCCGGCAGCTTCAGCCGGCGACAAATACGTTAGCGCATTTACCTTATATCCCGATGAAGAAGACCTTGATCGCGATAATTCTTTAAATGAGCTGGAAGCTTATTTCGAGTATAAGATCGATCTTAGCCCCACTACTTTGATAACAGGCTCTAATTTCATAACCGACAAAAGGACCTTTACACCTTCCGGTGGCATTCCGCAAACCTGGTATCAGTTCCGTATTCCGATAAAGAAGTATCAACAGGCTGTTGGCGGTATTGCCGATTTCAAGTCCATACGTTATATACGAATGTATCTTACAGGTTTCAGCGATTCGGTAGTATGCCGTCTTGCTTCGCTCGATCTTGTACGCAATGGCTGGCGCACTTTTGATTATGTGCTCGATACAACAGGTAATTATACGGCGCTGCCATCTTCATCATCTATCTCTTTCAATGTAACCGCTGTTAATATTGAAGAAAACAGTTCCCGCTCACCGGTGCCCTATGTGCTGCCACCCGGTATTCAACGGCAGGAATCGCTTAGCAATAACAATGTTACCATTTTGCAAAACGAGCAGGCCATGAGCATACAGGTTTGTAATCTCGCACCCAATGATGCAAGAGGCGTATATAAGAACATATCACTCGATCTGCGCCGCTATGGCAAACTCGATATGTTTATCCATGCAGAAGCAGCAGGAAATGATAATGCTATTTCCGACGGACAGTTATATGCCATAATACGACTCGGCAGCGACTTTATCAATAATTTTTATGAAATAAAGATCCCATTGAAGAAAACGCATTGGGGCGCTTCGATCGATACAGATGTGTGGCCGGTGGCAAATAATCTTCAGTTAACCCTGCAGGACCTGGTGCAGTTAAAGATCAATCGTAATAACGCTGTTGCTTCCAATGTATATTATCAGCAGAAGGATGCCAATGGGCGCATAATGGCCATCTTTGGTAATCCTACCCTCGGTGAAATAGACGCCTTTTTCCTGGGCGTGCAGAATATGGGTAATCAGAATGCATGTGCCGAACTATGGTTTGATGAATTGCGCCTGTCGGATATTGATGAAAAAGGAGGATGGGCAGGTGTTGGAAAAGTAGATATAAAACTGGCAGACCTGGGTTCTATCAATCTCGCCGGAAGTTACAAGAGCGCGGGCTTTGGTACTATCGATCAGCATATAAATGAGCGATCGGTCAATAACAACCTGCAGTTCGATGGCGCCACCAGTCTGGAACTTGGCAAATTATTGCCGCGAAGTGCCGGTATTTCTATTCCTGTGTATGCCGGTCTTTCCAAAACAGTAAGTACACCCGAATATGATCCTTTTGATTCTGATATCAAATTAAAACAAAAGCTAAAAAATGCTACATCTTCCCAACGCGATTCTATCCTGCAACAGGCGGTGAATACCACACAGGTACGAACGCTGAATTTTACCGGTGTGCGAAAGAATAATATAAAGGGCAAGAAGCTCAAGCCGTGGAATATTGAAAACTTCAATGTAAACTATTCTGTTACCATCACCGATCACCGCGACTCGGTAACAGCAAGCGATCAGTTGAAGTATTATAAGGCCAGTCTCGATTATAACTATGCCGCTACACCTACTTTTATTACGCCCTTTAAGCGAATGATCAAATCGAAGTCGAAATGGTTAACCCTTTTCAAAGATTTTAATTTCAGCCCCATGCCTTCTGCACTGGCGTTCAATGCAACGGTAAACCGGCAGCTCGATATCTATCAGGCGCGTAGCATCGGCGGATTTAAAAATTTCATTCCCGATATCTATAACAAATACTTCCGCTTGTACCGAACCTACACCATGCGTTGGGACCTGACCCATTCACTGGCTGTTGAATATTCAGCAACCAATAATTCGGTGGTGGACGAAGACAGCGGCAGTATCGATAAGGCAGCTAAGGATGCTATGTGGAGGCGTTTTCTCAAAGGCGGACGTAATGTGATGTTCAATCAACAGGCAGGCGCTTCCTATACTTTCCCAACCAGCAAACTGCCTTTTCTTGACTGGACGAACTTCCACGCAGATTATAGGGCAACCTATGGCTGGACGGCCGCTTCCCGTGTAGCGCTTACCTTAGGTAATACCTTGCAAAACTCATCACAGAAAAGCCTCAACGCAGAATTTCACTTTACTGATCTGTATAATAAATCGCGTTTGCTGCGTTCCATACAACAGGGCGGCAATGGAATGCCGCCGCCGGTACCATCTCCTGCAGATACCACCGGTAAAAAGAAAAAATACAAACCACATGAACTGCCGCGATTGGCAAAAGGATTATTGAATGTTTTATTGGCCGTTAAACAGCTAAACATTCAATATGCGGAAAATGCATCCAGTACTATTTATGGCTATATGGATAGCACGCAGATAATGGGCATGAACCTGCACAGCATGCAGCCCGGATGGGGATACGTATTCGGCGGTCAGCCCAATACTGCATTTATTGATAATCTGGCGCAGAAAGGATTATTATCGCGCGACAGTACATTTAACTATCCCAATCAGCAGAACCTGAACCAGCAACTCACAGTTTCTGCGCAGGCGCAACCTGTTCGTGATCTCACCATTGATATTAGTTTAACCAAATCGTTCGGTAAACAATTTAGTGAATTGGTAAAAGACACTACAGGCAGTGGAGTATTTTCTCATCTTAATCAGTTAACAACCGGTTCATTCAGCATTAGTTTTATTTCTTTGAAAACCCTGTTTGAAAAAACATCCGGTACCGGTCAGTCAACCACTTTTGAGAAGTTTGAAAACAACCGGATCATTATATCGCAGCGGCTTGGTGCAAAAAATCCTTATTCGGGTACACAACAAAACGATGGATATTATAAAGGCTATGGAAAGTATTCGCAGGATGTGCTGATCCCGGCATTTATTGCTGCTTATACCGGTAAAGATCCAAATAGCATTCCACTCATTAGCAGCAGTAGCAGCAGCATGCGCACCAATCCCTTTGCCGGTTATTTACCTAAGCCAAACTGGGGCGTAACATACAATGGAATAAATCTGATTCCCGGCATGGATAAAATTTTCAGAAGTCTTACAATAAGACATGCGTATACCGGATCATTAATTGTAGGCTCTTTCAACTCAATGTTATTGTATAAAGATCCGCTGGGCGTTAATTATCCCGGTTTTATCGATACTACTACCGGTAATTTCGTTCCTTATTTTGCGGTGCCTACCATTACCATCAGCGAGCAGTTTACGCCGTTGATAAGCATGGATATGCAATTTGTAAATAATCTTCAAACCAGCTTTGAGTATAACAAATCGCGCACAATGAGTTTGAGTTTAACCGATTACCAGATGACTGAGAACCGCACCACGCAATTCACCTTCAAATTTGGTTGGCGCAAACAGGGTGTGCCGTTGCCATTTAATATTCAGCTGGGTAAATCGGCTTCAGCCAATAAAAAGGGAAATGATCTTACTATGCATCTTGATATGAGTGTAGCCGACAACCAGATTGTTAACCATTATCTCGATCAGGAAAATGCCATCATAACCGGAGGTCAGCGGGTGGTTCGTCTATCACCGTCTGTTGATGTGGTATTAAGCAATCGTGTAAATCTAAAATTATATTACGACCGAACTCGCACTGTACCGAAAATTTCCACCTCTGTACCCATCACTACAGTCAGCGCCGGATTGCAGGTAAGGATTGTATTGGCGAAGTAGGACCTTGCAGGCTTGTCGCCTTTTTTGTATCTTCATGCCTTCATAATCTGTGTCAATAGAAACGGTTTATAACGAAAAGGAACTGCTAAGAAAAGTGTCAGGAGGCGATGAACAGGCGTTCAGCCGGTTTTTCCATACCTACAATGCCCGCCTTTTCCCTTTTGTAAAAAAGATCACCAAATCAATTCCTGTTGCCGAAGAAATTGTACAGGAAGTTTTTCTGCGTGCCTGGATCCACCGCGAAAAATTACAGGAGCTCGATCAGCCTGCCGCATGGCTGTTCCGCATAGCATCTAATTTATCTCTTACCCACCTCCGCAATATGGCCAACGAAGCCATTAAACATGAAGGCTTCAGCAGCAGCACGGGTGAAACGGTCGATGAAATTACCGATCAGCTCGATCTCAAAGAAATGTCGCACCTCGTAGAAGAAGCCATCAGCCTGCTTCCACCCAAACGCCAGATGGTCTTTCGCTTAAGTCGCCAGGAAGGGCTTACCCATCAACAGATTGCCAGCCAGTTGGAAATTTCGCCCAATACCGTAAAAGAACACATGGTACAGGCCGTAAAATTTATTAAAGAGCATATACGCAAACGCTCAGGTATGTCGCTGGGCATACTGGTACTCATTCACTTGTCATAAGAAAAGCCTGCCAAAAAAATATTTTTCTCACCACCCACCCTGTCTCTTTGTTCAGGAGTGTATTATTATAACGACCATTTTATGCAACAACCCGATCAATGGCAATATTTATTACAGCAGTATCTGGAAGATAAGGCCACAGACGAAGAACGGCAGCAGTTACTGAACGCTTTACAGCGGCAGGATATAGATTGGGAAGAACTTTTGCTGCAGGCGGGCCTGCAGCAGGAACAGGATGCTGATTACCGGGAAGCTGACTGGACGGCGATGATAGAAGGAATTGTACAGCAACCCGTTCAAAAGCGAAAGGTCTTCTATATGAACCGCTGGTGGATGGCCGCCGCAGCTTTATTATTGGCGGTTTGTTGTTTGTGGATTGTTCTTGATCACAATCAGGCAAAGGAGCCTGTTGTAGCTGCAACAGGTGCACATGATATAATGCCCGGTAAACAGGGCGCCGTATTAACCCTGGCGGATGGTAAACAGGTTGTTATTGATAGTGCGGGAAATGGCAATATTGCACAGCAGGGTAGTGTGGTGGTAACTCAGCATGACGGCCAATTAGTTTACAGGAAAGAAGAAGAAAGTAAAAAGGTTGATGAAGGTTCAGCGCCGATTGCATTTAATATGTTGAGCACACCAAAGGGGCGGCAATTTCAACTTACGTTGCCTGATGGCAGTCAAGTGTGGTTAGATGCCGCTTCTTCTATACGTTATCCCGTTTCTTTTACCGGTGATGAACGCAGGGTAGAAATTACGGGGCAGGCATATTTTGAAGTGGAGAAGAATCCGGCCAAACCCTTTAGGGTTGCCATTTTTACATCGCCAGGTAATCAAACGGCGGAAGTAGAAGTGTTAGGAACACACTTTAATATAAATGCCTATAGCGATGAGCAGGTAATTAATACAACGTTGTTAGAAGGTAAAGTGAAAGTCGTGAATCGTCAATCGTCAATCGGCAATGAAGGCCCGGTAATATTACATCCTGGTCAGCAGGCATCGATAATCGGGGAATCTTATAAATCCTCTAAAATCCTGGTTCAAACAGTAGATGCCGAAGCTTCCATAGCCTGGAAGAATGGCTTCTTTAATTTTCAGGATGCCAGTCTGCAACAGGTAATGCGTCAACTGGCCCGCTGGTATGATGTAGATGTTAAGTATGAATCAACTGTTCCCAATATAGAATTTGGCGGCAAAATGGGCCGCGACCTTACCTTATCCAACGTACTTCATTTTCTTGAAAAATCGGGCTTGCACTGCACGCTCGAAAATAACCATACTTTGATTGTTAAGCCATAGGTAGGTGCGGTATACTTCCTGAGCTAAGTTAAAAGGAAAGTATGCCACACATTAACCGTCACACTTGCCAAAAAAGCCCCGCGCACGAGGCGGGGCCATTGGCAGGGCTAACTATGTACGAGATATACAACCAAAATACTGTTACTTATGAAGCTCGCGTTCTTTTTTCTCACCGCTGCACTACTGCATGCACATGCCAGCGGACTATCGCAAACGATAACGTTCTCGGGCAAAAACGTGCCGTTGCAAAAAGTATTCAGTGCTATTGAACAACAAACCGGATATGTAGTATTCTATAATAAAGATCTGCTGCAGCATTCGAACCCTGTTACCTGTACTGTACATAACGTACCACTGACTGAATTTCTGAATATAGCCCTGAAAGATCAGTCCCTTACATTTGAGATCTCGGGTAAAACTATTCTCATAGCCCGTAAATCTCCTCCTGTTAATGATGTGACAACAACCAGTACAACACCATCGCCTCCAGTTTCCGGTGTTGTATACAGCTCTGATGGTAAAGTGTTAGCCGGTGCAACGATACGCGTGAAAGGATCTATTGTTGGAACGCATACGGATGGCACCGGCCACTTTTCCATTGAAGCCCAGGCAGGGCAGGTACTTGTTATTTCTTATGTTGGTTTTAAAGACAAGGAAATAACAATAGGAGCAGGAACCAAAGTAGTAGCCGTTCTTGAAATTTCTGCAAGTCCGCTCGATCAGGTTGTTTATAAAGGATATTATACTACCTCACGCCGGCTTAGTACCGGTTCTGAAAATACAATTACTGCTCAGGAAATTGAAAAGCAGCCTGTTGCCAATGCGCTGCAGGCTTTGCA
>Ga0105239_10008331_pt1 | contig 11813 bp, 10 predicted proteins | sample KBSC44metaG_FD_92761 | JGI IMG/M metagenome (GOLD analysis project Ga0105239, IMG submission 92761) | Corn rhizosphere microbial communities from Kellogg Biological Station, Michigan, USA - KBS C4-4 metaG | ecosystem: Host-associated > Plants > Roots > Rhizosphere > Soil | place: Michigan, USA...
AGGCCTTGTATGATGCGGGCCAGCACCAGGATAAACGGCGCGGCAACGCCTATTTGTTTGTACCCGGGCGAAATAGCTATGATCAATGAACCTACGCTCATTAACAATACCGATAAAGTCAGCGCAGCTTTACGTCCCTTTCGGTCGGCATAGGTACCCATTACCCAGCCGCCAATGGGTCGCATTAAAAAGCCTATGGCAAAAATGCCTGCGGTGTTTAATAGCTGTACGGTTTCATTCTCTTTTGGAAAAAAGGAACCGGAAAAATACAAAGAGAAGGCAGTGTAAACATACCAATCGTACCATTCAACCAAATTGCCTAATGAGCCACCTATGATAGATCGGATGCGCCCGCCGGTTGTTTGGGGTATATGGGTATTATTGTTTTGCATAAAGTTTAATAATCAGTTTTTAAAGATATATATTTATCGTAGGCTCCCGGATAAATTTTTCTTCTCTGCGACCTCTGTGCCTCCTTCGTATCTCTGTGGTTATTTAACCACGGAGTACACTAAGAAGACGCGGAGGAACAGAGAAATTAAGCATGTTATAAATCAAACGAAATGAAAAAATTACTAACCCTCGGCATTCTGTTTACAATGGCATTGTCTGTTTGCAGTGCCCAGCAAAAAAAAGTCCATTACGGCAATAACCCTGCCGCCGGCAGGTACTACAACATACGCGGTATTAAAATGTATGTTGAAGTTTATGGCCAGGGCAAACCATTGTTGATGACGCATGGCAACGGTGGCAGTTTGTCGGCATTTGCGAAAAACATTCCCTATTTCGCAAAAAAATATAAAGTAATCGCGGTGGATAGTCGCGCACACGGCAAATCAACCGATGGCCGCGACTCATTGAGTTTTGAAATGATGGCCGATGATTTTGCAGCATTACTGGATACCATGCACATCGCCAAAAGTTACGTACTTGGCTGGAGCGACGGTGGCATTAACGCCATATTGATGGCCATGCGCCACCCGGATAAAGTAATAAGATTTGCCGCAACCGGTGCCAATTTGTGGCCCGACTCGACCGCATTGACCCCTGCCACCTGGAAAGACATGCGCGATTATTATGGCAAAAACAAGGATAAAAAGTGGACCACCGCCAAAGAAAAAAACGACTGGAAAATATTCATGCTCGACTGGCTGCAGCCAAACGTTAAGCTAGCTGCCCTAAAGGCTATCAAATGCCCGTCGCTAATCATTTGCGGCGACCGCGACCTAATACCCATTGAACACACAGCTGCCATTTATGAAAACATTGCCAAAGCTTATATGTGGGTGGTACCAAATTCCGGTCACCCCACGCTGATTGAGCATGCTGATGAGTTCAATAAAAAAGTGGACAATTTTTTTATGGGGAAAGGTTTCTGATATCGATATCAAAAAAGCAACCCCTCTCTTAAAAGAGAGGGGGCCTAACAACAACAACTCAGCATATTGCATTAAAAGTCCGCTCCCTCTCACTGGAGAAGATTATTTGCCGCAATTTTTTATAGTATTTATTAAGGTGCATAGCTTTCCCGGTTGGGATAAAGCTTTTATCTCAATAAAATATCAAATCAAAACTATTACAGGTAGTCTCACCCCGTCCGCCGACCGGCTGACTGCCCTTCTTGTCCGGGCCATGGGGTGAACTGTTTATCGATAATCTCGCCGATTTCGTCAATCGGGATTATCTCTGTTCCGAAGAGGTGTTGTACGCGTTTCCATATCCCATAATCGTTTTTAGTGATGATGTGGCAGGTTGCGTAGTTAAACACACTAAAGGTATATTTATCCGCATTGTTGCGTAATATCCTAAAGGTTTGGTCGCGTATGATTATTTCTATTGCACTCATGGTTTAGTTAAGACAAATTTAAACCGTAATGCAGTAGCTCACAAATAATTAAGGGGGGTATTTTAACCCAATTTTAAGGGGGTGTTTTAACGGGGTGGGCTTGGGTTATTTAACGGTGGAAATTTACAAAATCACTAAAAATTTGTCATTGTGAGCGAGGAACGAGCGCGGCAACCGCGAACTTTACAGTGCTGCCTGGCATAGTTCGCGGTTGCTTTCCCGAAACAAGTGCGGGACAGGCTGTACCTCGCAATGACAAAGTTTGTTAAAATCCGCTTAATCCCGGTCCACTAACTTCATCGCCCCATCGGCATAGCGCATCCCTGTGTTTGGATATTTATCCATAACATCTTGTATATCTTTCAAATCATTAACAGAAAGTTCAGTATCAACCGCTGCTGCATTTTCGCGCAGGTATTTTGTTTTTTTGGTGCCGGGGATGGGGATAATATCTTCACCCTGTGCCAGCACCCAGGCTATGGCTAATTGTGCGGGTGTACATTTTTTTTGAGCGGCAAGTTCCGCAAAAGCGGCAGCAAGGTTTTGGTTGTTGTCTTTATAATCATCGCCAAAGCGGGGCAATGTTTTGCGGAAATCTGTACTGCTCAGCTCGTCGAGGTTCAACGTATTGGTTATCAGTCCGCGGGAAAGGGGGCTGAAGGGTACCAGGGAAATACCCAGTTCGCGGCAGACGGGCAAAATACCTGCCTCTACATCGCGCGTTAACAATGAATATTCGCTTTGCAGGGCTGCTATAGGGTGCACGGCATGAGCCCTGCGTATCGACGCAGCCGAGGCTTCGGATAACCCGAGGTAACGCACTTTACCTTCCTGCACCAGTTCAGCCATTGCCCCTACTGTTTCTTCAACGGGAATATTGGGGTCGATGCGATGCGCGTAGTATAAATCTATGGTATCGATGTTTAATCGCTTCAGGCTCTGTTCGCAAGCTTGCTTCAGATAGGCAGGCGAACCATCTACATATGAACCGGAAGCCCCAGGGTACGCGTCGTTCCCTTCTCTTTGCCTGAAACCAAATTTAGTTGCTATAAATATTTTGCTTCGATTTGCGGGTAACACTTTTGAAAGCAGTTCTTCATTTTTACCATTGGCATACACGTCAGCTGTGTCCCAAAAGTTTATACCCAGGTCGATAGCGAGGTTTAAGGTGGCAATTGATTCTTTATCGTCGAATGTGCCGTAGCCGTGGTTCATGCCCATACAGCCTAAGCCGATCGCTGATAATTTTTCGCCGGTTTTTCCAAGTTCCCTGGTTTTCATAGCAGATGTTTTTACAAATATAAGCATCACATAACCATTGAAAAGGAGTAATATTTGTCATGCTATCCTGTTCAATTTCATACAATTGTCAAAATGATCGAATAAACACGTTTTTATTAAATACATGTTTAAACATGTATTATCTTTGACCCAACAAAAAATAAAAACTCTAAAAAGAAAAAAACAATCATGAAAAAATTATTCATTATAGCCGCAGCCGCTTTATTAAACACTGCCGCTTTTGCGCAAACCACCTGGAATGTCGACCGTGCACACTCAAAGTTAACTTTCACTGCTACCCACTTATTGGTATCGGATGTTGACGGCGAATTCAAAGATTTTTCGGCCAGCATTGTAGCCGCAAAACCTGATTTCAGCGATGCTAAATTTAGCCTTACAGCTAACACGGCTTCGGTAAACACCGGTGTTGACCAACGCGATGGCCACCTTAAATCGGCAGATTTTTTTGATGTTGCAACTTACCCAACATTAACTTTTACTACTACAAGCCTTACTAAAACTTCAGAAAACCGCTACAAATTAAATGGTAACCTTACTATACACGGTGTTACCAAACCGGTTAGTTTTGATCTTTGGTACCGCGGTACTATTGCCAGCCCAATGGGTGGCAAACCTGATGCAGGTTTCCAGATCACAGGTACCATTAAACGTGCCGATTTTAACCTGGGCGCCAAATTTGGCAACGCCATGATCAGCGACGAAATTGCTGTTAAAGCAAACGGCGAGTTCGGGCAGGCAAAATAAGTTATTAGAGGTTGGAGATTAGTGATTAGGACTTGTGTTGATGGCTGGTTAGTCTCCAACCCCTAATTAATATCTGAACAGCGTTGTGGAAACATGGCGCTGTTTTTTTTGTTTAAAATACTATGATAATTACAGCCTTTAATTTGATTTAGTCTGTATTGATTTGCTTTTATTAAGATTATACAGATAGTTAAAAAGCTGAATTTGTGGATAGTATAGGATACAGCCTTTTGTAGTATATGTTTTATTATTTGTAGAAACAGTGAAGTCTTTTTGCGCTTCGTCAATACCACAACCACGCGTATTTGGCAATGAGGAAAGTAATGACAAAGCCAGGATGTTTTTGAAGTTTTCAAATTCCGCTGGTAAAAGATATCGTGACCATTTAATCTCTTTTCCTGAATTATGCATAAATGGTGATGGATATTTTTTATAACTCACTTTTCGGGTACTGTCTATATTAACTTCTAAGCTACCGTCAAATACATTCACGTAACGCAATTTTAAAAATCGGAAGTTGTTTACAGGTTGTCTAAACTTTTCGACACTCACAAAAACTAATGGATTTTCCCAATCGGTTGGCTTTAATTCCAACTCTCCATGGAAAACATTTTCAACTATTATAGTATCCCTATCAACTTCAAGCATTTTATAGGGATGAAAAATCACCTTATAACCATGACTATTATTAGGGCCATACCAATTATAAGCCTCTTTAATCAACAGCGTATCATTTTTTATTCGATAAATTGAGTACGGGTTTGAATGCCAAATAGAAGTAATCAATGTGCTGTCGCTTAATAATTCCAGGCTTTCCATTGTTTTACTGATATACACCTTACCTGGCTGTGGCGTCAACTTTTTTTGCATCTGCGCAATTGCGCATGTTGAACTAATAACAATTAGGTACAAGAAGATTGACAAACATCTCTTAGCTATCATATCAAATTACATTTATTACATGGATGCACGTCATGTCCATTTTCCATAAGTGTTATATTGTAATTTTCCTTGAAATATCTTTCGGACCTTAGCGACTTCCTGGACTTTCGGACTCACCTACTACATCGTTTTAGTTGATTTATATCCCAACTTTCAAAGTTTTGATGGTGTATCTAATACGCAACTTATATATTTGGCTCAACCAATTAGTCCTGTCCTCATGAAAAAACTGCTACTGCTACTGCCACTGCTACTTTTATCCTGCTTTACAACATCCGCCCAGGAAAAATCCATCTACCACAAAGGCTGGGTCGATTTTAACAAAAATGGCAAAATGGATGTGTTTGAAGACCCATCACAAACCATTGATAAACGTATTGACGATTTGCTGAGCCAGATGACGGTTGATGAAAAAACCTGCCAGCTGGCTACGTTGTACGGGTATAAACGGGTATTAAAAGAGGAAATGCCTACACCATCGTGGAAGAACGAGGTTTGGAAGGACGGCATCGCCAATATTGATGAGGAACTGAACAACCTTACTTCAAAAACCGATGATGCACCAACACAGTACTCCTACCCTTACAGCAAACATGCATCGGCCATTAATACCATACAAAAATGGTTCGTCGAGGAAACCCGCATGGGCATCCCGGTTGATTTTACCAATGAGGGTATCCACGGATTAAACCACGACAGGGCAACTTCATTGCCTGCCCCTATTTCCATAGGCAGCACCTGGGATAAAGCATTGGTGCGCCGCGCGGGACAAACTGTTGGTATGGAAGCTAAAGCACTTGGATATACCAATGTGTATGCGCCGATATTGGATGTTGCCCGCGACCAGCGCTGGGGCCGCGTAGTAGAAACCTATGGCGAGAACCCCTTTTTAATTGCCGAGTTGGGCAAACAAATGACGCTGGGCATCCAGGAAGAAGGCGTGGCGTCAACCTTAAAGCATTTTGCGGTCTACAGCGTGCCCAAAGGCGGGCGCGATGGCGCTGCCCGTACCGACCCGCATGTGGCGCCGAGGGAAATGTACCAGCTGTACCTCTACCCTTTCCGCAGGGTAATACAGGAGGCACACCCGCTGGGCGTAATGAGCAGCTATAATGACTGGAACGGTGAGCCCATAACCGGCAGCTACTATTTTTTAACCGAGTTGCTGCGCCAGAAGTTTGGCTTTAATGGCTACGTGGTATCCGACAGCGAGGCGGTTGAATATCTATACAGCAAGCACCACGTAGCAGGCGATATAAAGGAGGCCGTTCGCCAGGCAATTGAAGCCGGCCTGAACGTACGCACCAACTTCAGCATGCCGCAAACTTATATTATGCCCCTGCGCGAACTTTACAAGGAAGGTAAAATCAACATGAAGACTCTCGACTCACGCGTAGCGGATGTGTTACGGGTTAAATTTAAACTCGGTTTGTTTGATGACCCTTATGTTAAGGACCCAAAGGCCGCCGACAAAATTGTGCATACCGAAGCCTCATCAGCAATGGGTTTGCAGATGAACCGTGAATCGATGGTGCTGTTGAAAAACGCAAATAATTTGTTGCCGCTAAATAAATCAGTAATAAAAAATATATTGGTAACAGGTCCGCTCGCGGCTGATAAAAGCTATGCCACCAGCCGGTACGGGCCTTCGCACAACCCGGTAACCAGCGTACTGGACGGAATTAAGAATTATATGGGTGCCGGCGCATCGGTTAATTATACCAAAGGCTGCGACATTGTTGACGCCACCTGGCCCGAAAGCGAAATAATTGAAACACCGCTTACCGCACAGGAACAGGCATCTATCGATTCAGCAGTCATTGCCGCTAAAAATGCTGATGTGGTAATTGCTGTAGTTGGGGAGGATTCGCAGCGGGTGGGCGAAAGCCTGTCGCGCACAGGGCTTAATCTGCCCGGTCGCCAGCTGAAATTGATACAGGCATTACAAGCCACAGGCAAACCTGTAGTTATGGTGATGATAAACGGGCAGCCCTTAACCGTAAACTGGGAGAACAAATTTGTGCCGGCCATATTGGAGGCCTGGTTTCCCGGTCCGGAGAGCGGTAAAGTTATTGCCGAAACGCTGTTTGGTGATAACAATCCCGGTGGTAAGCTATCCATCACTTTCCCGAAAACGACAGGGCAGCTGGAGTTTAACTTTCCCTTTAAACCTGCCTCGCAAGCCGGACAAGGCGGTGCCAACAGCTGGGGCAAAACCAGCGTTAACGGGGCGTTGTATCCGTTTGGCTATGGCTTAAGTTATACCACCTTTGCCTACGACAACCTGCAGGTATCACCCGAAAAAGAAAACCAGCAGGGCGACATCACCGTTACCGTTGATGTAACCAATACCGGCCAGCGCAAAGGTGATGATGTGGTGCAACTTTACCTGAAGCAGGAAATCAGCAGCGTTACCGTTTACGATTACGACCTGCGTGGTTTCGACCGGATTAGCCTTAATCCTGGCGAAAAGAAAACCGTAACCTTCACCCTGCATCCCGACGACCTGGCAATCCTCGACAAAAACATGAGCTGGACCGTTGAGCCGGGCAAATTTATGGTGATGATAGGGCAATCATCGGAGGATATTAAGCTGAAGAAGGAGTTTGAGGTGGTGAGGTAGGATGACTTCGGAAGTCGGATTAACTACTTTGAGGGCTTCGCCATTTTCGATGTCGGATTCTTTTTAACCCTGAAATATTGATTCATATTCAATAAATTAATTTATTGCTGAAATGAAGATCTATTATTTGACTTGGTTGTCAGCTATCACTTTTGCAAGTTGTTCAGGACCGGCATGTTTTAAAAGAGGCAGATTAATAATACTTATCTTTAGTTCTTCTTTTATAACTACAAAATGAAAAAAGTACACGGGTTAAAAGATTGGATTTTAGATAAAAGCATCCCCAATTCCAGACGGGTTCTTGCTTTAAAAATCGGACTAAAATATCCCGACGAAAATCAATTCATTGAACTCAAGCCTAAAGAAAGAATTAAAAAAATCGACGATATTTTTAGCTCAAACTTACAGCAACTATTAGCTTTAAAGTTATTTGAAACGTACGAAGTTAATGGAACAAAAAAAAAGACCACGTGCAGTTACGGCAAAAGTAAGATTCAACTTATTAAACACCATTAATAAGCTTGACTTTGTAGATCGTTGTTGGATTGAATCGATAGACTACGCGACAAAAGTTCAAAAGACAGAACCTGTTAAGCCCAGATACTTTTGTGTTAAAATGACGGTGGTTATCGAGGTTGAAGGCATTAAATCGAGAAAACAAAGCATTGAACAGCGGTTTGTGCTGATAAAAGCTACGTCGAGCGACGATGCATACGATAAATTAGAAAAACAGAGGGACGATTATACAGTGACATTCTTAAATCCATATGGCCGTTTTGTTAGATGGCGGATAGAAAGCTTTGATGATTGCTTTGAAACAGGTATAAGCGGTCCAAAAGATTTGGAAAATTCTGAAGGTGTTGAGGTTTATTCGAAGTTAAAATCACGAAAGCTGGAGCACAAAACTCTTTGGGATGGCAAATTTTAGTGTCGCAGGCTGTTGATAATCACCCGAAAAAGCTTTATATTTGTACTGCACTCACACCGCTGATTCAGCACACCTTCTTGGCTGAATTTTACAATTGCAAATAAAAAATTTCTACTCCATTTATCACCGGATATTTTTATTTCGTCAAAAAATATCCAAAAATCTGTTCTTTAAAAGTTGTTATCACCCCAAAAAAGTTCAATATTAGGCCATTGCAAACTCCAATAGTAGTTTTTATACCGAATGACCTAAATTGTTTTTGCCCGTTTAATCCCAATTTTTCACATGATCAAAACGCGTTTTGCCCGTTTTTCGCAATTTTTTCACACGACCGAAACGCGTTTTGCCCGTTTTTAGGGTGATTTTTCACACGACCAAAACATACTTTTTTCATAGAAAATTAATTTTGTTAGCTTTTATGCTATAAAATCCCCTTGTTAGTTTCTGCATTATTCCTATTTTTAGAAGATAAAAATAAACCTGCCGCGGGCGCGGCCGTTAAGCTATTAACCGATACTGTTTGAATGGAAGTTAAAACTAAAAGTGTGAAGGGCATGCAGCTTAAGCACATGATAACCAAATGCCTTTATTTTGATAAGGCTATGTCATGCGCCGAATTGAGTGAGTTATTTGATAAAAGTATTCCGTCAATAGCCAAGGCACTAAATGAACTGATTGAAAAAGGCTTTGTGGTTGAGCAGGGTTACGCGCCGTCGAGCGGGGGCCGCCGGCCACTTATGTACGCCATTAATGCCGATGCCATGTACATACTGGCTATTGCTATGGACCAGCAGTCGACCCGCATACAACTGGTAGACCTGCGCAATCATCCCGTTGCCGAAATGATGGTATTTGACCTGAAACTTGCAAGTAACGATTGTGCGCTGGATATACTGGTTGAAAACATTAACAAGTACATTGAAGGCTGCGGCGTTTTAAAAGAAAAAATTACGGGCATAGGCATAGGTATGCCCGGCTTTATCGACCCGGATAAGGGCATAAACTATACCTACCTAAAGAGCGGCGACCGCAGCCTTTCGCAATATATTGCTGAAGAGACAGGTTTGCCCACTTACATAGATAACGACTCGAGTCTGATAGCCCTTGCTGAACAAAAATTTGGCATAGCCAAATGGCAAAAGGAAGTGATGGTGATCAATCTTAGCTGGGGCATTGGCCTGGGCATGATCGTTAACGGCGAACTTTTCAGGGGGCGCAATGGTTTCGCTGGGGAGTTTAGCCACATCCCGATATCGGAAGATGGTGCATTGTGCGGCTGTGGTAAACGAGGTTGTTTGGAGGCCGAAGCATCGATGTTGGTGGTAGCCAACAAAGCGATAGAAGGTATTAAGCAGGGCCGGGTTACCAGTTTAAAAATTGTTGGCGAAGCGCAAAGCAAACAAATGAGCGATGCCATAATGACCGCAGCAAATGCCGGCGACCAATTTGCTATCGAGCTATTCTCCGACGCCGGTAACAAAATCGGTAAAGCACTGGCCATATTGATACATATCATGAACCCGCAGGCAATAGTTTTGAGCGGTCGCGGCGCCAAAGTTGGCAAAATATTGATGGCACCCATCCAACAGGCGCTGCATAAATATTGTATTCCCCGTTTGAGCAGCGGTACAGAGCTAATGGTGTCGGAACTGGGTTTTGACGCTGAACTTATCGGCGCCGCTATACTGGTGATGGAAAACTTTGATAAAGAAGAGATGAACCAGGTGGTAAGTATTTAACAATGCTCCGCGACATTGACAATTACTTCTTAAACAAGGATGAACCTGTAAAAGGCTGCCTGCTGTTTTTACGGGAGTTTATCCCCGCCTTTGATAATAATATAACAGAAGCCTGGAAATACGGAATGCCGTTTTACTGTTACAAGGGCAAAATGTTTTGTTACCTGTGGGTCGATAAAAAAACACACAACCCTTACCTTGGCATTGTTGACGGCAACAAAATTGATCACCCTTTACTGGTAATGGAAAAGCGTGCCCGCATGAAAACCATACAGTTTGATGCCCGCCAGGATGTGCCTGTTGATACGATAAGGGAAATATTAGGCATGGCGCTGACGCTGCGCCGTTAAATTAAAATACCATCTATATAAATAAAACTATGCAAAAACCCGACAGCCTGATATTTGATATGGACGGAACCCTCTGGGACGCCGTTGACACCTATGCCGAATCGTGGAATATTATTTTCAGGGAAATGGGAATTGATATTGTGGTTAAGCGCGAAGAACTTGCCAAAATGGTGGGAATGGAAGGCCGTAAGGTAATTGGCCTGATAATGCCGGATTTTGACGAGGAAAAACGTAAGGAGATATACACAATTGTAAATGAACGCCGGCGCGAAATACTACCCCACATGGGTGGAGTTTTATACGATGGCGTGTTGGAAGGCCTGCAGCAACTGGCAGAAAAATACAAAGTGTTTATTTTAAGCAACTGCGCCAAAGGCATCATCCGCGTGTTTATTGACTGGGCCGGGATAGATGAACATATAACCGACGAGATGGCCCACGGCGTAAACTTTATGCCCAAAAACCATAACATCAAGCTACTTGCCGAAAAACATGGCCTTATAAACCCTGTTTACATTGGTGATACCCACGGCGACGGCCAGGAAAGCCGACAGGCTGGTGTGCCATTTGTATTTGTAAGCTACGGCTTTGGCGATACCGATGATTATGATTTAAAGTTTGACGATTTTAAATCGTTAACGGATTATTTTATGGAGTTGTAGGGCGCTGTTATAATTTACGCAGGGGCATGTCGCATACGCCCGCGCCTATTTGGCGTTGGATTAACCCGTAAGTCTTTAGGGCGTATGCAATACGCCGCTACAAAAAACTTTTTTTAATCTTTCCCAATCCTACTGACATAGGGCTGTCACTACCGTGTGTTTATTTTGAATCAACAAACAAGCACCAAAAAAACAGAAATCATGGAGATCATCCCAATGTTATTAAAAGAAATGGGCGAGGAAGCCCAAACAACCCGCAAATTTCTTGAGCGCGTTCCAAACGACAAATTCGACTGGCAGCCACACCCGAAAAGTATGACGGTAAGGCAACTGGCCACCCACCTTGCTGAACTGCCATCGTGGGTAAGTTTAACGATAGATACCGATGAGCTTGATTTTGCCGCCAGCCCGTACACCCCAACCATCACCAATAACTCTAATGAATTGTTGGACCTGCTCGAAAAATCGTTAGCCGAGGCCCGCGCCGGCCTCGAAAAGACCAACGAAGAGCAACTGGTAAAAACATGGACATTGCGCAACGGCGACCAAATTTACAGCGTAAGCCAAAAGGTAGAGGTAATACGCATGGCTTTTTCCCAAATTGTGCATCACCGTGCGCAGTTGGGTGTGTTTTTACGCCTGCTGGATATACCTATCCCCGGTAGCTATGGCCCAAG
>Ga0105239_10008333_pt1 | contig 11812 bp, 10 predicted proteins | sample KBSC44metaG_FD_92761 | JGI IMG/M metagenome (GOLD analysis project Ga0105239, IMG submission 92761) | Corn rhizosphere microbial communities from Kellogg Biological Station, Michigan, USA - KBS C4-4 metaG | ecosystem: Host-associated > Plants > Roots > Rhizosphere > Soil | place: Michigan, USA...
GTTTATGGTCAAACTCTGGTTGGCAAGCAACACTACATCCGTCTGCCGGAAAGCCCGGAAGCCCGTTCCTTCCGCAGTAACTGTGTAGGTGGTGGGCCGCAGGTTGGGGAATACGAACTGGCCGTCGCTCCCGGTAACCACGCTGCGAGCCTGTCCCGTGCCGGCTTCCGTAACGGTCACCGTCACGCCCGGAACCGATCCCTGGCTCTGGTCTCGCACCGCGCCAACAATTTGCCCCGCCCCTTGGCCGAAAGCCAGCGGTGCCAGCATGCCCAGCAATCCTATTGCAAAAATCAGTTTCTTCACGCCCAAACCCTCCCGTGTAATCCCATTCGCGCCAGTCTGCTGTGCCACGAAGTTGCTTTTCTCATGGAACCATGCGCCGGCAAGCCGCCACACGGTCATCCAAATTTAATGCAAATATGGAATATCCCAAGACTTTACAGTTACCCAAAACCCAAAGGCCCCCGCCCCGATATTCACACGGGGCAACATAGCTTTTTACCACACCTCGGCGTAACCGTCAATAGGCAAAGGCGAAAAGCGTGTTCTGAAAGATGCCGAAAGTGCTGCATTTGGTGAAGTTTCGTCCACCAAAATTTGAGGCGCCGGGCCTGTTCTGGACGCGGGCGGGCCATCCATGAAAGTCTGGCTCGCCGCATACGACAAGTCAGAGCTAATCCGTGTAGAGGTTACAAACGAAATAGGTGATGGAACTGCCGGGATCGGGAATGACCCAGTGCGGCGTCTTCACGGCCATGTGGTAAACATCGCCCACAACAATCTTATGTCTGTCGCCGCCCTGAACGGTTTTCTTCCCATCCGGCCCGGTAACGATTTCTCCGCCCAGATTAACGCTTCCCGACCCGCTCGTGAAAATGAGGACATGGGCAAAGTTGTTGTGGCTTTCCGGGGCGGCTCCTACGTTGCGGCGCTGGACGCTACAGTCGTGATGCGGATTTTCGTACCTGCCCAGAAAGCCGGGTTTGGCTAATTGTTCCATGCTCCAGATTTCATAAGGCGCAGTATTTAGCGGGGGTGGCTCCTTTTTGGCTTTCTTGGTGTCACTGCCGACTTGGGCTGAAACCAGCAGGGCAGCGGATAGCACCACCATCCCAAGCACAAACAGACTAGCGATCATCGCTCGAATCTCAATCCTGGTCTTCATTGTTCACTCCTATTCGCCCGCTTTGAGCGGTTCGGTTCTGGCACCGAACTCTACCACGAAACGGCAATTGCCGCAATCCGTGGCCTGTGCGCGGATTACCTTGCGTAGCTTACCTTTGACCCCACGCTTTCAACATGATATAGTTTCTGGCAGAATCTTGGAGGTGTAAATGCGTCACCGTGTCTTGGTGTTGTGCGCTTCTCTTGCCGTCGCCTTCGCCGTTTACGCAGCGGAGTCGGACCCCTTCACTCCCGCCCAGCGCAATTTCTGGTCGCTGGTTTCGGTCAAGCACCAGGCCGTGCCCACGGTCAAGAACCAGGCGTGGGTCAAGAATCCCATCGATGCCTTCGTGCTCGCGAAGCTCGAAGAGAAGAATCTGACGCCCAATCCGCCGGCCGATCGCCTCACCCTGCTGCGTCGCGCCACCATCGATATGACCGGCCTGCCGCCTACGCCGGAAGAGACTCAGCAGTTCCTGAACGACAAGTCGCCCAACGCCTACGAGAAAATAGTGGACCGCCTGCTCGCCTCCCCGGCTTACGGCGAGCGCTGGGCGCGCCACTGGCTCGACGTAGTGCGCTACGCCGACAGCAACGGCTTCAAAGCCGATGAGACCCGGCCCAACATCTGGCGTTATCGGGACTACGTCATTAAAGCCTTTAACGACGACAAGCCATACGATCGCTTCATCAAGGAGCAGATCGCAGGTGACGAAATTTATCCCGGAAATACCGAGGCGCTGGTGGCCATGGGCTTCAACCGGCACTGGATCGACGAAAGCAACTCCTCCACCATTTTCCTTCGCCGCCAGGAAACGCTCGACGACATGACCACCGTGACCGCCGAGACCTTCCTGGGCCTGACGTTCGGCTGTGCGCGCTGCCACAATCACAAGTTCGATCCTATCCTGCAGAAGGACTACTACCGCCTGCAGGCCTTCTTCGCCAACACTGGCACTGGGGACGGGCCATTGCCCATTGAGGATGCCGATGCGCGCAAGAAGTATGCCGATCAAGAGGCCGTCTGGGAAGAGAAAACCAAAGACATCCGCGCCGAGATCGCAAAGATTGAAGCGCCGCTGCGGATGGAGAAAATGAAGACCGGGTCAGCCTACTATCAACCCGAAGTCCAGCAAGCCATTTTCATGGACCCCGCCAAGCGCGATCCCATGCAGGCTATGTTGAACCATACGGCCAGGGGGCTCATGGCCATCAATGCCCGGTTCGATGCCAAAGCCCTTCGCGACCTCAAGGAAGATGACGCAAAGCGTCATGCCGAGCTCGAGAAGCAGCTGGCTGAATTTGATTCGATAAAGCCCGCGCCGCTCCCCGAAGGGCAATTCATGATCGACATCAGTGCTACGGCGCCCCCCACTTATCTTCTCAAGGGCGGCAATTTGGATGTGAAGGGTGAAGAAGTCCAGCCCGGCTTTCTCTCTATTCTCGATCCCTCTGACGCCAAAATTACGCCGCTCCCGAATTCAACCGGCCGTCGCACCGCGCTGGCTGCCTGGCTCACGGATGCTAAAAATCCCCTGGTGGCCCGGGTGATGGTCAACCGGATCTGGAACTATAATTTCGATCGCGGGATCGCCGCCACGCCCGGCGATTTCGGGCGCATGGGTTCCCGGCCGACACATCCCGAATTGCTGGACTATCTGGCCACGGCGTTCATCGACAACGGCTGGAGCATCAAGAAAATGAATCGCATGATCGTGCTGTCCAACACCTATCAGCAGTCTTCCGAGTTTCAGGCAAACGCCGCGGCAGTCGATCCGGAAAACAAGCTGCTTTGGCGCTACGGGCGGCACCGTATGGAAGCCGAAGCGATTCGCGATTCCATGCTGGCCGTCAGCGGACTGCTGAATCCGCAAATGGGCGGCCCCGGGGTTTTCCCGCCGGTTCCTCCCGGCACCCTCGCCGCAAAATCCAACTACGGCCGCTGGGGCGAGGAGAAGGATCCGGCCGAAAACAACCGGCGCAGCGTCTACATTTTCGTGCGTCGCAATTTGCGCTATCCGATGTTGCAGGAGTTCGATTCCGCCAACACCTTCGAAAGCTGCGATTTCCGCAAGAATACCGTGACGCCCTCGCAATCCCTCGATCTGTTGAACAATGGGCTGATACTCGATTGGGCGCAAGCCTTGGCCGGCCGCGTGCTAAACGACAACGGCTTGACTCCGGACGCTCAAGTAGAGCGGGCCTTTAAACTCACTTACGGGCGCGAGCCAAATGCGGATGAGAAAAAACTGGCGCTGGACTTTCTGGCGAAACAAAGCAACATCATGGCGCAGCGCCTCGCTGGAGACGAGAAAACCAAGCCGCCGCTGCCTGCCAACATGCCCGCGGGGATCGATCCGGCGCGAGCCGCTGCCCTGGTTGATCTTTCGCAAATGCTGATGGACTCCAACGAGTTCTTGTACATCAACTGATCTTGCTTGAAGAGGAATAAAGCCATGTCAGATAGAATGCTCGATACCCTGAAGCGGCGCTGGAATGTATCCAGCCGCCGCGAGTTTTTCACGCGCGCCGGCAGCGGCCTCGCGGGAATCGCGCTGAGTGCGATGCTGGCGGAAGACGGCTACGCCGCCGGTGTCGATCCATTGGCGCCCAAGCAGCCCCATCTGCCTCCCAAGGCCAAGAACATCATCTGGTGTTTCATGGAAGGCGGCCCCAGCCAGGTCGATCTGTTCGATCCCAAGCCGCTGCTGGAGAAGTATGCTCTGCAGCCGATGCCGGCCTCCTTTCATCCCGAGACGCTGCTTACCGCGCAAGGGTCTAAGCCCAGCGATGGCATGTTCCCCTCGCGGCGGGCGTTCAAACAATATGGCCAAAGCGGTCTGTGGGTGTCTGACTGGCTTCCGAATATTGCCCAGCACGTCGACGATATCGCCGTACTCAGGTCCTGTCACACCGACGCCGTCAATCACGTGGGTGGCGTCTGCGAGATGAACACGGGCTCGCTGCTCGCCGGACGCCCCTCGCTCGGCGCGTGGCTGACCTACGGCCTGGGCAGCGCACAGAAGAATCTGCCCAGCTTCGTTGTCATGCAGGACGATAAGGAGATCCTGGGCTCCGTGCAGAATTACGGCTCCGGCTTCCTGCCCGCAACTTATCAAGGCTCGCTCTTCCGCCAAGGCGATACTCCCATCCTGAATTTGAAGCCGCCCGCCGGGACCACCGACGAGCAGCAGCGCGGCAAGATCGAATTCCTTCAGAAGCTGAACGATTACTTCGCGCGCGATAAGGAAGACGATACCGAGCTCGACGCCCGCACGCGCTCCTATGAGCTGGCCTATCAGATGCAATCCGCAGCGCCCGAAGCCGTAGATCTGTCGAAAGAGTCTGACGCCACCAAAGCGCTTTACGGCATGGATGAGCCCGAGACCAAGGTGTACGGCACCAACTGTCTTCTGGCCCGGCGCTTGGTCGAGCGCGGGGTGCGTTTCGTCGAAGTCTATTCCGGCTCCGGCTCCGGCTGGGATGCGCATCACGACGTGGAAGCGAACCACAGCAAGTGGTGTAAAGCGTCCGACAAGCCGGTCGCCGGCTTGCTTGCCGATCTGAAAGCGCGCGGCATGTTGAAGGACACCCTGGTCGTCTGGGGAGGCGAGTTCGGCCGCACTCCGTTCGCTGAAGTCATTGCTGGACAGAGTCCCGATAAATACGGGCGCGATCACAACCCCTGGGGATTCACCATGTGGATGGCGGGCGGCGGAGTAAACGGCGGCCAGACTATCGGCAGCACCGACGACCTGGGGTTGCGCGCCGCGGAAGATCCCTATCATGTCTGGGATATTCACGCATCCATTCTCCATTTGCTGGGGCTCAATCATCTGCGAACCACCTACATGCACAACGGGCGCGCCGAGCGTCCCACCGTTACCGGCGGGAATCTCATTCCAAAGCTGTGGACCTAAGGATTTTTGTTTTAGCAACAGCACTGGCCGCAGCTGCAATCTCTTCGCGCGCTGAGGGTCTGCCCGACGGGCCCGACAAGGACTTGGTCGAGGCTATTTGCAGTGAGTGCCACACCACCGAGCGCATTGCCGCACAGCAATTGACCAAAACTCAATGGGCAGACAAAGTTCTGGAAATGTTGCAGGAAGCGCCCGACGTCAAGCAATCGGAGCGCGACAGAATTGTCGAGTACCTCGCCAAGAACTTTGCAGCTCATGCCAACGTGAATAAGGCCAGCGCCAAGGAGCTTCAGGCAATACTGGAGATTTCTCCCGAGTCCGCATCGGCCATCGTGAATTACCGCCAGCAGAACGGCAGTTTCAAGACCCTGGACGATCTGAAGAAAGTCCCCGGCGTGGACCCGGCAAAGCTCGACGTCAAACGCGAGATCATCAACTTTAAAGAGTGAGCGCGCGGCCTGCTTGCCTAGGCCGCGTCTTCCTTCATCTCAAGCATGGCACGCCAGACGGCAATCCACGACCCCTCCCGCTTCTCTAACACCCACAGATCCCGGCCGTTCGCACGGTATCGCCCGCCTGAGCGCTGGTAAACCATCTCATATCGAAAATTGACCACAGCCGTGTCGCCGACGACATCGAGCTGCTGATCACACTCATGGAATTCCTCAATGGTCGCGTTTTGGCAGAAGTCACGGAACCCAGCAAGAAAGTCTTCCCGGCCCTGAATCTTCCCGGCGAAATCGGGAAAGCACATGACAATTTCCGAATGCACCAGTGGCGCGAGGTCCTCGACCTGGCCCTTCAGCCATGCCTGATTGATCTGACGCATCGCTGCCGCTGCGCTCTCGCGTTGGGATTCGTCCATGCATTGCCCCTGCTCATTCTAGCCCGAGCTTACGATCAGCCGCCCAGCCCCCTCGCATCCAGGTGACGCCACCTCCCCGCCCCTTTCGGCGTGTATTCTTGAACAAGAGAATTTCTTGATCGCCGCCTCGCGCCAATCCGTTCCCGGATCCACGAACCTCCGCCGTATCCTGCGCGTCGCTTCCGGCAACGCTCTGGAAATGTACGATTTCCAGATTTTCGGCTTCTACGCTCCGGCCATCGCGAACATCTTTTTCCCGGCCACTAGCGAGTACGCAGCTCTGATGCTATCGCTATCGACCTTCGGCGCCGGCTTTCTGATGCGCCCGCTGGGAGCGATCCTGCTGGGCTCCTACATCGACAAGCACGGCCGACGGGCGGGCCTGCTCTTGACTCTCACTTTAATGGCATTCGGCACACTTTCGATCGCCTGTCTTCCGGGCTACGCGGTTTTAGGCCTGGCGGCCCCCATTCTGGTGCTGCTGGGCCGCCTGGTGCAGGGCTTTTCCGCCGGCGTGGAACTCGGAGGCGTTGCCGTCTATCTCTCTGAGATCGCGCCGCCGGGACAAAAAGGATTCTACGTCAGCTGGCAATCCGGCAGCCAGCAAGCCGCCGTGATGTTTGCCGCCGGCCTGGGAATTTTTCTGGCAACCCATCTTTCCGCGTCGCAGATGGCCGAGTGGGGATGGCGCATTCCGCTGCTGGCAGGATGCGCGCTTTTGCCGCTGCTCTTATTCCTGCGGCGCTCGCTGGAAGAGACTCCGGAATTCCTCGCGCGGAAGCGGCATCCCGCCACCCGCGAGATTTTGGAATCGCTGCTGGCCAACTGGCGAATGGTGCTGCTGGCCATGATGATGTCCACCTTCAGCACCGTCTCTTACTACCTGGCGACGGTTTACACGCCCACCTACGGCGGCTCCGAGCTCCATCTGGCGCCCACCGGCACATTGGTCGTGACCCTGGCAGTCGGTTTATCCGCCTTCTTCCTGCTGCCCTCCTCGGGAGCGCTCTCTGACCGGATCGGCCGCCGTCCGATCTTGCTTTTGTCCACTGGAGCAGCGATCCTCACCGCTTATCCGGCGCTGGCTTGGCTCTCCTCTGCGCCCTCCTTCGGGAGGCTGCTCGCAGTGGAGGTTTGGTTCGCGTTTCTGTTTGCGGCCTACCAGGGCGCGATGTCGCCGCTCATGGTCGAAATGATGCCAGCCAAGATGCGGACCACCGGGTTCGCTCTGGCCTACAGCTCGGCCACCGCCGTATTTGGTGGATTCACGCCCGCCGTCTCCACCTTTCTGATTCATGCCACCGGTAATCGCGCAATGCCGGGAGTCTGGCTATCGCTCGCCGCCGCCATCGCATTATCCGCAGTGCTGATTGTGACGGGGCGCGGCCGCACCAAGGCGCGGGCGACTCGCATCGCCGCTGAAAACGTCCACTAGTTGCAGCGCCTTTTCTGATGTGTGGACTCCTTATTTGAAGTCATCCTAACGGGTGTTGGGCCTTCCGCAGAGGGCTGATCGTCCTGCCGGCACTTGGGCGCCGTTGCGGACTACATCACGGCCACGCCACTCAAAGTGAAACCGTCTCTTCAAAGAGCGCGACTAGGCTCGGGACCGCCGTTAACGCGGGGATCCCAGATATCGTTTGCGCATTTTCGCAACAATGGTAAATTCCGGATCCACCACGTTCGAGATGTCGTATTCCATCCCTTGGCCCAGCAGCAAACTGGCCCCGCGTTCGTCGAATCCGTAACTGTCCATCAGCCAGCGCAATAGCTCTGTAGTTCCATGCTGCAAGGCTTCGTTGAGCGCTCGCGAACTGCCCAGCACCATAATGAAGTCCTGGGTCTCCAAGCGGGGCCAGTTGATCTTTTTCCCTTTCACCAGATCCACCGAGAATTCCACGTCGAGCGAGGTCTCAATCGCGCTGCCCACCACTTCGCCGTCGCCCTGTCGCGCGTGCCCGTCGCCCAGGAAGAATAGCGCACCCGGCTCGAACACCGGCAGCATTACGGTAGCGCCCGCGCCCATGCCGTTGTAGTCCATGTTGCCGCCAAAGTTGTCGGCGGTACTGGTGGGGATAGCGGCGTGGTTGTCCGGAGCCGTGCCGATGCAGCCCAGCATTGGGCGCAACGGCAGTTCGATGCGCGGCCCCTTAAAATCCGCCGGATCGCTATAGGCAATTCCCTTTTGCTTATCGATATGCCAGGTCGCCATCTTCGCCTCGCGCAGCGCCTCCGCTCGTAAAAAGTCTGGATCGGCGGTGTAAGGGGCCAGCAGTGACGCCGACCAGCCGGTAGCGCGGTTGGTCTCCAGGCGGAGCAGATGAACCACCAAAGTATCGCCCGGTTCGGCGCCGTCGATGTAGAACGGCCCAGTCTCCGGGTTGGGCCTCTGGCCTCGCTGCACCCCGGCGGAATCAAAACCGCGCGCATCGATGGTCGACGTGACCACGTGGTCGCCCGGCTTGATGTGCAGCACTGGCGGATGCGCTCCCGAAAAAGTGTTGTAAAATTTCGTCGGCGCAAAGTGGTGTGTTTCCGCGAAGGCGGTGGCGGCCAGCAGCAGCGTCAAGAGCAGTTTCATCCTGATCCTCCAGTTTGGACAAGTATATCGGAAAGGCTTCGCGCGAATAACCTCCATCGATGCCGGATGGGGCCGGATGCGGCCTTGTGTCAAACCCGAAAGGATTGTAAGATACACCGTGTCTATTCGGCACGCTCGCTTATGGAAGGGACCCGACAACACTTATGCGGTTAAGAGGTCAAGAAAACTGGTGGTTCCGGCGAAGGTTCGCTGCCGTCAAAGTCATGGTTGTTTCGCTGATGGGCGCTGGGCTGGCATTGGCGCAGCCTGCGGCCCCGGACAAGCCCCTTCTGGCGGAACAGGTTTTCAAGAACATTCAGGCCCTCAAAGGAATTTCCGTCGACGATTTTCTGCAGACCATGGGACTCATGACGGCAGCCCTCCAATTCGACTGTGCGGATTGTCACACCAATGCCGGCACCAACTTGGTAGACTGGGCCGCCGACACTCCACGCAAGGTGATGGCGCGCCGCATGGTGAACATGGTGGCCGCCATCAATAAGACCAACTTCGGCGGCCGCCAAATGGTGACCTGCTGGACCTGCCATCGCAACCGCGACAAGCCGCTGGTCACCCCCACCATGGACATTATGTACGGAACGCCGGCCCTTGACCCGGACGATGTCATTCAGCAGGTTCAAGGTCTGCCTTCCGCCGACGCCATCCTCAATAAGTACATCCAGGCTTCCGGCGGCGCGGAGCGTTTGGCCAGCCTCACCAGCCTTGACGCCAAGGGCACCAGCGTAGGGTTCGGAGGATTCGGCGGCGGCGGCGACGTGGAGATCGTAGCGAAATTTCCGGATAAGCGCTCCACTATAATCCTGTTTAAGGCGGAGACCGGCCGGGGCGACCAGATCAGAGCTTACGATGGAAACACCGGTTGGGTGCGAACACCGCTCAATGTCGTGGGAGAGTTTCAGTTGGGCGGAGGCGACCTGGACGGGGCGAGGTTTGACGCTCAGCTCTCGTTTCCTGGGCAGATCAAACAGATTCTCACGAATTTGAAAAGCGGTCCGTCGGCTTCCATTACCGACCTCCCCGCGCCGTCCAGCCAGTCTTCGCTGGAGCAGAACGCGGCCTCCGCCCAGGAACACGGCGTCGACGTGGTTCAGGGGACCGGGCCCAGAGGGCTTCTGGTCACGCTCTATTTCGACAAGCAGACCGGCTTACTTCTGCGTGAGGTGCGCTATGGCAACTCGCCGATAGGCCGCGTTCCCACTCAAATCGATTTCGCCGATTATCGCGACGTCAACGGAATTAAATTGCCGTTCCGAATCACCTACGCGTGGCTCGACGGACGCGATGCCATCCAGCTTCGCGAGATTAAGACGAACGTCCCGGTGGACGAGGCGAAATTCGGCAGACCCGCTCCGCTGAAGCCGCGGTAGGCGGAACGCCTTACTTCTTTTCGGCGTCGCCGCCGGGCATTTGCAGCCCCAGGAAAAGCCTCCTGCCGTCGGTAAACGTCACATTCTTGCCGACCGCACGATTCGACCCGTCCTTCGCCTGGTAACCCTCGACCACGATCTCCGCCCCCGGAGGCAGCGAATCCCGGGTGAAGCCCAGCCGGTACAAATTGTTGGGACTTCCGCCTTCAATCATCCAAGTCACCGTTTGGCCGTCTTCGCCCTTCACGTTCATATGGATCCAGGAGTGCGGATTGGTCACTTCCCACTTCACCACTGTTCCCTTCAATTTAAGCGGTTTTTTCTGATCGAATTCCGCGGCAAAGGCGTGATGCGCCCACACCGGCACCGCAGCCGTGAGCAGACCAAGAGCAGCCACCATAACCAACAGCCTTGTTCTCATCTGTCCCCCTTTTTACTCTTCATCGATGCCACTACTTCCCTGCCTTTTTCGCGGCTTCTTCTTCGGCCACGCGAGCGCCGCGGAGCGTGTTCACTAATCCGTAATTCGCCTCATGACAAGCGTATTCGTATAGTTGCCCCTGCATCTTCGTGATGGCCAGCTCTCCCGACCAGGGCCTGGTCCACATCCCGGAATCTTCCACTGTGAACTGATAGAGGATAGTATCCGGATCGACCCGCGTCAGTCGTTCGATCACGTGCAGGTTCTGCGCGTCTTCGAACGGATTCAAATCGGTGAAATTCGTGGTGTCGATCACCAGCGTGTTGCCCTCCCAATGCCCCACCGAATCGCCCATCCACTGTTTGACGTTCTTGCTGATATGCGGCCGCCCATCGGTGGGAATGACGCGCGCGTCGTGAATCATTTCGGCCTCGATCACCACATAGCCCGCGCCTTGCACTATCTGCAAATTACTGTTGTAGGCCGAAGGAAGCAGCGGCGGTCCCACGTTAGCCCGGGCGATGCACCGCGCGCTCAGGGACATACTCTCGGGGCCGTCGAATGGATGCCCCTTGGCCTTGGCTCTGCGTTCCGCCCGCCGATCGGCAGCCGCTGGCGTAAGCGGAGGAATGGTGCCGTCTGGCCCTACGATGATGGAAGTCCGACGGTTCCACGCGAGCTTAGTCTGGGCCCGGTCCAATCCGTATTCACTGAAATCGTAATGTACGTCGTCGGCGGTGCCGGGTTCGGTGGGGCGTCCCTCTTCCACGTTGAGATCCAGGCGCTCATGCTCCTTCTTCATCCCCGCCGCCAATTCCGCATCGGTATAGAATTCCTTCCCGGCCAGATCCGTGGGCCGCTGCAATGGAGTAACGGTGTTATTGGTCCATACTCCCTGCAGGTCCGGCTGACCTTCAGGAGTGCGCGGCGGCGTCCACGGCGCGCCGGCGTTTCTGGCGGCCGGGACCGCCTGACCATCCGCGGGCATCGCGGTCACAACGAAAGCCACGCCGCCAACGAAGGCCGTCAGAGCAGCCGAAAAAGCTACACGCATGGTCCCTCCCCTAAGTAACCCCTCACTTGGTAACTTTCTTTGCCGCTTCCTCTTCGGCAACACGGGCTCCCCGGAGTATCGTCACGAACTCATCCAGGTTCCCTTCGTGGCACGCCCATTCATAGACCGGCCCTTGCGCCTTCGCCATTGGAATCTCGGCGCTCCAGGATTTATCCCACGTGGTTGGATCCTCGGCCGTAAATTGGTACAGCAGCGTATGCTCATCCGGACGTGAGAAGCGCTCTATCAAATGAAGTTTCTCACCGGATCCCCGGAAAGCGGTCAGGTCAGTAAAATTGGTGGTGTCCACCACCAGTGTATTGCCTTCCCAATGCCCCACCGAGTCGCCTTGATACTCGCGAATGTTTTGCGAGATGTGCGGCCGTCCGTCCGTCGGGATCACCCGCGTCGAGTGA
>Ga0105239_10008334_pt1 | contig 11811 bp, 10 predicted proteins | sample KBSC44metaG_FD_92761 | JGI IMG/M metagenome (GOLD analysis project Ga0105239, IMG submission 92761) | Corn rhizosphere microbial communities from Kellogg Biological Station, Michigan, USA - KBS C4-4 metaG | ecosystem: Host-associated > Plants > Roots > Rhizosphere > Soil | place: Michigan, USA...
AGAAGGATTATTAACTTACTCGTACTAACAGCTATATTGCTGATAGCAGTAGTTGGAGTAACCATTGTTTTCTTTCCTGATAATATTCTTGTTATCCGCATTGCCAATGTGTTCAATGGTAAGGATCCATCTGCTAAAGGCAGAACATTTGAGGCGTTCTGGCTGGCCGAACAGCTGCTGAAACAAAAGAGTTACTGGTGGGGTATTGGACCCGGACAAATAAAAATACTGGGCTTTGAGCTGATACGTTCTTATTATGGCTATGGATTCAATACCGTGCGGGTGGCTATTCCTAATGCGGCCGCGGAAACGTTGGCTATTTTTGGCTGGGTGGGGCTGATCGGCAGAATTGGGGCAGAATTAATACTTTTCTTTTATACCCGCGTTTGGCGCAATTACTACCGCCTGGCGTTATTCCTGTTTATTTTCATCTATCAGTTTACCGGCAGCTTTATTACCAATGTAGCGGAGTATGTTATCTGGATTATAGCCTTTACTCCTGTGTTCGGGCAATTTGATGCTGAAACTTCCCGCTAAAAGATCATATTTTAAAAAGATTAAATACAAATCAAACCCATAAAGACCCGGGCTTTGTCCGGGTTTTCTTATTTACATTATTTTAAGATACAACAGACATAAAACATAGTTAAAACAGAGTTAAAACAGGTCACGCCTGTATAAGGTCTGTTTGAGGTCTGTATCAGGTCTGTTTAAGGTCTGTGTAAAGTGAATTTAGAATCAAGACAAAAAGCCCGTCTTTTACCAAAAAGAGGTTGCTGGGGGCAGAATATTTGTGCCCCGGCTTACAGGAATGACTTTCGAATTTTCAGGAAACGACCTACTTAATCAGGAATTCTTTCCCTTTTACAGGAAAACTGGTGTTTTGTGGAGATAAACCGGCAGCTTTTTGACGGACGCACCGTTGAATAAAATCCTCGTATTTTCTGATCACGTTTTCCCAACTGAACTGGTCTTTTATCTTTTTTAGATTATTGTTGATCATCGGCATTTCGTGGCCATCGCGAATGTTGTTTTTGATAATCGATGCTACTTCTTCGGACGAGGAAAAATATAAGGCATCGTGCTGTAATACCGAGCGGTTAAACGGATTGTCGTGTGCGGAAATTAATGACCGGCTGGCCATAGCTTCGAGTAAAGAAGGATTAGTACCCCCAACACTGTGCCCATGAAAATACAGATTTGAATATACTTTGAGGGAGTGTATTTTTTGCGGATGGTTATAAATACCACCGGTGAATATGATCCGTTCGTCTGTTTTAAATTTTTGCACCAGGTGCCTGCCCAGTTTGTTTTCGACAGAGCCTACCACTAAGAATTTTTTGTTGGTGCCGCTTGCATGAAACCCATCGAGTATCATTTCGATATTGTTTTCGGCTGCCATGCGGGCCATCAGAATAAAATATTCGTATGGTTTTACGCCATATTCCTGCAGCAGGCTTTCATCTTCATTGTAATATATTTCCGCGCCATAAGGTATGTGTTCACTGGAAATGGAGTATTTGCTTTTAAGATACGATTGAAGAATAACCGAATCGGCAATATAGTAATTGCCAAAGCGAACGGCTAGTTTTTCGGCCAGTTTCAAAAACTTTTGAACGGGTTTTGAGTATTTGGTACGCTTCCATTCAAGCCCATCCATATTAAAGATAAGGGTGCTCTGGTCAGGATAAAACCAGCCCCAGGCCGAACTGCTGGTAAAGCCAAGCATCAGAATAGCATCAAACTTTCTTCTGCGTGCATCGAGAATACAGTTGAGGTCGTATATGAATTGTCCGAAACTGCCCAGCTGGTATTCGGGATCGTAGCAATGGATCAGCTGTACATTATTCCATTCACTTTGCCGGTAGGGATGATTGTGCGAATTGTAAACAAACACTTCATGTCCTTTCGCTACGAGCCCTGTTGACAAGTACTCGGCAAACTGCTCAAACCCGCCATAATGGTTTGGTATGCCCCTGGTTCCTAATATGCCTATGCGTAATGTCATTGTTTTGATAACACTTGTTTATATGCTTCTGCTGTGAGCATAGCCGCCTGTTGCCAGGTATAATGATTAAATATTTTTTCTCTGAGTTTTTCATTATTTGCTTTCATGGCTGCTTTTTCTACTGCCTGCAAAATGCTTTGTGGTGATGCAGGATCGCAGTACTCAGCTTCGTTTTCAAAATATTCGCGCGTATATCCTTTTTCAGTGATCACTACTTTACAACCCATGGCGGCTGCTTCCAATGTAGATAGTCCGCATGTTTCGAACCAGCTTGGTAAAATATGTACACTGGCCTTCTGGTACCAGGGCACCAGTGCTTCCTGCGGCATATGATCTACAAAAGAAACATTGGAAGCTGCCTGCTTTTTGCATTCGTAATAATACGATAGCTGATTAGGAGCAGGTGCGCCAATGATCATTAACCGGTAATGGGTATTATTGAGTGCTTTTATAAGGTTCAGCTGGTTTTTTATGCCCTCTATTCTGGCTACGCATAATATTAAAGCAGGGTCTTTAGGCGTGCTGGCATAACTGGTAAATAATGAAGGGTCAACACCATTGGGAATAACTGTGTAAAAAGGCAGCTGGCTGTTATACTCAGCCAGCTGCTGATATTCCATGGTAGAATTGGGTAGCAACCAGGATGCTTTTTGTAGTATTTCCTTAATGCTTTTTTTATGGCCTTTCCATAAATAAGATGTAGAAGCAAGTGCATCGTTACCCTGTATCCATCTGGCAATGGTTTTCAGGTATTCAATATGATTTTTTGACAGTAGTTGAAACAACCGGCCTGCCATTCCTTTGCGGTACTGCTGATCGTATTCATAATAATTCACAAGGTTCGGAGACACTACAAAGGGTTTGTTCGATTTTTCAATATGGTTTACAATGTCGGCCGGGCGCACTATATTAAAGAAGTGCAACAGATCGTATTGTTTGTAATCAACCGGCTGGTTGGTTAATTTAATATCTGCTGCTACTCCCAGCCTGTTTAACTGGCTGGCAGTATTGATGATCTGAAAGGTATCGCCTCCCTTTACTGTGTATAATGTTGATCTGGTGATAAAAGCTACTCTCATGATACATTCCTGAAAATATAATTCGTTGTAAAAAGGATTAAAGTTGCCTTATATGAGTATTTTTTTCTCACAAAGGGTTCCTTCGACTCCGCTCAGGACGAGATGGGTGACTTTGCGGGAAACATGTATTTTTGCCCCCAAAGGAGATGACACATTTATGCGATTCCTGTTTTTGATGGATAGTAAGTCGGGCCTATTGAACATAAAAGATAAAATACTGTATACCCTTATAGTCATCTTCTTTATAACTTTTTATCTGCCTTATTGGCCTGCCATAAATAATATTGTTATTGGCGGCATGGCATTATTTAGCTTTTTCTATAATTCATTCAGGGAAAAATTCGATCTGCTGGCAAAGCGTAAGGAACTTATTCTGATGATCCTGTTCTACCTGGTGCATATCATCAGCGCTTTTTTATCGCAAAATCAACATGAAGGATTTTCGTGGACAACGATGCGCATGCCTCTACTGGTATTCCCAATCATTATAGGATTATTGTACATCGGGCAGGAGTTAAAAGAAAGGATCATATTTGCCTATGCCGTTCTTACAACAGTCGCCATCATTCTGTGTTTTATTTCTGCGATAAAGGAATTTATTGTTACCGGCGATGCGTCTCTTTTATATAATGATAACCTTACGCTGCTTATCAATAAGCAGTCGATCTATATAGCATTGATGACCAACATTGCTATCTTTAGTTTTGCTTACCTGCTTGGCATTAAAGCGAAATCTGTTTCAAAACGCGGCCTTGTTTACGTTGCTCTTGGTATTTTAGTGGTTGCCAATTTTCTGATGGCCAGCCGTATCGGTATCATTACTTTATATGGAAGTATTTTTTGTATAACCGTGTGGTATGCTATAAGGCAGCGAATGTTTAAACCTTTACTGATAGTGGGAGGCGCAGTAGTGGTAGCTTTATTGGTGCTGGTAGCTTTCTTTCCAAAAACATTGAACCGCTTCAGGGAGCTGGAGTATACAGATTATCAGTATACCCATCATGGCGTGGAAAGCCATTTTAATATGAAGGTTACAGGTGATCAATGGACCGGCGCCAATATACGGCTGGCCGTATGGAGTTGTGGCTGGGAAGTTGTTAAGCAATACCCCGTATTCGGCGTACAGGTTGGCGACAAGGTAGACCACATGATGGAGGTATATGCTGAGAAAAAGTTCGATTTCGCGTATAACAGCCGCAGGAACATGCACAATAACTATCTGGATATACTGGAGTCTTTTGGTTTTACCGGCCTGCTGATTTTTGCACTGGGATTTTTATTGCTACCGCTGATTAAATGTTTTCAAACAAAAGACTTCTTTGGCGTATTTGTGATTGTGGCATTTATGTTGTCATTTATACCCGAAACTTACTTCGACAGAAGTATGGGTAATATGATCTTTGCCTTCTTTATTTCGTTTGTTGTGAGTTATAGAAAGGCAGAAGGTAGTAGTGAGTAAGCAATGGATAAAACAACTACTGCCCACTCACTACTCACTATTTATTCGTGGTTATCGTCTACATACATTTGAATGGCCGTTTCGGTATCGCCAAAATAAACGAGGCTGCCGTTTTTCATAAAGGCTGCGCGGTTACAATATCTTCTAATTGTTTCCATACCATGGCTAACCAGTATTACGGTTTTACCCTGGATCCAGCTTGATTCAAAAACCTTAACGGCCTTCTCCTGAAATTTCATATCGCCAACGGCAAAAATTTCGTCGAGGAACATAATATCGGCCCCTGCATTTACGGCAATGGAAAAGCCAAGTCTGGCCACCATACCCGAAGAGAAGTATTTGATCTTTGTATCAACAAATTCTTTCAGTTCGGCAAATTCTACTATCTCGTCAAATATTTTATCAATCTCTTTGATCTTTAATCCGAGTACAGAAGCCGAAACGTATATATTTTCACGGGCGGTAAGCTGATGGCTCATGCCCACACCAAGATTCATTAATAAGGTATTTCCATAGATATTAATGGTGCCGGTATCGGTAGGATATACGCCTGCGAGTAATCTTACAAGGGTTGATTTGCCACAGCCGTTTCTTCCTAAAAGACCAACGCATTCACCTTTGAATACATCAAAGTCCATCGTCTTCAGGGCTTCAACCTTTTTCATTCGGGGCGGATTAAACAGGTTAAACAGCCGGTGCTTAACAGTATTATGACTGTCTTCTGAAATGTGAAATGTTTTACTAATCGCCTTTGCCTGTATAGCCAGCGTTTCTGCCATAATTATAATTTTTCAGCTGCTTTTGAACCTAGTTTATTTAAAAGGAGCATGCCCATCATTAAAAAGAAAATAGAATAGGCAAAATCAAATAAGAATAACTTAAAATCAGGATTGGCGCCTTCCATCGTTGCTTTCCGGGCGTTAATAATTATTCCTGCCAATGGATTAAGATAATCGAAGGAGGGTAAAGCTGCTTTAAAAGTATCGAGTTTATAAAATATAGGTGATAAGAAAAAGAGGAAGGAGGTAAATACCATCCAGATTTGTGTGATGTCTTTTGCGATTATGTATATGTTGGATAAGATTAACGCGATGGCCAGTGATAATATATACATGTTTACAAAAAGAGGAACAATCCACAGTGTATACAGTGTACTTCCCGTCGATCCTTTTTCGAGCAGGTTATAGAACAACAGGAACATGATGAAGTTAAAGAAGAAACCAATAGCATTACTCAACAGCGTGGAAACATATATTTCCAGTTTATTCATATTGCTGTACTCATACAAATACTTCTTGGCATAAAGAATCTGAACAGTGCCTGTGGTTGATTCAACAAAAAAGTTCCACAATATTAACCCGATAAAAAGATAGGAGGCAAAGGCAGGAACATTCTGCTTCATGATGGTTTGAAAAACCACATAATAAATGGCTATATCCATTAATGGCTTGATCAACGCCCACAGAAGTCCCAGTTTATTTTCGTAGTACCGTAGTTTAAATTCAATTTTCGCCAGCAACCATAGTCGCTCGGACTTATTAGATCGCCTAAACCAGTCCGTTAAAATTCCTATGATCATTAATTATTTATTTTTTATGCGTAATGCTATTTTTTTTAATGTCTTATTTTTTTTGACCAATGCTTTGATTTTAAGATATAGCCAACTGTTATTCTCGGCACTGGAAATTACATTTACTGCAAATGTTGGATTATCAAAAAGAAAGCCGGGCCCATTGGCATTTAACAGGTTATTTATTTGGGTGGCAAAGGTAGCATAATAACGGCTATGTTTTTCAGCTATGTATTTATAGGAATACAGCAGTTTTTCCCTGTTGACCTTCCTGAACATAGAGTCGTTTCGAACCCGGTAATGGAACAGAAATTCGGGCAATACAATACCATTATATCCCATTGATAATAAATGTACTACGCTTTCATAATCTTCCAGGCCATAGTCTACCGTCTTATCATTTAAACCTGCCTGCAGAAAGGCTGCTTTTTTATAAACCAAACCGCTGCTGTTTACGGGATTATGCACCAGGGCATAGGGCGGTTGAGGGGTAAATGTTACCCATTTACGATTGGTTTCTTCGAAGTATTGCACAAAGCTACCCACGAAAAATACATTGTCGTATTGTTGCAATACCCTAATGGCTTTCTCGTAGTAGTCAGGCGTCACTTTATCATCAGCATCCAAAAAAGCCAGCCAGTCGCCCGTTGCTTTTTGTGCCCCAAAATTGCGGGTATAGGCAAGACCTTCATTCGGCTTGTTTAGAACTTTTACGCCATCAATCTGTGCTATCCGGTCAAGCATGACAATACTTTCTTCATCGGTACTGCCATCGTTTATCACTAGTATTTCAAGATCGTGCCAGGTGGAGGCTTTAACCGATTCAACACATTCCACAATGTATTTCCCCATGTTGTAATAAGGTATAACAACACTTAAAAGACTTCCTTTGCCTTTAACGGGTTTAAATTGATTCTGATATAAAAAAGGGAAATGGGTTGTGGTTTGTTTTTCGTTAATGATGCGGTCAAGCAGTTGCAGCTTTTGTTCTGCAACCAGCTGGGGACTGTACATGGCCTGTACCTTCTCTTTGGCCGCATGGCCAATGGCCGCTATTTTTTCATCTGGTAAAGAAAGGACCTGATTCAGCTTTTCCTCAAAATCACCCGCCACGGTGTGATCAAATAAAAAACCATTGATGCCATGGTCTATCATTTCGCGTTGACCTCCCTGTACAGATGCCAGCACCACTTTACCCAATGCCATGGCTTCTATAACCACGTACGGCAGATTGTCTACAATACTGGGTACAATAATAACATGCGCACTGTGTAATTCGCTTTCAATGGCCGACGGTTTTATTTTACCATGCAACCGCAATAATCCGCCGGAGATGTATTTACCATATTGCCGGTTTACCAGTTGCCCCATCGTTAATTGTTCGGGGTGATAAACGATATCTGTACCGCCTACAATATGCAAAGGATGCGCAAATCCATTATCCCACATTTTTTTGAAATACGACAACAGCTCAAAACTTCCCTTTTGAGGCGACAGCTTTCCATAATACATTATCTTATTACGTTCAATATGGTCTCCTTCTTTGGCGGGGCTGGAGGTAGTATAATATGGATTGCGGATGACTGTTTTATTTTTTTCTGTAAGGCTAACATAGGGCTCAATAGCCTCTATAAGGAACCCAGTAGGAGCTATTAGCCAATCAGCCATCTTAATGGCTTCTTTCTCCATTTCGCAGGTATGGAAGTCGGGGAACTTATAAACCGGCACCCTGTTATATTCCAAATACAAAAATGCGGGAGAATGTAAGGTGATGATGACCGGAATGTCTTTTACAACCGGGTATAAAAGATATTTATAATGAAGCAAATAATAACCAATGCCCATGTAATCCTGCGCCTCGATGATATCTGGTTTTCCTTCAATACTAATAATATGTTGTACTATCTGGGCAAACTCATAGCTAAGCCGGGCATTATAGCCTAAAAATTCGGCTGTTTTGCTTCGGTTGGTATTAAATCGAACGATCCTGTTGCCTTCGGGGGTATTGGTTATTTGATAATCTGCAACACTATCATCGGGTACAAAAGTGGTAACAGCTATTTTCAGATCAACCAGCATACAAGCGGTATGGTAACAGTAGGTGCTGATACCACCGCCATGAAAGGGAGGATATTCTGTAGTTAGAAGCCAGTAATTCAACGTTTAGTATTTGATTGGCCGCAATGTAATAAATCTGTATTATATCCGCCTGTCCACTCCCTTTGAACAAACAAAGGGCATCGGTACGAACAGGCGGCAAGTTCATCATAAATCTTTTAATGAATTGTTATTTTGACTTTATGAAGCGTTAATGGCCGGACTACCACTTTTTATGGAAATCTCCACGGGAAAAGAATTTTTCTATCAGGCAGTACAGGTAAATGAAGAAGTAGCGGCTGCCCATTTCCCTGATTTTGAGTTTTGATTCCCCGGCTTTCCTGTTTCGCCATGAGTTGGGAATACTGGTATAGCTATATTTTCTAACAATAGCTTTTAGCGACATTTCCAGGGTAAGGTTAAAGTGAGGCGATAAGAAGGGTTTTAAGCCCTGGATAGTTTCCCTTTTATACAGTTTAAAAGCATTGGTCAGGTCGTTATATCTAAGCCCCAGGCTCCAGCTTACAAGGTTGTTTACCATCCTGTTTAAGAACCTTTTGGGCTGCGGATAGTCGTATACCTTGCCGCCTTTTGTCCACCGGTTGCCAAAAACGCAATCATAGTTATGTGCCCGCATGGTAAAATAAAACTTTACCAGGTCATTGGGATCATCACTTAAATCGGCCATCATAATGGCAACGCAGTCACCTGTGAACCTGTCGAGCCCATAGCGAACGGCAAAGCCAAATCCATTAGGGCCCGGATTGGTATATACAACAAGCGATGGAATAGTCTGCTGAAGTTTTTCAAGGACCTTTAGGGTATTATCTTTTGAGTTATCATTTACCACTACTATTTCGTGTTCAATCTTTTCTTTTTGTAAAGCATCATATAACGTAGTAAGCGTTTCTGCTATACTCCCTTCTTCATTATATGCCGGAATAACAACTGATAAAATCATTGAAAGTGGATTTATATTTCCGTTAGTTAAATTTGGGTATTCCGATATATTAGTTCGTCAAAGTCTCCGATCCTATGGTCTATTTTTTGAACCAGTTCAAAATTATTCTTTTCTAATATGCCCAATATGTCTTTATCTGAGATGGTGCTATCGTACATATTGTCGTTATGGCTCTCTAATTGCATATACCTGATTTTGACTGGGAGGTTCTTTTTAAATAAACCCAGCAGGCATGCGTATTCATGGCCTTCTGTGTCGATTTTAAGAATGTCAATATCGGTACGAATGTTTGATTCAATAAATTCAGAGAGGGCAATAGTTTTTACCGGATAGCTTTTCTTTGTAATGTTATCGACACTTACCCCGAGCAGCCTGGCTTTTGTTTTTAAATAAGCTGAGTCTTTATTTAAACTTTCAAAAGAGGATGTGAGATTAAGAACGTTTTCATGAAAAAGCAGTTCTCCGGTTTCACTACTAACCCCCATATTTAAAAGGCGCACATTTTTTTTGTGCCTGTATTTGTTTACAAGATAATTGTACAAAGCCGGATTTGGTTCAAACCCGTAAATTTGGCAATGAGGATTAATCTTTAAAAAAAAATCTATTGTTTGTCCCTTGTTCGAACCTACGTCAATTACAAGGTTGATATTGTTGCCAAAGATTTTTTTATAGTACTTCCTCAGTTGCCTTTCAAATACCAGCTTCTCAATTGTAATGATCGTAAAGTTTATAATCTTTATTCTTAGTCTTCCAAGCATATTGAAACTTTTATTCTTACACACGTTGTTTCATTTCCTCAAACATTTGCGATAAGATATCCTGTAAATTGTATTTCCAGGTCCATTCAGGATAGTGGGTTTTAAATTTACTCATATCGCTAATGTACCAAATGTGATCCCCAATACGGTTTGTTTCGGTATAGGAGTAATCCATTTTATTACCAGTGATAGCTTCGCATACTTGTATTCCTTCGAGCATGGAACAATTGCTGAACCTGCCTCCTCCTACGTTGTATGCTTCGCCCTGTTTAGGGTTTTGATAAAAATGCCAGAAGAGGTTAACGAGGTCCCAGCTATGGATATTATCGCGAACCTGTTTGCCTTTATATCCAAATATAGTATAATGCTTTTTGGTGATGGCGCATTTCATCAGGTAAGCGAGGAAGCCATGCAACTGGGCGCCGCTGTGTTTGGGCCCGGTTAAACAACCACCTCTGAAAACCCCTACATTCATCTGAAAGTATTTGCCATATTCCTGGGCCATTACATCTGCCGCTACTTTTGAAGCACCGAAAACAGAGTGTTTCGTATGATCGAGCGACATGTGCTCATCAATACCTTTCTCGAAATAAGGATGCTTTGCATCAATTTCCCAACGTGTTTCCTGTTCAATAAGAGGTAGGTAATTGGGATTGTCGCCATACACCTTATTGGTAGAGGTAAAAATAAATACGGCTTTGGGCGTGTGAAGTCTGGTAGCCTCTAATAAATTAAGAGTACCGGTGGCATTTACGTGGAAGTCTGTAAGTGGTTCCTTAGCGGCCCAGTCGTGACTCGGTTGAGCGGCAGTATGAACAACCAGCTTTATATCAGAACCATATTCTTTGAAGATCTTTTCTACTTCTTCAAAGTTCCTGATATCGGTTTTGTAATGTTTGTAATTTGAAATGGATTTCTGTAGCCTTTCTTTATTCCATTCTGTAGAACCGTCATCTCCAAAGAAATAAGCACGCATATTATTATCAATCCCTACGATGGTATCAAATTTCGATGAAAAGAACTCTACTGCTTCACTTCCGATAAGTCCGGCAGAACCGGTGATGATAGCAACACTCATTGATTGTTTTTTTATTGGGTTTTTAACTGAGAATTGGTTTTAATTGTTGTTCGTTATTTTTAATCCACACGAAAATATCTTCTAAAATTTCGTTTACTGTTTTGGCCGGCGACCATCCGGTAAGCGTGTTTATTTTACTATTATCAGTAATATAAAGCCTTATATCTGCTTTCCGGGTTTCGGGCACAGATTGAATTGGAATTTTATTACCGGTAATTTGTTCACAAATATGGGTAAGTTCCTGCAATGATGCGCTGATCTTTCTGCCGCCTCCCACATTGAAAGTCTGCCCGTTAAATTTTTCCAGTTGATGAATCTGCATATCTACCACGTTAAACAGGTCTTGAATATGGATCATATCTCTGACCTGTTTTCCCGCTCCACCGTAGCCTACGTATGAAAGATTTTTTTTCCAGAAGTGTTTTGCCATCCAAAGTACTACAACTCCCTGGTCAACCTTTCCCATTTGATAAGGGCCTGTTATTACACCACAACGGTTGATGACTGTTTTAAGGCCGAACATTTCATTGTATTCTTCCACCATCATTTCAGAAGCCAGTTTAGTAGCGCCATATAAGGAGCGGGCGCCGGTAAGCGGAAAGGCTTCTGAGATACCATTTACAGTTATTCCCGGTAGTTGTTGACCAGTGGCGATCTCGAAACGCGTATTCGTTTCTTCTACAGCAATTTGTTCAATTGATTTGATAGGATATACCCGGCTTGTAGAAAGAAAAATAAAGCTGGCTTTATGCTTTAATGAAAAATTCAGGGCATTAATGGTACCGTTTAAGTTTGTGCCGA
>Ga0105239_10008337_pt1 | contig 11809 bp, 10 predicted proteins | sample KBSC44metaG_FD_92761 | JGI IMG/M metagenome (GOLD analysis project Ga0105239, IMG submission 92761) | Corn rhizosphere microbial communities from Kellogg Biological Station, Michigan, USA - KBS C4-4 metaG | ecosystem: Host-associated > Plants > Roots > Rhizosphere > Soil | place: Michigan, USA...
AGGGTCGACGCGTCATGGCGCAGCGGCAGGCTGCACCCGAGACGCTCGCACAACGGCGTCAGCCATGCGCGCGCGCGCGCATCGTCGATCCAGCGCGCCTGTTCGGCCCACGCGATTTCGCCGGCGAGGCCGATCAGCAGCAGCGCGCAACCGGCCAGCCACGGCCAGTCACTGCGCTGGCGCGCGCGCCTGCGGCGTTTCGCGAACGCCGGCAACGACGAGCGCTCGGCGGCGCGCGCGCGATCGGTGGCCTCCGCGAACAGCGACGCCTGCGCCGGGTTCGGGCGGAACACCGGCAGGTCGAGCTGCGGCGGGGCGCTACGCGACGGATGCGCCTCGATCCGTTCGATCGGTTCGGGCGGCAACTGCAGGTTCAGCGTGCGCAACGCATCGAATACCGCCGCGCAATGGCCGCAACGCACGCTGCCGTGCGCCGCCGCGAGGTCGGCGCCATCGACCTTGTAGATCGTCAGGCATTCGGGGCATTGCGTGTACATCGGCGCATCATGCAACGGAATCGAGGAATTCTAGCGTGCGCGCGATCACGTCGCGCGGCCCCATCGGTTCAGTCTTCACCGGCGTCCATCGGCAGGGCGGGGATGCTGGCCCAGGTCAGCGTGTGCGGATCGAAGTCGGCGAGCAGGGTCGGCTTGACGACGTTGAAGTAGGGCGACACGTCGAAGTCGCGCGGCACGTACAGGCGCGAATCGCGGATATGCAGGATCTCGCGCACCTGCTCGCGACCGGCTTCGCCCTTGCTGCGCGCGACCTCGATGTCCGGCAGCACCGGATAGCGGATCGAATCGAACGCAGCCGCGATCAGCGACGAACAGATCGCACTGGTGGGTTCGCCACCGCCGAACGCGAGCAGGTGACGGCGATAGCGCTCCGGTACCGGCGGCGGGTGCACGAGGAAGCGTGCGAGGTCGAACACGTTGCGCAGGTTGTACTGCTGGCCGAGCCGGCTGATCGCATACGACAGCAGGGTGTCGACGTCATCGTCGGAAAGACCGACCGGGCGGCAGATGCGCGTGTGCATCTGCGCGTAGCGCTCGACCGGCACCGCGCGGACGCCGTCGTTGACGTCGGCTTCGATCAGCAGCGGCGTGTCGTCGTCGCGCGTCGCCGACAGCGCGTCACCGATATACAGTGCCGCATGCGACCAGGTCGACTGGGTGATCGTGCGGATCGCCGTCGAAAAGCGACTGGTGCCCTCGACCAGCAGCACGTCCCCCTTGCGCAGCGTCGCCGCGAGCAGGCCGGGTCGACTGGTCGCGACATGCAGGCCCGCGCGCGGGCGGGCGAGATAGCGTGCGAGCCGGTGGCCGAGCCATTGCAGCGGACCCACGATCACCTCTTGGTCAAAGCGGAATCGCGACAGTCTAGCGCGGGTGCGGAATGCGGGCGGGAGCGCTTGTCGGAAGCTGCGGGCTGCGTGCCGGATGGCACGCGCGATTTCAGGCGCGCCGGCGACCGGAGATGCGCACCCAATCCTCGCGCGTCGCGACGACGAGATCCTCGAACCACTCTGCGTAGCGTTCGAGCAGATCCGGTGCCTGGCCCTGCAGGATGCCCGACAGCGCGAACGGCGCACCCGGTTTCGCGCACTGCGCGAAGCGCGGCGCGAGTTCGGCGAGCGGGCCGGCGAGGATGTTGGCGACGAACACGTCCGCGGGTGCGTGCACGAACTCGTCGGGCAGGTACAGCGCGAGACGATCGGCGACGTCGTTGCGTTCGGCATTGTCCCGGCTCGCGAGGATTGCCTGCGGATCGTTGTCGATGCCGTCGACGCGCGCGGCGCCGAGTTTCAGGGCGGCGATCGCGAGCACGCCCGAGCCGCAGCCGTAGTCGATCACGTGCGTGCCGGCGAGGTCGAGGCCGTCGAGCCATTCGAGGCAGAGTGCGGTGGTCGGGTGGGTGCCGGTGCCGAACGCGAGGCCGGGATCGAGGCGCACGATGACGGCGTCCGCGTCGTTTTCGGGCGGTTCGATGTTCGACGGGTAGATCCACAGGCGCCGACCGAAACGCATCGGCTTGAACTGGTCCATCCAGACGCGTGTCCAGTCCTGGTCCTCGACCTCGCGGAAGCGCACCTGCGCCGGCTCGATCTCGGGCAGCAGCTCGGCCAGCACATGCAGCAGGCCAGCGCGATCCGCGTCGGCGTCGAACAGCGCCGACAACGCGATCTCGCCCCATACCGGCGTCTCGCCGACGCCGGGTTCGAGGATCGCGCGCTCGTTCGGCGTGTCGGCGTCCGCGTCGAGCAGGGTCACCGCGAGTGCGCCGGTTTCCTCCAGCGCGAGTTCGATGCGTTCCTGGTCGCAGGCGCGAATGGTCAGGGAGACTTCGAGGAAAGGCATCGGAGCAGCACTCGATCAGCGCGTGAAAATTCTTACTGTGAATGCCCATGCGAGCGCGCCGAGCATGGCCCGAGCCGTGCTGCAGCAGGCGGTGTACCAAAGGCCCGGGACATCCGATCTTCCTTGCATTTCGAGCCAGCGCTGGAACAGCCACGCCGGAAGCGCGAGCAGGAGGAACGATCGTACGAACGCGTTGCCGAAGCGCGACATGCCGATCAGCCGATCCCGATCGCCTTTTCCTTCGCCTCGGCCATGCGCTTCTCGAGGTAGTGGATGTTCTGGCCGCCGGCCTGGAAGCCGCCGTCGTTCATGATGCGCTGCTGCAGCGGGACATTCGTCTTGATGCCTTCGACGACCATCTCCGACAACGCGATGCGCATGCGCGCGATCGCGGTCGCACGGTCGCGGCCGTGCACGATGAGCTTGCCGATCATCGAGTCGTAGTTCGGCGGGATGCGGTAGCCGTCGTAGACGTGCGTGTCGACGCGCACGCCGGGACCGCCCGGGCATTCGAAGCGCTTGACCAGGCCCGGGCTCGGCATGAACGTGTCCGGATCCTCGGCATTGATGCGGCATTCGATCGCGTGGCCGTCGAGCACGATGTCTTCCTGGCGGATCGTGAGCTTCTCGCCCGCGGCGATCAGCAACTGCTCGCGCACGAGATCGATGCCGGTGATGAGTTCGGTCACCGGATGCTCGACCTGGATGCGCGTGTTCATCTCGATGAAGTAGAAACGGCCGTTCTCGTACAGGAACTCGAACGTGCCGGCGCCGCGGTAGCCGATGCGCTTGCACGCCTCGACGCAGGTGCGGCCGATCTCGGTGCGCTGTTCCGGCGTGATGCCGGGCGCGGGTGCTTCCTCGACGACCTTCTGGTGGCGGCGTTGCATCGAGCAGTCACGCTCGCCGAGGTGGATCGCGTTGCCCTGGCCGTCGGCGAGTACCTGGATCTCGACATGACGCGGGTTCTCGAGGAACTTCTCCATGTAGACCTGGTCGTTGCCGAACGCGGCCTTCGCCTCCGACTTCGTCATCGTGATCGCGTTGGAGAGGTGCGCCTCGGTGTGCACGACGCGCATGCCGCGACCGCCGCCGCCGCCGGCTGCCTTGATGATCACCGGATAACCGATCTCGCGCGCGGTCCTGGTGTTGGCGGTCATGTCGTCGCCGAGTGGTCCGCCGGAGCCGGGCACGCACGGCACGCCGGCGGCCTTCATCGCGCGGATCGCTTCGACCTTGTCGCCCATCAGGCGGATCACGTCGGCGGTCGGGCCGATGAAGATGAAACCGGATTTCTCGACGCGTTCGGCGAAGTCCGCGTTCTCGGACAGGAAGCCGTAGCCGGGATGGATCGCCTGCGCGTCGGTGACCTCGGCCGCGGCGATGATGCGCGGGATGTTGAGGTAACTCTCCGCCGCGGGTGGCGGCCCGATGCAGATCGACTCGTCGGCCATGCCGACGTGCTTGAGGTTGCGGTCCGCGGTCGAATGCACGGCGACGGTCTTGATGCCGAGCGTGTGGCACGCGCGCAGCACGCGCAAGGCGATTTCGCCGCGGTTCGCGATGACGACTTTGTCGAGCATGGGATCCGCCGCCTCAGCCGATCACGAACATCGGCTCGTCGTACTCGACCGGCTGGCCGTTCGAGACGAGGATCGCGCGCACGGTGCCGGCGACGTCGGCTTCGATCTGGTTGAACATCTTCATCGCTTCGATGATGCCGAGCGTCTCGCCGGCCTTGACCGCCTGTCCCACCTTGACGAACGCGGGCGAGTCGGGATTGGCGGAGGCGTAGAACGTGCCGACCATCGGCGCCTTGACGACGTGGCCGTCCGGAACGACCTTGCCGCCAGCCGGTGCGGCTTCGGCAGCCGCCGGTGTCGCGGCGACCGGCGCTTCGACGCGTGCGGCCGGCAGCGGTGCCGGGGCGACGGCCATCGTGCTGACCATGCCCTTGGGCAGGCGTGACAGGCGCACGATCTCTTCGCCCTCCTTGATCTCGAGTTCGGCGAGGTTGGATTCCTCGAGCAGGTCGATCAGCTTCTTGATCTTGCGCAGGTCCATCGGGACTCCGGGCTGCAGGTCTGGAAAGGTCAGGCCGCGAGACGGCGCAGGGCGGCTTCGAGCGCAAGCACGTAGCCGTGCGCGCCGAAGCCGGCGATCACGCCGACCGCGAGGTCCGAGAAATAGGAATGGCGGCGGAACGGCTCGCGCGCGTGCACATTCGTCAGGTGCACCTCGACGAACGGCAATGCGACCGCGGCGAGCGCATCGCGCAGCGCGATGCTGGTGTGGGTGAACGCGGCCGGGTTGATCAGGACGAACGCGGTGCCGTCCGCCCGCGCGGCGTGCACGCGCTCGATCAGCGCATGTTCCGCGTTCGACTGGAACGTGGCGAGTTCATGGCCGGATGCCGTCGCGATGCGCGCGAGTTCGGCGTCGATCTCGGCCAGCGTGGCGTGGCCGTACCGCTCCGGCTCGCGCGTGCCGAGCAGGTTGAGGTTGGGGCCATGGAGGACCAGCAGCTTGGCCACGCAAGTCGGGTCGCACAAAACGGGGGGACAAGTCTGGACGAGGCGCCGCGATCTGTCCAGTTCGGCGACGTTCGGCGGCTGTTTGCCGAGGTTTCAGGGAATCCGGTTCACAGATGCGGCGCCAGCCACCGTTCAAGGCTGTCTTCGCTGAAGTTTCCGAAGCGTTGGGCGACGATGCGGCCATCGCGGCCGATCAGGACCGAATACGGCAGGACACTGCGATCATTGCCGTAGATCGTGGATACATCGCGTCCGTTGAGCGCCGTTTCCGGATCATCGATGAGGATCGGATAACGCACCGGATGCTCGCGCAGGAAGGCGTGCGTCGGCGCGGCGGCGTCGGCCGCGATGCCGACCACCTGCAGGCCGCGCGCGGCCAGGCGCGCCTGGGTGCGGTCGAGCAGGGGCATTTCCTCGATGCAGGGCGCGCACCAGCTCGCCCAGAAATTGAGCAGGATCACCTTGCCGTCCCACTGGACGATGGACTGGGGTCGGCCATCGATGTCGGGCAGTTCGACCCTCGGGCGTGGCGTGCCGACCGGCGATGCGCTGCCGGAAGCGGTCTGCTGCGGTTCGGACGGGCGCAGCCACATGCCTGCGAACAGGCCGGCCAGCGCGCCGCCGAGCGCGAGCACCACGACCAGCAGATGGGTGCGATCGAACACGCGGGTCAGGGCTGCGCCGGTTCGAGCGCCTGCCTGACGATCGCGTCGGTCAGCACCGTCGGCAGGGCGTGTCCGGGCCCGGCCTCACCGGCACGGAACACCACGTAGAGCGGCACGCCGACGGCCTTGTACTGCTGCAGGAACGCGGTGATCGCAGGATCGACATTGGTCCAGTCGCCCTTCATCAACACGGCATTGCTGCGTTGGAGCAGGGCGTGGAATGCGTCGGTGTCGAGCACCGCCTTCTCGTTGACCTTGCAGGTCACGCACCAGTCGGCGCCCATGTCGACGAACACGCCGCGTCCCTCGGCGCGCAACGCGGCGAGGCGTTCGGCCGAATACGGCACGGAATCCGCGCTGGCGGCCTGCGCGGCCTTCGGCGGCGCGAGACGCGCAACCTGCAGCAGCGGCAACAGGGCGCCGAGGACGACGAGCCATGCGAACGCGCGCGCGAGCACGCCACCGCGGTAGCGACTGCGCTCCCACCACCACAGGCCGAGCGCGAGCACGACGGCGCCGATCAGCACCCAGCCGACCGCATCGATGCCGCGCTGGTTGCCGAGCACCCATGCCAGCCAGACCGCGGTCAGGTACATCGGGAACGCGAGCAATTGCTTCAATGTTTCCATCCATGCACCCGGCTTCGGCAGCCGTGCGGCCAGCGCGGGCACGAAACCGATCGCGAGGAATGGCAGCGCCAGGCCGACGCCGAGTGCGAGGAAGACCAGCAGGGCGACCAGGGACGAGGCGGAGAATGCGTACGCGAGCGCGGAGCCCATGAACGGCGCGGTGCATGGACTCGCGACGACGACCGCGAGCACGCCGGTGAAGAAGTCGCCGGCCGCGCCGCTGCGGTTGCCGAGGTTCTGGCCGACGCCGGCGAGGCCGGCGCCGATGTTGAACACGCCCGAGAGCGACAGGCCGATCGCGAACAGGATGTAGACGAGGACCGCGACGAACACCGGCTGCTGCAGCTGGAAACCCCAGCCGAGCGCCTGCCCGGCCGCGCGCAGGCCGACCACGGCAAACCCGATCGCGGCGAACGCGCACAGCACGCCGGCGGTGTAGACGAGTGCATGCTTGCGCGCCTTGTGCGCACTCTCGCCGCTCTGCGCGAGGCCGAGCACCTTCAGCGAAAGTACCGGCAGCACGCACGGCATCAGGTTCAGCACGAGGCCGCCGAGCAGGGCGCCGAGCAGTGCACCGAGAATCCCGCCGAGTCCGGGCGTCGGCGGTGTCGTGCGCAGCGCGTTGTCATCCCGCGGTGGCTGCGCTGAACTTCCCGTGGGAGCGGCTTCGGCCGCGATGCTCTTCGGTACGGAAACGAACGACGCCTTCGCCGCCGCGAGTTGCTCCGCGCTCGCCGCCGGCAGGTCGACGCTGACATCTTTCTGCATCACCGGATAGCAGATGCCGTTCTCGAGGCAGCCCTGGTATTCCGCGTGCAGTTTCACGGTCTGCGCCGCGCCCTGTTCGCGCAGCAGTCCGATCGGCAATTCGACCTGGTCGAAATACACCTTGACCAGGCCGAAATGCTCGTCGGTGTGGTCGACGCCGGTCGGCCATTGTGGCGCGCCGAGTTGCACGCCATTGCCGTCGACAAGCGTGACGAAGCTCTTGTCGCGATACAGGTAGTAGTTCTTCGGCATGGTCCAGCGCGCGAGGACCGCGGTCGGGCTCTGCGCGATCGCCTCGAACACGAACGCCTGCTCGGGCGGAAGCGGTGTCGCATCGGTGGCGCCGACGTTGCCCGCGCCGAGATTCAATCCACCCGGCGGCGGGACAGCCTTGAAGCCCTCCCCTTGAAGCGGCGGGTTGGGTGGGGATGGTGTCTGGCCGGGTGCCGCCGCCGCGCCCGATGCGGACCCGGCGAGGTCGACGGTGACCGTGGTCGGACTCGGCGGATAGCAGATCTTCGGCTCGGTCTCGTGGCAACCCTGCACGGTCAGGGTGACGCTGACCGCCTTCGCCTTCGCGTCGGCGAGCGTGTACGCCAGGGCCGCATCGATCGCACCGTGGTAGATCTCGACTTCGCCGAAGAATTCGTCCTGCTTCTTGATACCCGCTGGAAGTACGAGCGTGCCGAGCGTGAGGCCCGCCTGCGTGGTCTTCGCCTTGATGCGCGAGCGATACAGGTAGTAGTCCGGTGCGATGTCCCAGTGCAGCGCGAGCTTGCCTTCGCCATCCGCGCGCGCGCTGAACTTGAACGCCTGCTCGACCGGCAAAAGGCTGCTTTCGTCCTGCGCGCGGGCATCGCCGGCGGCGGCTGAAAGCGCGATCAGGAGCGCTGCGGCGACGCCGGCGAACAGGTTGCGCATCGGGGAAATACTCCGTGGAATCATCATGGGCGACTCAGGGACCGCGCTTGGACCGCGAATCTTGCAGGACGTTCATCGCGCAGTGGTGGCCGTGCTTGCGGCTTCGAGCCAGGCGAGGTAGTCCGGTGCACCATCCGCGATCTCCAGTACGAGGAACTCGGGCGTGTCGTACGGATGCAGTTCGGCGACGCGCCGCTTGAGGACATCGATCCGCGCGCGCGTGGTCTTGATCAGCAGCAGCGACTCGCTGTCGACCCGTACCTCGCCCTGCCAGCGGTATGTCGACATCACGCCCGGCAGCGCCTGCACGCACGCGGCGAGCCGTTCGTCGACGAGTGCACGCGCGATGCGCGCGGCGACCTCTGCATGGGGACAACTGCAATGGATGACGACGGCGGCCATGGTGATCGGCGGCGGAGCGGGTCGCCGATCATCGCACAAGGCAGGGGAGCGTCGCGTCTGAAGCCGCTCCCACGACGAGCAGGGCGGGTCGAGCAGCGCGAGTCCCGCCGAATGCTGAATCGGCGGCACGCGCGTTGTGCGTGCCGCCTGCGGGTCAGTGCAGCGTCGCGGCCGCGTCGAAGCCGTTCTCGAAGATCGTGTCGTCCGGCACGACCGGCGCGCATACCGTCGGCTCGCTCGACTCGAACAGCGCGCGCGTCGCCCATTCCGGATGGTCGACGAACGGGTTGCGATTGCCCTGGAAGCTCTGGATCACGTCGTTGCGCGCGATTTCCTCGGCATCGGGCGGATCCTGCGCACTCCACGCGAGCAGGTCGGTGAGCAGGCCCATGTAGGCCTTCGGCGCGGTATTGCCCGTGATCACGATCAGGCTGCGGTTGTCGGTGAGTTCGAGATCGGGAATGACGCCGTCGTTCGCGACGTCCGCCGCGAAGCCTTCGTAGCGGATCGCCATGTAGAACATCGCGCGTGCCATTTCGCCCTTGCGGTGGTTCCACACCTCGAATGAGCCGGCGTTGCCATCCGGCGACTTGACCCAGTTCGACTGGCCCGCGCCGCCGACGCCATTGTTCACTTCGGTCGGAAGCTCGGTGCAGCCGCTGGAGCAGTTCGCGAACGGCTTGTTGCCGCGACTCGCGTTCTGGCTCGTGTCGGACAGCCACAGCATGTGGGTGTCGGTATACGCGGCGAGGCTGCTGTTGGCGAAGCCGAGCGAGTTCGGCCAGGTGTGTTCGCGGTTGTAGGTGAGGCCACCGCCGGTGCCGGCGCGGTCGCTGACCGCGGTGTAGGAGCGGTTGCGGTAGACGTCGATCATCTTCGCGGCGTTGCTGGGGTCCTGCTGGGCGATTTCGAGGATCGTCCAGGTATTCGTGCCCGAGCCGCTGTACGGGTAGACCGTGTGACCCTTGATCGTGTTGTGCAGCGAGCAGCGCAACTGTTCCGGAGAGCTCGGGTTGACCTGCGAGTAGTAGCCGTCGAGCGTGCCGGAGGCGACCTGGAACGTCGCGACGTAGTCGGCCGCCATCGCGATGCTGTCCGCGTCGTGCACGCCGGTCGCGGTGATCGTGAACGTGCAGGTGCCGCCGGCGGGCAGCACCGTCGCCGGCGTCAGCGTACGCGTCGCGCCGCTGCCCGTCTCGTCGAGCGCGATCGGCGTCGCGCTGCAATCCAGCGCAAATGCGTTGGTGGTCGTCACCGCCTCGCTGAAGGTCGCGCGGATGTCGCTCGCGATCGCGACGCTGGTCGCACCGTTCGCGGGCTGCGTCGACACGATCGTCGGTGGCGTCGTCGCCGGGTCGAGCGTCGTGAACGCGATCGCGGTGTCGGCGAGCGGATGGTCCAGCGTGCCGTCGTTGTCGCTGATGCCGTTGGCGAGGATCGTCCAGGTGCAGCTCTCGTTCGCTGCGAATGCGGGCGACGGCGTCAGCGTGTAGGTGACCGGTCCGCCGGCAACGCTCGCGGTGTGGCTGCCCGATGTCGCGCACTGGATCGAGAACCATGGCGTGGTGGTGGTCACGGCCTCGCTGAACGTCACGCTGAGCGTCGCGGCGAGCGCGACACCGGTCGCGTCGGCGGCCGGTGTCGTCGATGCGACCGCGGGCGGGTTGTCCACCGGGGGGGCGCCGTCGACGCTGAACTGGATGTCGTCGATCGCGAGTCCGTCTTCGGCGCCGGCGATGTCGGCGTCGATCCAGCGGATCCACAGCGTCGCGCCGGGCGCGAGTGCGAGAGCGCCGATCGTGCCGGCGAGCGCGATGCGATTGGCAGCGAGGTTGCCGTCGAGCGCGCCGGCCGCACCCGTCGTGGTCGGCGAGGCGAAGTCGAGCGCGTCGACATCGACCCAGGTCGCGGCGCCGTCGTTCAGCGATGTTGCATCGAGGCTGTACTGGAAATCGAGCCGGTCGGCGCGACCCGTTGCGCCGAGGCGCCACTGCTCGCCCGCGTAGGCGACATCGATGTGATCGAGCGTGAGGCCGCTGTCGTTGCCGAGCTGCGCGCCGATCAGCGGTTGCAGCGAGCCCGAGCGCAACGCGCCGAACGCGCGATCGCTGCTGCCGGTGGCGCCGTAACTGTAGGTGTTCCCGCCGGCGGTCGCGCCGTTGTCCGCGGCGTAGCTCGTGTTCGCATTGGTGCCGCTTTCGACGAATCGCCAGCCCGGCGGCAGCGCGCTGCCGGTGCCGCTCGCGGCGAGCGTGTCGAAGTGTTCGACCGCCGGCGTGCCGCCGACGAGAGGAACGTATTGCGCCAGCGCGGCGGGCGCGGCGAGCGAAAGGCAAAAGCTCAGCATGGCGCCACTGGCGCCTCGAATGGACCGCATTGGATTCCCCAGGAAAGAGGTCCGGACACCTCGCCGCGGACCTGCTCTTCAACTATAAACGCGCCGCGCGACATTTTCAGGAAGGGCAAGCCGCCCTTGAATCGCCTTGGCAGGGCGCCATCTTGTGGCGCATGCCGCATCACCCCTTCCGCAGGGGCGGGTTCGCCGCTAAAATTGGCACTCAGCAAGTCAAAGTGCTAACAAAATCTAGTAACCCCTTTCAAATCAACCTGTTGATGGAGACATCCATGAAGCTTCGCCCGTTGCACGATCGCGTGATCATCAAGCGTCTGGAAGCCGAGACGAAGTCGGCCGGTGGCATCGTGATCCCCGACGCCGCCGCCGAAAAGCCGGTCAAGGGCGAAGTCCTCGCCGCCGGCACCGGCAAGATCCAGGAAGACGGCAAGGTCCGCCCGATGGCGGTCAAGGTCGGCGACGTCGTGCTGTTCGGCAAGTACTCCGGCTCCGAGGTCAAGGTCGATGGCCAGGAACTGCTGGTCATGCGCGAAGAAGACCTCATCGCCGTCGTCGAGAAGTAAGCAGGCGCCTCGCGCCGCGCTTCCCGCACCCCAACCAATCATTCTGAAGGACACCGTTCCATGGCAGCCAAAGAGATCCGTTTCTCCGAAGACGCGCGCGCACGCATCCTGCGCGGCGTGAACACCCTCGCCAATGCCGTCAAGGCGACGCTCGGCCCGAAGGGCCGCAACGTCGTGCTCGAGAAGAGCTTCGGCGCACCGACGATCACCAAGGACGGCGTGTCCGTCGCGAAGGAGATCGAGCTCGCCGACAAGTTCGAGAACATGGGCGCGCAGATGGTCAAGGAAGTCGCGTCGAAGACGTCCGACGTCGCCGGTGACGGCACCACCACCGCGACCGTGCTCGCGCAGGCGCTGATCCGCGAAGGCCTCAAGGCCGTCGCCGCGGGCATGAACCCGATGGACCTCAAGCGCGGCATCGACAAGGCGGTCGTCGGCGCGGTCGAGGAGCTCAAGAAGCTCAGCAAGCCGTCGGCGGATTCCAAGTCGATCGCGCAGGTCGGCACGATCTCGGCGAACGGCGATCACCTGATCGGCAAGCTCATCGCCGAGGCGATGGACAAGGTCGGCAAGGAAGGCGTGATCACGGTCGAGGAAGGCTCGGGCCTGGACAA
>Ga0105239_10008338_pt1 | contig 11809 bp, 11 predicted proteins | sample KBSC44metaG_FD_92761 | JGI IMG/M metagenome (GOLD analysis project Ga0105239, IMG submission 92761) | Corn rhizosphere microbial communities from Kellogg Biological Station, Michigan, USA - KBS C4-4 metaG | ecosystem: Host-associated > Plants > Roots > Rhizosphere > Soil | place: Michigan, USA...
AACGCTTTGGATCATTTGACTATAGGCTTGTTTTTGCGCTTCATAAATGGGAATGAGTTGCTGAAGCTGCAGCTCAGTTGCGTTGGGGACATCTTCTTGCTCCAACTCCCTCTCTTTATAGGCGGCATCAATTTTTCTAAACTGCTCTAAAAGATCGTTATTTCGGTTCTCTTGCGCCAGTTGCCCTTTGATCACTTCCATTTCTTGGCGGGCTTGGGTTAGCTCAAGCTGCTGCGCCTCTTTTGCTATAAGAGCTTCATTGAGCGCGACGGCTAATTGCTCTTTTTCTCGCGTGAGTCGAAGTCTACCCTCAAGCCTTTGATCTCTTTCATGTCGAGCGGCGTCTCGCTCTTCTTGGATTGTCTCTAATTCCCAAGCTTGATGGTTATCTTTCACTTGAAACTCTTCAATTCTAATCCCTTGCGCATCCACCGCTTCTTTTAAACTTTTGTTTTCCAATCGAAGCTCTTCCATTTCGTTCAAAAGCTCTTCTTCTCGGGCGGCGGTGATCACTCTTTCACCGATTAGCATGAGATGCGCCGCAATGTCGGGCCATACTACTCCAAGCGCTTTAAAAGCTAAACAACAAATTATTTGAAGGGGCCATAGGATCACTTTTCCTATGGCGCTAACGAGACAGATGACTTTACTGACAATCCAACCGATTCCCTCTTTAAAGCGTTCCCAGCAGCCAATTTGTGGCTCTTCTTGTGGGTAGATTGCGGAAGCGGTGGAAATCGGTTGAATACTCATGTGAACCCCTTTTTGGTTTTTTTGTCAGAACCTAACAAAAAAATTAATTGTTGTTCACATTTTTTTATTAAAATAATTACTTTATAGTAATTATTGCCACGCAGCTAATATTGCCGTCATCATCATTAAGCTAACTAATATGTAGCTCACGTCGATGAAGTAAACAGTGAGCGGCTTTTTCGCCCAGATAACGCCGGAAACATGGTTGGTGGCGACAAAGCCTAACCAGAAATAAAATCCAAATAAAAGCCCATATTGCCAGAGTTCAATTCTGAATTCGCGGACAAAAAATGAAATGACCGATGCGGTGACTAGAGATACGAGAGCGCTTCCTACAATGTGCATTGGAGTGGATTTGCATTTTTTCTTCTCAAATTTGTGCGCTTTTGCCCAAATGGAGCCAAAGAGTGCAGGCGAATACCAGAGCATTCCTAAAAACATATTTAAAACCGTTACGACGACAATTGCGCCTATCATAGTTACTCCCTGTTGAGGTTCTGGCTGATTTTATAAAATTTTCTTGAATTATTCAAGATTCAAAAGATGGATTTGAAAGCGATTGCTCGAGAGTTTGGGCTGACCGCAAGTTTGACATTTTTCTAGATCAGAGAGTTTCATCAAATACGATTGAACGGTGGAGACAAAGGTTCCATGGCTCCAAGTCAAAGGAGAGACTGAAAGGGGCTCGCCTGTATGGGGGTGAACTTGTTCTGCGAGAGTGCCACTTGGGCGAGCATGCGCCGCCGTCCACTCGAGTAATTCCATCGCTTTGGCTAGATCTTCTTTTTTTTCTGCGCGGGCAATTTCATAGCGAGCCAGCCATAACGTAGTGATAAACCAAGGATTGCCAGGGACATCATTGGAGACGCGATAGTAATAATCATTGGGATAACGAGCGAGCCCTCCAATGGGGGTATTGCACCAAAGGGCCTGTTTTACTTGCCGCATCGTATTTTCTACTTTCGGATCGCGCACATCATAGGCGCCAAAATCCCATATCGCATAAAGACTTGCATCGATGGTTGCATCGACCTCGATTGTCCCATCGTCTTTAAAATTGATCATCCGGGCAAAACGCTCTTCTTTCGGCAAATAGAGATACTTATCCATCCCAAGATGAATTTCTTGGGCCCCTTTTCTATAATGCTCGGCCAGATCTGTTTCCCCAAAGGCCTCAGCAAAATGGGCGGCCGCAAGCAGTCCTGCATAGACGGCTGAGCAGGTAAAGGTCAAAACGCCGCGCCGCTCTTCCCAAAGATCGTAGCTCTCTAACGGCAAACCGGTTCTCGGATCGCGATAGCGCATCATAAAATCGGCGGCATTTTTAATCAGGGGAAGATAAAGCGGTAAAATGAACTCTACATCGCGATAAATTCGATAATGGTTCCAAAGTGAGTTGATGATGAGAGCTGTTTCATCTTCTTGGATGGGGAGCTCAAGTTTATTTTTTCTTTGCCATGGGTGCCAAGAGCTAGCGACAGATCCTGATGGGTTATATTTATGGAGAAAATAGCCATCTTTTTCGATGATTTTAGCGCAAAATTGGTAAAACTTACGCGTCGAGCCATAGTAGCCGGCTAAATCAAATGCCCAGGCAATCAACGCCCCATCTCTTGGCCACATGTAACTATACGTATCGCGATTGAAATAGACGGCATCAGAATCGTTGGCCGCCATGATGCTGCCGCAATTATCGATCTGCGAGCGGCAAATCAAAAGGCTTCGCTTATAAAGGCGGGAAACTTTGTGCGGCAATGCCGGATCTTCTTGCTCTTGATGACCGACCCAAAATTTCCAATAATCATAGGTTCTTTTGTAAATTCTCTCTGGTGTTTTTTTCTTCACAAGGTCGTTCAGTTGTTTCACCTCTTCCCAGTTTTTTCCGACAGCGATCCAATAATAAAAGGTCTTTTTCTCTTTGGGATTAAGTAAGAGTGAAACCGCTAGCACCGAATCGACCGATCCTTGGGCAATCGGATTGTTGCTCAATACTCCATCTTCGGCATCTTTCCAAGTCCCTGCAAATTGGTCTCGATTTTTAATCCCTGTCGCAAATTCCCAAATCCCATAATGATCATTGGCAAAGACATTGATCAAAAAATAGCGATCTTTTTTGTAGTGTAGAAGCCCTTCTACTTCTGGGCGAAACGCAGCGGTATCGCCAATGTCATTGCCGTAAATATAAAAATCGTGACCGAAGAAAATTTTCACCTCAACCGCTTTTTCAGCGGTGTTTTCCACAGTCATTTTTCGAAGATAAATATTTTCGTGAAAATCAACCAAATCATGGGAGATGATTCGCAAATTCAGCTCTTCATTGATGAGTAAGACGTTAGTGACTAGAGAATCGTTGAGATAATCCTTGTGGATTTCCCAGCCATGGGGGAGCCAGCTAAATTTCCCGTCGACCCACACTCCGAAGCGAAAAGGCTCCAATTTGGTGTGGTTCTCTTCACCGACATGAGGAAAATAAAAGTCGCGCAAAAGATAATCTTTATCAAACGCGACTAATAAATTTCCGTTCCCGACAGGGATGTCTCTCGGCATATTTTAGGGGTAACTCCAGCTTACACTGAAGTTGTAGTTAATAAATCGGCCACTATTGCGCCCATAAGGGGTAAACCAAATGCCGGCAATGGCAGCTAATGATTCGCTCCAGTTGTATTCAATGGCTGGCGCTAATTGGAACGAATACGATGAGCCGCTACCGACAGAAGCGGGCATTCCGGTCGCAGGATCAATCCCCGCATTGCCGTTGAATTTTGTACGAGCGGTTGCCGTATAGATCGCATCTGTTGCAAGTGCCCATCTCTGCGTCAAACTCCATTCGAGGGCAAAATCGACAGTAAAGCTATTTCCGGGCCGAACTTTCCCACGGGTTCCATCTCCTCCGCCATAGGCGTTGAGACCTTTAACATGCACTGTTGTTGGAATGCTATAGCCGAGATAAAGCCGGGTGTTCAACGGATGGCGCGTCCACCAAAACAGAACTTTGCCCAATCGAAGGCTAAATGTGGTCACCCACGATCCGCCACCGGTGATATCGGTTCCTTCTTTGGCTGGGCTTAAATGTTGGTATTTCCCAATGGGTAAAGTTTCTCCTACCGTGAATTTAATGGCAGGGATCCAAACCCCTTGTTCTAAGAATTTAAAACCTAAAATCAGAGGAAAATCGGTAAGACCTGTATGGGAATGATCGCTTCTGACATTCGTTGTCAAAGTAGGAGCAATCGCAATATCCATCCAAGAAGTAAGTCCTGTCTGAGTAACGGGTTGAAGTTGAAATTCCCAAAGCGGGGGAGATGTGTGTTTTGCTTCGCTATTCGAATTAAAAACCCCATAATTGTCGATGGCGTAAAAATAGGGCTGAAGGCTAATCGATAAAGGAGGTACCATCGAGGGGCTTCCTGCTACAATCGGACCTGAATACCAAGGATTAAACAGGGTCAATGCGTGTTGAAAATCCCGTTCTGCTTGATCTAGTTCTACTTGAACTTCCTCGGCCGATTTTGGAGGAGGTAGATTGTCGTCGGCAAAAAGAGAAGTGAGTAGTAGTAAACTTGTTAATATAGTTCTTCGCATAAAAACGACCTCCGTCATTTTTTTATTTCCTTTTTTGCACTTTTTTGCAAGAGATAAGGAAAAGGGAGGCATTTTATGACGAAGATTGGAGATGAAGGACAAACCCCATCGATTGGTCCTCATGAGAAGAAAATGTATGAAGCGGAATATAAACAGGCGGCAGACCTATTTCAAAGGACGCTCGCTGAATATTCCAAGTCTGACAACATCTATCAGAAGGCTGAATTTAAGAAGGTTATGGAAGAATCGCTCCAAGTTCTCAACGATGCAGCGACAGGTCTTCGAAGAAATGATCTTCTCAACCAAAATAGCCTCATCGAAAAAGATTACAATTCATTTCAGTCAGACGATAAGGATAACGCGAAGCTTAAAAACGATCTCGACAAAGCCAAACGCTCAGTTTGAGAGTTTAACTAAAAAAGCTTTTTAGCTTTTCGAAAAAGCCTTTTTGATGGGGATGATTTTGCGGCGTTAACGTCTCTTCAAATGAATGGAGTAGATCTTTTTGCTTGGTCGAAAGTTTAATGGGGGTTTCGACAACGATCTTGAGAAGAAGATCGCCCTGGCCTTGGCCATGCACATTCGGAAAGCCTTTTCCACTCAATCGAAGAATTTGGCCCGACTGGACTCCTTCGGGGATTTGGGCCCTGCAAGCCGTTCCTAATGGAGAGGGGACCTCTTTTTTGCAGCCCAAGGTCGCTTCGATAAAGGTGATTGGCAATTCTAACAGCACATCATCGCCTTCTCGTTGGAATGTAGAGTGGGGGGCCACTTCGATGTATACGAAGAGATCGCCTGGTGGTCCGCCTGCTTCGCCTGCATCGCCATAGCCGCTCATTTTCAGCCGCATCCCATTGTCAACGCCGGCTGGAATCTTGATTTTGATCTGCTGTTTTTCTTTGATCCGCCCTGCACCCTTGCAATCTTTGCAAGGATCGGTGATCACCTGACCTGCGCCGCCGCAATTGGGGCAAGTACTCGACATGCTGAAAAATCCGCGACTTTGGATAATCTGCCCTTTGCCTTGGCAATGAGAACATGTCTTGATGCCAGCGCGCGATCTTGCGCCGAGCCCATTGCAAGTAGAACAAGAAATGTAATTGTGGATGCTCAGCTGTTTTTCTGTGCCTGTGGCCGCTTCTTCAAACGAGATTTTGATCGTCGTCTTTTTGCTTGTTCCTTTACGCGGACCCGCTTCTTCAGCATCTTGGCCAAATCCGCCGCCGAAGAAAGAATCGAAAACAGATTCTCCGCCGCCGCCGCCGCCTCGACCGCCGAATGCGCCCATAAACGTCCGAAGAGCTTCTTCCATGGACGAAAATCCTCCGCCTGGAAATCCACCCGCGCCGCCCATGCCAGCTCCTCGAAGTCCCTCTTCACCATACTGATCGTAAACGCGCTTTTTATTTTCGTCGCTTAACACTTCATAGGCTTCAGAGACTTGTTTGAACGTGGCTTCTGCTTTGGGATCGTCTGGATTGCGATCGGGATGGCATTCGAGTGCTTTTTTTCGATATGCCTTTTTGATTTCTTCGGGAGTGGCCCCTTTGGCAAGGCCGAGCGTAGCGTAGAAGTCTTTCATTGTTTAATAACCGCGGCGAATCGCTGTTTTGGTTCGTTTTGTGGCAGCTTTTGATTTTGCGCGAGATTTCACAGAGGGTTTATCGTAGAAACGGTGAGCTTTTGCCGCTTTCATGATCCCTTCTTTATCAAGTTTTTTCTTGAGCGCGCGAAGGGCTTTGTCGATAGGTTCGCCGATTCGGACTTTTACGCTGGGCATTATGGAATCCTTTGTAAGGTTAAAAATGTTAAAAAACTATGTTCCTATTCTACGGCAAGAGCGACTTCCATTCAATATTTTTGCTCTCAATAATTAATTTTAAGAGGTTTTTGGGTCCTCTTTGCCTGTTGAGCCAAAAGGAGTGGATTGAGCTCTCGCTTTTCGATTTTAAGGCCGGGGATTCGGGATAAGATTTTTTCGGGATGAGGGGAGATAATCAGGGGCTGTTTGGAGAGAAACTCGGCGGCCGTATCCAAAGAAAGTAATGTTGGCTCTTCAAAATCCAGTTGTACATAAATTCCTCCCATCCGACCGTCGATGGCGATAACGCCGGGCCCAAAGGCTGTGAGGCTCGAGACGGTAAAGAGGGGAATTTGCCATCCAAAACTGAGCGCGTTTGCCATCGAGACGCCGACCCGAATGCCGGTAAAGGATCCGGGACCGACTCCTGCCACTACTCGATCATAGGGCAGAGGATAGACTTCTAGAATTTTTTTTATTTCAGCGCCGAGCGTTTTCGATAATTCGGGGCCACTGGGCAATTTTTTTTCAAAAATAAGTTTATTGCCTTCAATCACAGCGGCCAGAGCGCACTCAGAACTGGTTTCTAAAGGGAGAATCTTCATGGCATAACAGTTTACACCATTGCATGTTTTTTTTCAGACTGCTATTCTGGGTTGCTTTTTGGGACGAAATTGGGTTAATAAAGCTATATAGCACGAGGTTTACTTGAATATTGAAAATCCCGACGATTTACCAGCAGAAATTCCACCGGAAGAGGTGGCTGCCGAAGAGGCTCTTTTAGATGATGAGCTCCCCCCTTTAAAAAAAGGGGATAAATCTCTCATGCCTATCTTGCCTTATCCAGAGCAGCTCTATATTCTCCCGCTCAATCGGCGCCCCTTTTTCCCGGGTATGGCCGCTCCCATTGTCATTGAGCCTGGCGTCTATTATGAAGTGTTGAAGATCGTTGCCAAGACTGACCACAAATGCCTCGGCCTTTTTCTCACCGAAAAAGAAGATGTAAATATTTATAAAATCAAAATCGATGACCTCTACAAGGTCGGCGTTGTGGCCCGCATTTTGCGGATTATCCCGATGGAGCAGGGTGGGGCGCAAGTGGTTCTCAACATGGAAAAAAGGGCCACGATCGAAAAACCGATCAAAAATAAATATCTTTCGGCCCAAGTCCAATACCACGATGATCCACCTTTGGAAAAACTTTCGCGTGAATTGAAGGCCTATTCGATCAGCATCATCACGACGATCAAAGAACTCTTGAAACTCAATCCTCTCTTTAAAGAAGAGCTCCAAATCTTTTTGGGCCACTCTGATTTTACAGAGCCGGGAAGATTGGCCGATTTTGCGGTTGCATTGACAACGGCTTCTCGAGAAGAGTTGCAAGAGGTGTTAGGGACATTTGAAATTGAAAAAAGGATCGATCGGGCGCTGATGCTCTTAAAAAAAGAGCTCGATATTAGCAAGCTGCAGAGCAGCATTAACCAGCGAATCGAAGCGACGATCTCGAAAACGCAGCGCGACTTTTTCTTGCGAGAGCAGCTCAAGGCGATCAAGAAAGAGCTCGGCATGGAAAAAGATGATAAATCGATCGATGCTGAGAAATTTGCAGAACGGTTAAAGCAGAGAAAAGTGCCCGAAGATGTGATGAAAGTCATCAATGATGAGATGGATAAGCTCAGCGCATTAGAGATCCAATCGGCTGAATATGGCGTTTGCCGCAACTATCTCGATTGGCTGACGATCGTTCCTTGGGGCATTTATTCCGAAGAGACGCACGATTTAAAAAAAGCAGAGCATATTCTCGAGCAAGACCACTACGGTTTAAAAGATATCAAAGAGAGAATTTTAGAATTTATCGGGGTCGGTAAATTAGCCGGTGGAGTCAAGGGGAGCATCATTGCGCTCGTCGGGCCACCTGGAGTGGGGAAAACGAGCATCGGCAAAAGCATCGCGCGCGCGCTCAACCGGAAATTTTACCGATTTTCTGTCGGCGGTATGCGCGATGAAGCGGAGATCAAAGGGCATAGAAGAACCTACATTGGGGCGATGCCTGGCAAAATGATCCAGGCCCTCAAATACTCAGAGACGATGAATCCGGTCATCATGCTCGATGAGGTGGATAAAATGGGAAGCAGCTATCAGGGCGATCCAGCATCCGCATTATTGGAAGTACTCGATCCTGAACAAAATAAATCGTTTCTAGACCATTATCTCGATGTTCATTGCGATCTATCAAATGTCCTTTTCATCGTGACGGCAAACGTGCTCGATACGATCCCTGAGCCGTTGAAAGATCGAATGGAAATCCTGCGCCTTTCCGGCTATATCCAAGCGGAAAAAATTGAAATTGCCCGCAAATACTTAATTCCGCGCAATCGGAAATTAATGGGACTTAAACTGAGCGATATTACCTTTACCAAAGAGGCCATTGCGCAGATGATCAACGGCTACGCCCGAGAATCGGGGGTTCGAACGCTCGAAAATTACATCAAAAAAATCATGCGTAAAGTGGCTGTAAAAATCGCACGCGAGCCGGAAGAAAAAAAGAGACCAGAAACGGTTATTTCGGAAAACAATCTCACTGAATATATCGGCAAGCCGATCTTCCTCTCTGATCGCTTTTACAAAGTCAATCCAGTAGGCGTTGTCACAGGCCTTGCTTGGACAGCTCTCGGAGGCGCTACCCTCTATGTGGAAGCGGCTAAATATCCGTCCGAAAAAACGGAAATGAAACTGACGGGCCAAGCAGGCGATGTGATGAAAGAATCGGCCCAGATCGCCTGGTCGTACTCGCAGACATTTTTATCGAAGTACTTGCCCCACGCTCAATTCTTTGAAAAAGCGCAAATCCACATCCATATCCCTGAAGGGGCGACGCCAAAAGATGGCCCCTCTGCGGGCATTACGATGACAACGGCGCTATTATCGCTTCTTTTGAATAAGGCTGTTCGCGATAATCTCGGCATGACAGGGGAGTTGACCCTGACTGGAAGAGTGCTTCCCATAGGTGGACTCAAAGAAAAATTAATCGCTGCCCGTAGATCGAAGGTAAACGTGTTGATTTTCCCGAAAGAAAATTTACGCGACTATGATGAGCTTCCCGCCTTTTTAAAGAAAGGCTTAGAGGTCCACTTCGTCGAATACTATGACGAAGTTTTTAAAATCGCATTTCCGAAAGAGAAAATCCATGTCCAAGCCGTGGCTTCAAAAAAAGCTCGTAGAGCCCGCAAAGCTTAAAGAGAAAGTTAGAGAGCTTAAAGTCAGTGGACTCACGATTGCGACCTTGAACGGGTCGTTTGATCTACTCCATGCGGGGCATCTCTATATCATTCATCAAGCCTCTTTACAGGCAGATAAGCTATTTCTCTGCTTAAATTCAGATCGCTCGATTCAGCAATATAAAAATCCCTCGCGCCCCATCATTTCGCTTCAATCTAGGCTCGAGCTCATCGCAGCTCTTGAATTTGTCGATTATGTCACCTGGTTTGAAGAGACTGATCCGATCGCCATTTTATCGATCATAAAGCCCGATGTGCATGTCAATGGCGCTGAATATGGGGCAGACTGCATCGAAGCGGAGACGGTTCGCGCCTTTGGGGGCCGCCTTCATCTAGTCGATCGAATTCCCGGTTTGGCAACCTCTGCCATTATCCAAAAGGTGCGCTCATGCGACTGATTGGGACCTTAGATCATGAATTAGAAGCGAGGAAGTTTTCCGCCTATTTACAAAGGCTCGGCATTGAAAGCAGTATTGATCCTTCCTTTGATGCTACGAACCAGCAGTTTCTCTATTCGATTTGGATCCATAACGAAGATCAAATTGCTGAAGCGATGAGAGAGTTTACCACCTTTCAACAAAACCCTGCCGATAGACAATACAACGTCCCCATCACTGAGCACATTCAAACCGAACAAGAAAACCCGCCCTCAGAAGCCATTGAGGTGCCGCGGAGCCCTCCTTTACGAGGAACTTCTTTTTTTCTCGGCCTTTGCATTCTCGTCTATCTTTTCAATGTAATTCAGCTGATATCGTTGAGTAAAGAGGGGATTAAAGAAGCGCCGATTACCTCAACGCAAATCGCTCTTCTTTACGATATCCCTCCCACACTTGAAACCGCCCTTAAAACCAATGATCCGAAAGAAATAGAAGCTGCTGAACATACTCCTTTTTGGAGAGGCGCCTACACTTTGTTTCTCCTCAAAGTTAAAGGAGCAGATACTGCCCTCGCAGAAGGATCTCTTTTTATCAAAATTCGACAAGGAGAGATTTGGCGCCTCTTTTCTCCCGCTGTTTTACATAGCGATCTACTCCACATCCTCTTCAATATGCTTTGGCTCTGGATGCTAGGGCGTCAAGTCGAAAAGCGTATTGGACTCTTCCGTTACGTGCTCCTCACTTTGATTCTCGGCGTTATTACCAACACGGCCCAATATCTCATGAGCGGTCCCTTCTTTCTCGGCTACTCAGGCATTGTCTTAGGTCTTGCCGGCTTCATTTGGTATCGAGAAAAAGTGGCCCCTTGGGAAGGTTATCCACTGCAAAGATCGGTCATCATCTTTCTCTCTCTCTTTGTTCTGGCCATGTTTGCCATTCAATTGGGTTCATTTCTCCTCATCCTCTTTTCCAACACCTCCTTTAACCCCAACATCGCAAACACAGCCCACATCATTGGCGCCCTCTCTGGAGTACTCCTTGCACGCCTCCCTTACTTTTCTGCCCGGAGGCCTCTCTCATGAGCGCGCGCGATCTGATCATTTTAGGCTGTTCGAGCCAGCAGCAAACCCGCTTTCGCAACCACGGCGCCTACCTTTTGCGCTGGAATGACGAAGGGCTCCTCTTCGATCCAGGTGAAGGGACGCAGCGGCAATTCATTTTCGCCGATGTGCCGCCCCCTTGCGTCACCCGCATTTTCATCAGCCACTTTCACGGCGACCATTGCCTTGGCCTCAGCTCCATGCTACTCCGCCTCAACCTCGATAAAGTGACCCATCCGATCCATTGCTACTATCCAGCCAGCGGCAAAAAATACTTCGATCGGCTCCGCAACTGCTGCATCTACCGAGAAAACATCCAAATCGTCGAACATCCCGTCAAAAAGGCAGGCCTTGTCGAAGACGATGGAAAATTCCGCATCGAAGCGGCCTTCCTCGATCATGGCGTTGAAAACATCGGCTGGCGCATCACCGAACCCGACACCATCAAATTCGATAAAGAAAAACTCAAAGCGCTCCAACTCGATGGTCCGATCATTCGCGACCTCGAGCGAGACGGCAAAATCACCCACAACGGCCGAATCATCACCCTCGAGGAGGTGAGCCATCTTCGCCCCGGCGACGCCTTTGCCTACATCGTCGATACGCGCCCCTGTAAAGGAGCTCAAATCCTCGCTAAAGGGGCAAAACTGATCCTCTCGGAAGCGACTTATCTCGATAGTGAGCGGGCCATTGCCCATGAATATCATCACATGACCGCAACCCAAGCTGCGCAAATTGCCCTCGACGCTGAGGCCCACATGCTCGTTCTCACCCACTTTTCCGCTCGCTACCGCGACATGGAAGAATTTGGCATCGAGGCGAGAAAAATTTTCCCCAATACATTTGTGGCTGAGGATTTTATTCGAATGCCACGGCCGAGATAAAAGGTTACCCCATGCCCCTAAACGACTGCCGTCT
>Ga0105239_10008339_pt1 | contig 11808 bp, 13 predicted proteins | sample KBSC44metaG_FD_92761 | JGI IMG/M metagenome (GOLD analysis project Ga0105239, IMG submission 92761) | Corn rhizosphere microbial communities from Kellogg Biological Station, Michigan, USA - KBS C4-4 metaG | ecosystem: Host-associated > Plants > Roots > Rhizosphere > Soil | place: Michigan, USA...
AATCGCGTGCGACGTTTCGGCATGGCATGTCCTCGACGCGCGCTAGCTGGCGAGAGGAAGCTCGATCTCGCATATGCGTGAATGCTCGGCGCCGAAAAGATCGGCCGCGGCGACGGAGGGCACGTCGATGTCCGGGCGCCTCCACCCGAGCACGAGCTCCCGCATCAACTCCGGCTCCATCTTGAAGTAGTGGCGATTGACCGTCGCAACGCTGGTATCACCCATCATCTGCACGACGGCGAGCAAGTGAGCGGGCGTCTTGCCGCGCTGCGCGATGTGAGACGCGCCGGTGTGCCGGAAGTTGAAGAACGTCCGCTTCTTGTCTTCGAGGTCGTAGCGGAGCATGCGGCTGGCGATCACCATCAGCCGCTCCCACTGCTTGCGGATGTCCACGTACGGCAAGCCGGTTTCAGGGTTGAAGTGGATCGGGGCGTTACCTGGATTCGCCGGCCGGATCGAGAGCAGGTATTCGACGAGTTCCTCGGCGAGCGGCCCTTCCGCTTTGATGCCCTTGTTGACGTTCTTGTGTTGGTCGAGCTTGTACCAGCCCGTCAGGTTCTTCGCGTCGAGCGTAACTTCATCCCAACGGAGGTGCAGATTGCAGTCCGGCCGCATCATCGTGTAGTAGCCGATGAGGCAGTAGCCGCGGAGAGGAACCGCGGATGGCGAGCGAAGACCGCGGTTCTTCTTCTCCTCCGCTACCTTCGCATTCCACGCGGCTTGATCCGCTTCGTACTCGAGGAGCGCTGGCCCCATGATCATCCCGAGCTCGCGGCGCGTCCACGGCTGAGGATCACCATTGCGCGGCGCAGGCGGGAGGATGATGTCGGAAAGTTGATGCGACTTGATGACCCGCTCGGCCTTCGCGCGCTTGAGCATCGCCAGCAGCGTGGTTGCGTAGTGCCGGCGGGTCTGCGCGCTCATGTTTTTGTACTCGTCGAGCAGCGCCATAACCTGTCAAGGGTAAATTGTAAGTTCTCACCTTTGAGAAATCAAGTGCTATCATCAGTGAGAATCATGCGCAAACGACGGCCGAGCAGAAAGCCCCGAGGCAAAAGCGGAGGGATACTCCGCGCAATGGGAACGCGCACACCGAGAGGCACGGCAACGACGTTCGGCGAGGAGTTCGGAGAGCGGCTGAAGGCGAAGCGCGAGGAGCGCGGCTTCACGCTAGAGGAGCTCGCGGACAAAGCCGGCATGCACTCCGGCCGCTTATCGGAATACGAGAGTGGCCGTCACACGCCGCAACTGGAGAAAGCGGCGAAGCTGGCCGAGGTGCTGGAAGTTGCACTCGACGAACTGGTCGGGCTCAAGCCCTCCGAGGTACGCGAGGACGTGCGCAATCCGAGACTGCGCGCCAGCGTGCGCGCACTCGAAGCGTCCGGGCACTCGCGCTACATCGAGGCCGCGGGGCTGGCTGTTGAAGGGTTCGTAGCGCTCGCGCGTCACGACGAGTTCGAGGCGGTTCGCCCGCGCCGTCGTAAGTAAGCCGCCGCGCGTGCAGCCACGGGGTCGGTCGGTGGAAGGTGCGAGCTCCAGAGGCCAGAGCACGTCGCGCTCCGTCGGCCGTCGCTACACTTTCTTCCATCGTGTCGTACGCCGCCGTTGTCAAGTCGGTGTGGTGGGGGTGACTTGACAACGGCGGCGTACGACACGACGTTCTCGCACGATGGCCGACGGTCGTGTTTGAGCGATGCTCAAATGTGAGAAGGTCGGTACGGGTAGTTTTCAGCCGACGGGTAAAGGCGCACGCCGGGCGCGCGGTCCGCGGAGCCGATGTGAGCTCTCTGCGTCCATGCTAATGATAGTGAACGGGCCTGTCTGAATGAGATCAGGAGGCAGCGTCGCACCATTCGCCTCCAATAGGCAACGCAGCACTGGCCGTGAGGTTTGGCGCCAGATCAGGTACGCCTGCTCAACGCGGTACCCAGGGAATTCCAACTCCTGGTTGATGCACTGGAAGCGCTTGAACGTATCCAACGCGTAGTCGCTGATGAAGTAGTAGTGGTCGCAAAGAAGCTCGCGCTGCCTCGCATCCTCGCCGAGGGCGTAGAAGAAGGCCGCAGTCAGATCTATGTTGTCGCCGCCCTCGGCATCCATCGGTAGGTTGAGGTCGGGACGCCTGTTGAACGCCTGGTGCGGTTCGCGGTGACATGAACGGCACAGAGTGATGCCGTTCCCGGGGTCTAGCTGCATCATCGAGATAAGACTTTTCCGAATGATGTGATGAGCCGAGAGAGCGGAGGTCTCGTGGCAGATCACGCAGCGCAGACCATCGCGGACTCGAATGAACTGGCTCCATAGCCGAAGGCAGCGCTGGAGGCTTCGATCCCGCTCAAGCGCCGTCAGAAACCTATCGAGGGCTACATCGATCGCGGCGGGTGAGAGATTCAACCGTTCCTCCGAACAGGGCGAGGTAATTCTATGCGTCTTCGCAGCCTTCCGCACCGTAGAATGTCGCAGGTACGGTGGAGAGCAAGATGGACGATCCTGAACGCGGAGCGCATCCGGGAATCCCGCTGTCGAGAGCGAATCACGAGCCTTACGTCAAGATCGTGGTTCCTCCATTCATGTCTATCTTCCGGCCCTCCCTTGGGGCAAGTCTGCTCAAGGCTAACCTCGAGCAGAAGGGGGTGCGGTGCAGCGTCTGCTACCTGAACATGGATTTCTCCAAGGAAGCAGGCCACCTCCTCACGCAGTACATCGCCAAACACTCCGGCAAATCGCTTTTGGTCGGCGAGTGGATTTTCTCGCATGCGCTCTATCCAGACCGAGACCCCAAGAAGGACGAGGAGTATCTGGACCTCCTGAGCTCACGCCTTCCACCCGATCTGATCAGATTGGTCGTGGCGGGGGCAGGCCAAGCGCGCGAGTTTGTCTCGAATGCGGCAAGGCGACTGGTCGCCGACAAACCCGTCATCGTCGGGTTCTCATCTATGTTTCAGACTCATGCCGCGGCACTCGCGCTCGCGGCGGCCGTGAAGGAAATTAGTCCTGCTACGGTGACTTGTTTCGGCGGGTCGAATTGCGAGGGATCCATGGGGCGCGCGACTGTCGACGCGTTTCCGCAAGTCGACTACGTCTTTTCAGGCGACGCGGATGAGACCTTTCCCGAATTTGTTCAGAATTTTCTCGCTGGAGAAGAGTCGCCGGCAAACGCACCGTCCATATTCAAACGACGGTGTGAAAATAACGAAGGGCTGGCGAAGAGTGATGATGGCCGGCTCCGCGGTGGTCCAGAGCTGGCGAGCTGCGCAAACGACGCTGCCGCGTCAGGCGTATTCGCCGATCTGGACAGCCTACCTCCGCCGGCGTATGACGAATATTTCGAGAAGGTCAACGAGCTTGGAATTGCCGGTGAATTCACGGTCGGGCTGCTAGTGGAAACCTCGCGTGGTTGTTGGTGGGGTGAAAAGAGCCACTGCCGCTTCTGCGGTCTGAACGGCATCGGGATGAAGTATCGTTCCAAGTCTCCGGGGCGGATTATTGAGGAGTTCAAGTTCCTGGCGGAACGGTGGAACCCTGATTTTCTACAGGTGACCGACAATATCCTCGACATGAGACACTTGCCGGCGTTTGACGAGATACATAAGAGCGGTAATCCAATCCGGTTGTACTACGAAGTGAAATCTAACATGAATGAGGATCAGCTCCGACGGATCGCGCTTGGAGGCGTGACTTGGGTCCAGGCCGGCGTCGAAAGTCTAGACGATAATGTGTTAAAGCTCATGGGGAAGGGCGTGACCGCTCTTCAGAACGTCCGATTGCTTAGGAACTGCATCGAGCTGGGAATCGTGCCTCACTGGAACATCCTGAGCGGGTTTCCGAGTGAACGCCCGGAGCAGTACGCGAAGATGGCGGAAATGGTTGACGCTCTGGAGCATCTACCACCGCCAGTCGGTAGCAACCCTATTAGACTCGTCAGATTCAGTCCCTACTACGAACGTGCGGCCGAGTTCGGATACGTTAATGTCAGGGCAGCGCCTGCCTATCGCTACATCTACGACCTGGCGCAGGACCAGCTGGATAAGCTGGCATATCTATTCGTCGCCGACAATGATGAGGTTCCGGACGAGAAGGTGACTAGACATCTGCAAATCGCGGTCGAGCGTTGGCAACTTCGCTACGCGCGAGATGAAGAATACCCGCGGCTTATGTTGTTCGAACTGAACGGCGCCCACCTCATCAAGGACACCCGGTCTATTGCCAAGCAGAGATGGACATCGATAGGCAAAACCGGAATTGCCTTGCTGGAAGCCTTTCGAAATCCCGGACTAATCGACAAGGTTCTTACGGAACTTGGTGACAGTTTGGGCTCAAGCGCTGGGGTTCGCTCAACGTGGGAGCTTCTGGCTGAGCACAGATTCGTTCTTATCGACGGTGATCGGGCACTATCGCTTGTAGTGGATCCGCGCAAGCGGGTTAGGCGGGCTGCCGACACGCAGTCGCGGCCGGATTGCTTAGGGGAGAAAATCGAACGGGAGATCGGTCTACTGCTCCATGGTCCGACCGGAAACGAGCGGAACTATCACTTGCAGTACGTGCCGGAGGCAACGCGCGAAGCTGATCAGGAGGTGAGATGATGCAGGGAGAATCGGATAAGGAACGTCATGCAAGGCAATATGGCGAACTCATAGCCAGGGCTTGGAGCGACAGAGACTTCAAAGCCAGGCTGATCGAGAACCCGAAGGCTGCTATGGCCGAGCTCGGGATCGCCACGATCCCCGACGTAGAAGTTGTGGTGCTCGAGGCAACCAAGAAGAGGGCCTATTTGGTGATCCCACCAGAGCCGGAGGAGCCGATCAAGGATCTGGATCTCACCGCTTACTCGGCACACTACTACATCGACGGGTCCGGATGATCTCCGACGCCGCGCAAGAACTGCGTCAAGAGTGCGGCTAGCGCGGCGCAAGGTGAGCGGTTTCCCTGCGGTGGGGCGCCGGCGCGGCGCTTGCCCACAAGGGATGACCGTGCACGATTGAGACACCCGCTGCGGGCGACGTGACGGCGCACGGGAGGGGGAAACGTGCAGCCGTGAGGAATGAACCCACAGGCGATGGGAGGGCGGGCAGCTGGTGCCGCGTGTTTTTGCGCCGTTGAAGCGCCGGTTTGCCCAGGTCGATCGCAAAAACCGCGACACCAGCGTGGGGGCGCGCGATCTACACCTAGTGGAGACGGCGACGGCAGTGCCCGGTGCGATGCGGCAATAAAGAAGCCGGGGCAGTTGGGTGAGGGGCCGCCGTGGGCGAAACAAAAAACGAGGCTGAGACGTCCGCGAGGGTGGCGCTCGTGCCCCGCGGTCGGCGATAATCCGGACCAGGACGGCACGTGACCCGATCACCGAGAGAGACTGGAACGAAAAGGCGACTTGACCCGCTGAGTGTAAGCGAGCGAAGCCAGCAAATGGCGCTCGTGAGGAGCCGGGACACCGCGCCTGAACGTGCGGTGCGGAAGATGTTGTTCAGGATGGGCTATCGTTATCGACTGCATTCGGCCGGCATTCCTGGTCGGCCGGACATCGTGTTGCGAAAGCATCGGACAGTCATTTTCGTGCACGGTTGCTTTTGGCACCGCCATCCGGGTTGCGCAAGGACTCGCACACCGAAGACCCGGGTGTCGTTCTGGACAGAAAAGTTCGCACAAAATGTGGCGCGCGATCGTATCGTGCGAACCATGCTGCGCCGCGAAGGGTGGAGGGTTCTTGTTGTGTGGGAGTGCATATCAGAAAACGCGTCGTTACTTGAGCGACGTTTGCGGGGTTTCTTGGAGACGACAGCGTGAAGGCTGTTGAATTATTTAGCGGTTGCGGAGGACTGGCCCTTGGCGCTGCGCAGGCTGGTTTTGAACATCTCGCTGTTATCGAATTCGATTCTCACGCGTGTGAAACGATCAGGGAAAATCAACGGCGCGACTATCCGTTAGTAAAAGACTGGCCTCTTCATGAGATGGATGTCCGTCGCTTTGACTACGCGCCGCTAACGGGACGAGTTGACCTCCTGTGCGCAGGGTTGCCTTGCCAGCCGTTTTCGTTTGGTGGGAAAGCCAAAGCCCACCGCGATAGCCGCGATATGTTCTCGGAGGTTGTGAGGGCCGCGCGGGAACTGCGGCCGAAAGCGATTCTCATCGAGAACGTGAAAGGTTTGTTGCGATCATCCTTCAAAAGCTATTTCGACTATTTGCTCTTAGCGCTGGCTAGTCCAGGCTTGGCACGCACGGGTCGCGAAGGTTGGCGAAAACACTTTGAGACGCTGCGCTGTCGGGAAGATGACGGCGTTGGCGATGATCTGAAATATGACGTCCATGTCCATACGATCAACGCGGCGGATTACGGCGTACCGCAGTGGCGGGACCGCGTACTCATTGTCGCGTTTCGATCCGATTTGGGCGTGAAGTGGGAGCCACCAGCGCCGACGCACGGATTGGACGAGCTTTTGTGGGATCAATGGCAATCTGGGACATATTGGAGCCGTCACGGCCTCGTGAGGTCGAAACGCGGCCTCATGAGTCATCGCCTTAAGCAGCGCTTGGCGATCGTGCGGCAGCTAGACGAACTGCGTAGCTCACGGTTGCCTTGGCGCACAGTGCGGGATGCGCTTAGCGATCTGCCGAAGCCGACGAGAGGCGATGACGGCGTGCGGAATCATCGGCTGCGGGCAGGCGCGCGCTCGTACGTGGGACATCAAGGCAGTCTTCCGGACGAGCCGGCCAAAACGCTTAAGGCGGGCGCGCATGGCGTGCCTGGTGGCGAGAACAGCCTGGCGCTAGGCCGAGGAAAGCTGCGGTACTTTACGATTCGAGAGTGCGCTCGTCTTCAGACATTCCCGGATGATTACGTGATCACGGGGCCGTGGACGAGGGCCATGCGGCAGATAGGAAATGCTGTTCCGGTATTGCTTGCGCGAGTAATTACGGAGCGCATCCACGCGCACCTCTCGAAGGTCAGCGCGCGCGGCGAGGTGATTGAGTTTTCGGCGGCTCACCCGAAACGGCGAGCGGTTTAACCAGCGTCATTCGGGCTCTTCTAGTATCGCCTTCTCGTATTTCACCTTGTAGGTGGTATGTAGATACCTCAGGAGGATGTCAAGACGGATGCGCAACGCGTAGGCGTCGTTTGGCGTTTGAGAGTGCTTGTCGAACTCGAGCAGCGCGAGATCGACGCTTTGATCGGTTTCGCCTTTTTGCTCTGCGAGTTGCCTGTTCTTCTCTCGCTTCTTCTCGAAGGCTGCGAGCATGTCGCGTTTAACGTCGCTAACCTTGTCCAGTTTTATGAAACGGAATAAGTGAAAGTACAGAGTAATCATACCGACCTGCCGGAGCAGCGGGTCAGGCGTGCCGAAGACACGATTCATCACAGCAAGCGTTTTTTCGGTTTCTTGGACAATGGCGTTGACCGCGGTCGTCGCGCTTTTCGTGGGTTTGTTCTTAAATTCGCGGACGAAGTCGTCGAGATCGACCTTTTTGGTGTTGACGATGTCGTTCTGATGTTCAATGAACATGAACTTCGCGGCGAGATCGCGATGCCTGTATCGCTTGTCGGCGAAAGGCACATGCTTCGTGAAAAATGCCAGCGCGGCGACCTTGCGAATCGCGGGTGGCACAGGACCACCAAAAGCGTTTCTTTTCTCTGGCGCGTTAAGTGGCACGGCTTCGTTTAGCCGGGAGAACATATCTTCGATGAGTTCGAGATCATCGGTGCGGATGGTTGTTATGTCGAGCGGGGTCGCGTCGAATCGGCTCTTTATGTGTGGGTATCTCTCAGCGAGTTGCGAGTAGCCCAAACCGCCTAACTTTACGGTGGAGTCTCGCAGATATTCAAAATCCTCCGCTAGCGCGATATTGCCAGTGATGAAGTCCCAAATCGTTTGAAGGCGCTGCTGTCCGTCAACAATCGCGTACCGGTAGGTTTTTCCGTTGATGCGCTTTGGCGGGACGAATTCATGAAAATATAGTTTGGGCACGTCGAATCCGTTGATTAGAGAATCAATCAACAATTGACGTTTCTCGGGAGTCCAAACGCCACCGATTCGTTGATAGTCAGGATGCAATTGAATGTCGTCTCGTTCGGAGTAGACGATCAAGAGCGAACTTTGAGGGTATTTACCTAGTGTAAATTCAGTCATCGTACGGCCTCCGCGCGACACGGGCGACGTTGTCGAGCTCGGGAAAGACGGTGAGCCGATCGATTCGAAGAGCTTCGAGTTGGCGTCGAATGGTAGGTTTGGCGTAGGCCGGCACGATGTAGCGGCCGATGTGGGAGCCGTCGCCGAGCGTATCTATGGGGCTTTGGTCGCGGTGGGTAACGGTGAAGACGCTGTGCTGCGCCTGCATGCGTTTGGAGTGCCGAATCGCGATACCAGCCGCGGGCGTCAGGCTACTTGTGCGTTCGGAGGCCATAACGGACGGCAAGTAATTTGTCAGATGCTCGTCGCCAGGTTCGAAGATCGGAAGGTCTCGCTTGCCGGACAACCTGATGTTTGCGAGTCGGTTCAGTTCGACGGGCAGGAGAAGCCACAGCGCACCGTCTTTGCGGTCGTTGCGCGTTAGATCGTCGGTCGAGTGCGTTGCGAAGTACAGGCCGATGAGCGGGCTTTCTGTCCAGTCCAGGAGTCGCGTCGGAACGCCGTGATGGCGAGCGATGAATAACCATTCCCATTCGGATTGGGGCCGTTCGTCGAAGAACTGAACGGCGTTCTGCTTGAAAGCGTTGATGAGGGCGCGTTCTTGTTCAAGCTTGAACGGAGCGCGGCCGAGCGATGGAACCAGGGGGTAGTCGAATATGGTTGAACCGCGAAACCAGATCTGCGTCTGCTTCGCTTTTTGTCGATGCGCCGTCACGGCGGTAAGAAGATCCCTGACGCTACGTATGCGCTTGTCGTCAACTATCATCGTCCCCTACCCGCGCGTTGAAGAGAGCCGTGGTCCGCCGGTCCGTCGCTCGCACGAGAGGTTGCGAGGAAATTCGTGAGTGCGTCGACCGACAGACCATGATAGCTGCAATGTGGTTAAGGCGGAGACGAGGTGGCGGGTAGCCTGGGGCGCCGGCGCGGCGCTTGCCCACGAGAGACGCGCGTGCACGACACGGACACCCGCTGCAAGCGACGTGACGGCGCATGGGTGGTGGAAACGTGCGACCGCGACGAACGAACCCACAGGCGATGGGAGGGTGGGAAGTGGCGGCGCCGTTTTTGCGACCGCTCAGCGCCGGTTTCATCCTATCGCTCTGCAAAAACGGTGACGCCACGAGGGGGGCGCGCATCTACGCCTGGTGGATCACGCCGAGGGCGTGCAGGTTGCGCAGCGCGCGCGATACCACGAGCGGCCGCGTGATGGGTGGGCCGTGGGCGAAACAAAAAAGAACACGCGAGCGAACCACGGCGAATGTGCTTCGAGCGCGAATCGCGGAACAACGGAGCTACGTCGGCGACCACGTAACGAACGATCTCGCGGTCATCGCGCGATCGCGCCCGTCCGCATCCACGGCCCGTAGAACAAGCGGCTGTGCATTCCGGTCGGCACCGCAGCAGATCGCGTCGAGGTTGACCATGAGCGCCCGATTTCCGCAGCCTTTCCGATGATGAATGCGGAAATCACCACGCAGAGGGTCGGATCGAAGTGGCACGGCTACATCGATGGGCGGCCGGACCTCGACGAAACAGCACTCAGCGAAGAGGCGGCGCGCCGGAAGATGGAACAACTGCGCGATCGCATCGGAAGATGCGGAGCTAGAACGGAGCGCTTCGGCGGAAGAACGTGCGAGTTGATCGACGGCCATCGGTCCGTTGGTAAGACACGCACCGAGCACCGGAGTGGCGGCGCGACATGGTTGGATGCCTGTGCCGACGGCGTCGATCCTGGTGAGGAAGCGCCGCAGAAGATGCGTGGTCGAAGAGCGCGAGGCCGTTAGTTCGTTGGCTCGTCAGCCGAGAGGTCGTCTTCCGCCGATGGTCGTCTGAGGATCGGCTGGACAGCTTGGCTTTGCGTCTGCGTCTGCCACATCAACGCGACTTCGCGCACCATCGTGACGAGTTGCGGCACGTCAAACGGCTTGCGTATCACGGCATGAACCTGATGTGGCTGGAGCTTCCCTAGCTGCGCGTCATCGAAAGCGGTGACGACGAAGACGACCGAACGCGCAGTCGGTGTCGCGTCGTGAAAGGCGGCAAGGAACTCGAATCCGTTGAGACGCGGCATCATGAGGTCAAGAATGATCACGGCGTACTCGTGCTCACGCGTGAGCTCAAGGGCGGCTGCACCATCGTTGGCGGCGTCTACATCGAACGGCTCGCGGCGCAGAGCGGCAACAAGAAGCGTGCGAATCGCATCATCGTCCTCGACTACGAGAATCCGTGGTGTAACGGCAGTCATCGCGCCATCACCATACGCCTGCTGCTATGCGCACGTTCGTGCGAAACGTCACGAGAGCGGCGCGAGCTGGTCTCCACGAAGAAACGCCGTGATGGGCATCGCGAGCAACTCGACCTTGAACTCCGGCGCTTGAGGGTTGCGCCAGCGCTCGGGCGGAACGGCCGCGATCACCCGGCAAAGGCGGGCGTCGTCATCGGAGAGCGTCTTCACGATCGCGTCCCTACTCCGGCAGAGGGAGCCGACCTCAAGTTCGGTCGTTTGTGTCGGCATTTGTCAGTGCCTCCGATCGACGGCGAAGGTCTTCGAGTTTCTCGAGAATGGATGCGGTCTCGGATGAGGAGTTGCCGGCAGCGCGCTTGAGACGCTGGAGGTCTTCGCGCTGACGCTGCAGATCGGCCTGAATCCGCTCGACGTCATTCGGTGCTTCGGGTTCGCTGCGTGAAAAAGGCGTCATGTCCGTGTGAACCGGCGACGTTAGCAGCAAGCGCTTTGCCACGGCGGCCTCGGGCGGGAGCCGCGCCGCCGGCGCCGGGGGGCCGCGGAGGCGATGTGCGGCCCGAGCTGCGGCCCGCGGGTGGGGGGCGGCGGCCGGCCGCAGCTCGGGCCGCACATGGCCGGAGCGGCGGGAGGGCGGAAGCGCCGGGCCGCGGAGCGGACCTTCGTCGGCAGGGCGGCGTGGGCGGCGGGCCGACGAAGGTGCGCGGAGCGGGCGCGCGAGCCGAAGGCGAGCGCGCGCGGCGCGGCGAGGGGGAAACGTGCAGCGCCCGCACTCTTGCCATTGACGACGAGGCGCACCGCGACCAACGGGAAGCGGTGCGCCGGTCATGCCGCTGGTGGCGCTGGCGCAGCAGTTTGCTTCGCTCTCGGCAGAGAGTGAGGCCAACTGATGACGGAACCCCCGCGAGGTTGGGGCGCGGCGGCGTGAGCCGCGCCCCAACGAGCGGGGCGGGGGCCTGGGTGGGAGCCGCGGCGCAGTGCGCTGCGTAGCTGCGCACTGCGAGCAGCGCGCGGCGGACGCGCGGGCGGGTGTGCGGGGGGCGCGCCGCCTGCGCTGCGGCCGCGGCGAGGGGGAAACGTGCGGCCGCGATGCAGTTGCGGAGCGACGACGCACGCGGCGAATAAGGGTTGGGCGGTGGAAGGTGCGGCCACGAAAAGCGTTCGCGCCTAAGGCTCGGCTAAGCTGCGTGGCCCGCACACAAGTGATCCGCAGCGATCCTCTCCCCTGCCGCGAAAATCGAGCGCGTGGAAACGCGCGGAGCCACGGAGCGGCGGGCCACGACAGCTTCAGCCGCGGCCTTAGGCGCAGCCACAGGCGACGCGCGCTCGAGTTACGGGGACGGGTGGAAACGTGAGGCCGCATGACGCGAACCAACAGGCAATGCAGCAGCGGCGTGGCGCGACGTTTGCCGCGCGCACGGTCGCATTCCTTTTCGCGCGCGATCG